>Ga0182745_1002279_pt1 | contig 17399 bp, 21 predicted proteins | sample eDN3rd30CKraftBY_FD_128523 | JGI IMG/M metagenome (GOLD analysis project Ga0182745, IMG submission 128523) | Enriched backyard soil microbial communities from Emeryville, California, USA - eDNA 3rd pass 30_C Kraft BY (version 2) (version 2) | ecosystem: Environmental > Terrestrial > Soil >...
GGCAACGACCGGCCGGCCGAGCGGAATGTGGACGAGATCGTCGATGGGTTGCCCGAAGATTTCGCCCGCCGCCGGATTGGCATAAAGCACGGTGCCGGCGAGATCGACGATCAGGATGCCATCGGCAATATTCTCGACGAGACGCTGGAAGGAGAGCTGGCTGAATCCCGCGAGCGGCTCGTCCTCGTCCGCGTTGAAGATCTCGGTCACGGTGCGTGTCTTCTTTCGCGCCGTGTTCATGCCGTCGGGCCTGCAATGGCGGTGTCGCCAAACACATCGGGCGCTCCGCCGAAGGGTTCGCCCAGATGCATGCCCTCTCCATCGATCGTGAAGCGGCGGATCTGCTTGTCATGCTCGCTGCCGCGCATCTTCAGCACCATCAGCCCGCGGTTCATCATGTCGCCTTCCTGGATGTAGCGCAGCAGGATGATCGAGTCGGTCAGCGTAGAGATGTGTTGCTCGCTTGCGCTTTGGCCGCCGATCAAGGACTTGTTCGTGGCCGTGCAAAGCCCCGCGATCTCATGCTGCTTGATGAAGGAGGTCAAGCTGATCAGGAATTCGCGGAATCCCGTCTCCGGCGCGATCCGCTCCAGGGCTGACAGGCTGTCGATGGCCAGCCGGTCCGGCTTGAACTCCTCCACCAGCTCGCGGATCGTCAGCAAATGGTCCGGCAGGCTCTGCGCTTCGGGATACAGGGAAATCACCTTGAGCTTCCCTTCCGCTTCCATCGCCTCGAAATCCACGCCCCAGCCGCGCGCGTTGCGGAACAACTGGCCGCGGCTTTCTTCATAGCCGACGAGCAGTGCCCGCTCGCCCGCCGCCACACCTCCGGCGAGGAAGTTCGTCACCAGCAGGGTCTTGCCGGTGCCGGTGGCGCCACTCACCAGCGTCACGCTGTCGCGGAACAGGCCGCCGCTCGTCATGCGGTCGAGCTCGGCATTGCCGCTGGTCACGCGCTTGGTGCTCGATTGCTGTTCCAGCCGGAGCGACGACAGGGGAACCGCGACAAGCCCGTGATTTTCCACCAGCGTGATCGGCACCTCGCCCTCGACATGCCGGCTGCCGCGCATCTTCAACACCTCGATCGTTCGGCGGCGGCGTTCCTTGTCGAGCGCATTGCGCAGGATGACGACATTGTCGGCGACGAATTCTTCGATCCGATGGCGGGAAATCTCGCCATATTCGCTGTTCCGCTCCGCCGTCATCAGGACGGTCAGCCCCTCCTGCTTCAGTGCGGCGGCGACGCGCAAAAGCTCGCGGCGCACGGTCGTCGGGTCGGCGATGAAATGATCGAAAAGCTGCGTCAACGAATCCAGAACGAGGCGTTTGGCCTTGCTGGCGCGCACGGCATGGAGAATGCGCGTGAGGAGACCGGCGAGGTCGAAATCGCCGACGACGATCTCGTCGCGATCCTGTGGGCTAGCATCGACGAAGACGAGCTGGTTCCGTTCGCGCCAGCGCCGGATATCCCAGCCGAAGCCCGCCATGTTGAGGTCGATCTCGTCCGGCGATTCCTCGAAGGTGACGAATACGCCCGGCTCGTGAAGATCGGCGATGCCATGGGCGAGGAACTGTGTGGCGAACACCGTCTTGCCGCTGCCCGGCGTTCCGCCGACGATGGTGGTTCGTCCGCGCGGCAGGCCCCCCATCACCAGATCGTCGAAAGCCTCGATGCCCGTCTTTACGCGTTCAAGCACGGGATCGACGACACTATCCTCTGCCATGGTCATGCGGATGCGTCCTTGTTGCGATAGCCGAAATATTCGAGGACCTGGGCCGTATTGCTGATGTCGCCGATCAGACGGCGCGGCGGCGTCACGGTTTCGTCTGACAGAGTGGGGGTGGCGAGAATCCCGGCGATCTCGGCCTCGGCCGGCCGCTCCAGAATATCGATGACTTCAATGTCGATCGGCTCCAGCGCCGCGTCGATGAGGCGCTTGCGCCCTTCGAGCGCACGCCGCGCGCCGGGCGCGTCACCCGCCAGATAAAGCCGGAGCATGGGACGAACCACTTTACCGGTCACATCGTTCATGTTCATGTGTCACGCCATTTTCCTGGCCAGCATTGGGTTTTGGCGTGCTTGGGCGCCCGGCCAAGGATTCCGTTTCGGCATTGCTTCTCCTCGAGGCGGCAAGTCTTTCGCCCGGGAGCCGATGGTGCCATCGCTCACGCTCGATGAGGCCTGATCAGCGCCTTGTGTTGCCTTGTAGACAGAGATGCGGGATCGGTCTGCCCACTAGTGAACGTTTCTCCCACTCATACGTTGGAAAAAATCGCGAAAAGAGAGGTAGGTAAGGGATATGCGAAACGCCGAGGGGGACCTGATCGCGAACAATCTGTTGCGTGCCTTGCGGACTGAAGACTGGGCCATCATCCAGCCCATGCTGGAGGAGTGGTCCGCCCCCACGGGAACGCTGCTCCACGAGCCCGGCGATACGGTCAGGCACGCCTATTTCCCCTGCGGGCCGAGCCTGATTTCCTATCTGGTCGTGCTCGGCGACGGGCGAGCGATCGAGACGGCGCTTATCGGCCGGGAAGGCGCGATCGGCGGCATCGTCAGCCAGGGGCGGCTTCCCGCCTATGCCCGCGCCGAGGTACAGCTGGGCGGCTCATTCTGGCGCATGGATCTGCACGATCTAGAGGAAGCGAAGTCGCGCTCGATTACCTTGCGATTCCTGTTCGCGCGCTATGCCGACTGCCTGATGGCCCAGGTCTTCCAGTCCGTCGCCTGCAACGCCGCCCATTCGATCGAACAGCGCACGGCGAAATGGCTGCTCGCCGCCATGGACAGGACGGGCGCGACCGACGTGGCGCTGACCCAGGAACAATTGGCGTCAATGTTGGGAGTCGGGCGCAGCTATCTCAGCCGCGTCATTCAGTATCTGAAGACGAGAGAGGTCATCGAAACGCGCCGCGGGCGCATAGGCATCGCCGATATCGATGGTCTTCGGACACTCGCCTGCGAATGCAACCCTTGTGTCAGTCGCCATTTCGACGACGTTCTGAAAGGCGTATATCCGGCCGAGGAAAATGGATTGGCGCTCAAGGAAAGCGGGGCCCACCAAGCGTCAGGCTGATTGGGGTCATCCTGCGAAGGAGAAATCTCCAGCGGGGCGGAGCCGCCGCGCGTTGCCCCGACCTTGCTGTCACTCGTCGTAGGCGGCAAGTTCAGAGACCCCAGAAGGAAGTGGCGCGCCCGAGCGGCCCACGCCACCTTCGGTCCGCCGCTATTTATAAAGTGGTGGAGCGGGAAGGCGCGGGATAGCATGAAACCATGATCAAGAGCCTGCTCGTCGCCGCTCGCGACCGTGACCGCCTCAAGGAGATACTTCAGATCACCTCCCGCTTCGGGCTTGGCGTGCTGCTGTCACGGCTGGGCCTGGATGGTGCGGAAAGCCGCGCTGGCGCCGAAGAAGCCGATGCGCAAAGCCTGCCACGGCGCACGCGCCTCGCACTGGAAGCGCTGGGTCCCACATTTGTGAAGCTGGGGCAGATATTGGCGACGCGCGGCGACTTGCTGCCTCCCGAATGGATCGCCGAACTCGAACAACTCCACAGCCGCGCGCCGACCCTGCCGTTCGAGCAACTGCGCCCCGCCGTGGAAGAGGCACTGGGCGAGCCGCCGGAAGTGGCGTTCGCGTCGTTCGATCCACAGCCACTTGCTGCTGCCTCGATGGCGCAGGTTCATCGCGCGACCCTGCAGGATGGGCGCGAGGTGGTGATGAAGATCCGCCGGCCCGATATCCGCCCGCGCATGGAGGCGGATTTGCGCCTGATTGCGCAACTCGCCGCTATCGTGGAGGCCGCCAGCGCCGAAGCGCGTCGGTTTGCGCCGGTTGCGATGATGCGCCAATTGGCCGAGGCCGTGCTGGAGGAACTCGATTTCACGGCGGAAGGGCGCAACGCCGACCGGCTGAGAGCGGATTTCGCACATGAGCCGCGCGTGGAGGTTCCGCAGATCCACTGGGCCTGGTCATCCGAGACCCTGCTGGTGATGGACTATATCGACGGCGTCCCACCCCGCGATGCCGAGATGCTGCGCCGTGCAGGGATCGATCCCGGCGCGATCGCGGCGCTGGGCGCCGACATCATGCTGGACATGGTGCTGATCAACGGTCGCTTTCACGCCGATCCGCATCCCGGCAACCTGCTATGCCTTCCGGGCAACCGCATCGTCCTGCTGGATATCGGCATGATCGGGCATGTCTCGCCGCGGCGGCGCGAAGAGTTCATCGGCTTCGTGCAGGCGCTCAACACCGGCGATCCGGCGCAACTGGCCGATGTTCTGGCTATCTGGTCGACAGGCAGCGATGTGCCAGGCTCGCAGATTCAGGCCATGGCCGAACGGCTGATCGCGCGACATAGCGGCGGGCCCTTGGTCCTGCAGGTTCTGGTTGGCGATTTCCTGTCGCTGATGCGGGCCGAGGGGATGGCGCTGCCGCCCGATCTGCTGCTGATCTTCAAGGCGCTGGTGACGGTCGACGGCGTGCTCTCGGCTATAGAGCCGGGCTTCAACCTCTCGGATGCAATGAAGCGCTCGACGATGCGGATCGCGATGGCGCGACTCTCGCTCGAGCATTGGGCACCGATCCTTCAGGCGTTGGCCTGGGAACTCGCCAAGGTAGGCAACGACGCGCCGCGCCTGCTGAGGGCCGCGATTCGCCGCCTCGAAGCCGACCCCGCAAGCACCGCGACCGATCCGGCGAACCACCCATCGACTGCATTGATTTCCGCCAGCCGCTGGATTGCCGGCGCTATTCTGGCTGGCGCCGCACTGATAGCCGGGGCGCTGCTACTCTCATAGACCATCCCCAGCATCGATCGCCGATGACCGAGACCAAATACCTGATTTCCGTGCTTTGCAGCGTATGGCGCACCCGACAGGATTCGAACCTGTGACCTCTGCCTTCGGAGCAAGGGCCTTGAAGCTTTCCCAGAGTTTCCCGGAGCTTCCCATTGTTGGATATAACACTGATTTAGCATAGATATTTGCTAAGCGCTCTTTCCCTTGCTACGATGCGGTTGGCCATACCTTTCTTTGGAATGCTTCCGTTTTGCTTCCGGGAATGGCCATCGGCAGGATGGCCTGGATCATGGTGAAGCTCAACAAACGTGTCGTCGAGGCGGCCGCAGCGCAGGACAAAGACTACTTCGTCTGGGACGACGATCTTGCCGGCTTCGGACTGCGCGTCTTCGCGTCCGGCAAACGGAGCTACCTGGTCCAGTATCGCGCCGCCGGTCGCACGCGACGCTACACGATCGGCGCGCACGGCGTTTGGACGGCGGAGGATGCAAGACGCGAGGCCAAGGTTTTGCTCGGCCGGATCGCGCATGGCGAAAATCCCTCCGAGGAACGCCGCCTCAACCATCGGGAGATCACTGTAAGGGAGCTGTGCGAGCGTTACCTTGAGGATCTCGAGCTGGGGCTTATCCTGGGGAAAGGCGACCGGCCGAAGAAGGCCACCACGAAACTGACCGATACCGGCCGGATCCATCGCCATATCCTGCCGCTGATCGGCAATCGTCGCGTAAAGGACCTGACGAAGTCCGACATCGTGCGCGTGATGAAGGATATCATGGCTGGGCGGACGAAAGCCAACATCAAGACCGAAAAGTTGCGCGGCAGGGCGATCGTGCGGGGCGGCGCGGGCACTGCGACGCGAACTATAGGACTCTTGGGCGGCATCCTCAGTTATGCGGTCGAGCTGGGCATCATCCCGCAGAACCCCGCGCATGGCATTCGTAAGCCGAAAGACAATGTAAGGAGCCGCCGTCTGAGCGAGCAGGAATATCGGACCCTTGGCGCCATCCTGCGAAAAGCCTGGAGCAAAGGGCAATATCGCACGGCGGCCGAGATGGTGCGATTGATCGCACTGACAGGGTGCCGCCGGGGCGAGATCATCGACCTGCGCTGGGATGAGGTCGACATCGACAACAGCTGCCTGCGATTGAGCGACAGCAAGGAAGGCGCCTCGACGCGGCCTATCGGATTGTCCGCGCTGGAGTTCCTCGAAGCCCGTCATGGAGAGCAGGCCGAGAACTTTGTCTTCCGCGGGCGGACGGGAGAAGCACCATTCGGCAGTCTGCCCAACCATTGGGCGAAGTTGTTCGAGAACACCGCGCTGGCCGACATTACGCCGCATGTGCTGCGCCACAGCTTCGCCAGCATCGGGAACGACCTCGGTTTCACGGAGGCGACGATCGCGGCGCTGGTCGGGCATTCGCGCGGCACCGTGACGAGCCGCTACATCCATTCGATCGATACGGCGCTGATCATGGCGGCGGACAAGATCGCCGGCTACATTCAGGGCCTGCTCGACGGCGGCTCGTTCGGCCACGCCTCCTATGCGCTTGACCGCGAGTCCAGGAAGGCCTCGCTCGCACAGTTCCTGGGGGCTGCGGCGCCGGATGCAGGACCGGCTACTATCGCAGCTTGATCTGAGCGCTTCTGCGCACACTTTGGCGACTTCGCGGGTGTCATATCGCCCACGATCAGAAATGCACGAAGCCACCTTGCGGCGCGAGCTGCTGAATCAGGTCGAACTCGTCTCGATTGGCGGTCAGGACAGGCAGGCCGGCCTTTGCCGCCGTCAGAAAAATGAGCGCGTCGTTCAGACATTCCTTTCGCTGATGGCGCTGATAATTCTGCGTGCGCGCCAGCGTGCCGGCAATCAGGCCGGCCTCGATCCAAACGTCGGAGTCCGGCGTCAGCAAGCGCGTCGGCGGGATGCTCGCGACAAGGCTCGCATAATGGTCGCGCATCGCCTTCCAACCAGGCCGCGAGGGATCGGCATTGGCAATGCCGGTGGTCAGCTCGGCGACGCAGACCGAACAGTGAAACAGTAACCCTCGGTCGACGAGCATCTCAGCGACCGCCGGGAGCGTACCGGCGGCGGAACGGATATAGACGTTGGTGTCGAGAAGGATCGCGGCGCGGCCCGCGCCGGCAACATCAGCAGCAGCGACCAGTTCCTCCGCTGGTCGTGGTGCAAGTTGTTTTAGGTGCTTGTCTGGTTTGACGCGCCGCAGATGCCCGCGAAGATCAATAGTCAAGCCGATGGCCCGCGCCGAGCTTGCCGCGGGTCTTTTTCAGATAGTTCGCCGCAGGATCGGGCTGGGCCAGCATCGCCAGCGCCAGCAGGCCAAGCTCGGTCGGCTTGGTCGCACCGCTCTCGCGCTTGGCCGCCTCGACCAGCGCCTTCGGTGCGCGAAAGCTGACGTGCTCGGTGGAATCCCCATCGAGCAGGCCCGCGCGGCGCGCCTCTTCCATCACGGCGGCGGCACCCGCGATATGGCCCTTCGTGGCAGGACGCGCGAGCCTCGTTGGTCCACGCTTGGCCTCGCCCTTGGCGGGATTGGATACGGCAGCTTCGGCAACCATGTTCGACTCCTTTGTGTGCAAAATAAGATCATTTGTTACACAAAGCAAGGTTGGTCGAGAAAATGCAGATCGGCATGGACGCTTGGATATCGTCCATCGACCACCCTCGGGGCGCTACACGACAAGTTTGCGCCCCAATTGCAGCCGTTCACGGCCACTTTCGACGTTCCCGAAAGCTGCCGACCATTAAGAGACTGGGGCGTCGTGAGAGTAAACATCGCATTGTTGCTGGTGCATCGCAGCGCGGCGCTAGTGCGCTGCTCGGGATGGCCGACACGATAGCGAATTAAGGCTGCAAGCGAGCGGCTGTGGGTATAGCGGACGCTGGTTGGGCGCGACGACAGCTTTCACAGGCAACAGAGAGGGCGAATGAGGTGGAAGACGGCCGCGAGCGGCCGCCTTCCTCAGCTATCCTTGATCGTGGTGTTGGGGCTGCGCTTGCCATGTGCGGTTGTCACGAACCGGCCGCTAATCGCGCTCCGATAGGTGCCGCCCGTGCTGCCGCCGCCCGACCGCTCGTGCACGGTCGTGCGCGGTGACGCCTTGCCGTGCTTCGCTGTCACGAACCGTCCGCTGACCGCGCTGCGGAACGAGCCGCCACTCTTGCCTTTCGCCATAGTTCACTCCTTGCGTTTGGGCTGCGCCGAGACGCGGCCCCAGGTTGCTCAGCCGCGCGGCGGGAAGGGATCCCCGCCGAAGCTGTCGCGCTCGCGGATCTGCCCGTTGCGGCCGTGGATCAGCAGCTCGCTGTGCTGGTTCTGCGCGATACCGCGCGCCGCTTCGATCGCGGCCGCCTGCGTCTCGTGAACCGACGTCGCGCGCTCATTGCCGGTGCCCCGAACTGCCCAGCCGTCGTCGTGCGGCACCACATGTTGGTTCTTGCCCATATCGTCTTCCTCCTTCCTCGCTCTATAGGGTAAGCCGGCTTGCGACGCCGCTCCCGAACCCCTTGATCGGCGTTCATCGGGATAGGCCGACCAGGTCGTTGGGCGCGGACATGCGAAAAATATTTTCTTGGCTTGTCCGAGAATGCGCGCGGAGCCAGCCTACGTTCTGAGGCAGCCCTTGGGAGTGACGTGAACCGCGACGTATTCGACCCTGACGAAATCCGCGCGGCAATCGATGGTCTCGCCGTTATCGACCTTGCCCGACTGCGCCGCGCCGGACGACTACTTGCCTTCGGCCTTGCCTGCGAGGCCGATGACCTGATCGGCGAAGCCGTCGCTGCGACCCTGTCCGGCACACGTACCTGTCCGCGTCGGATGGCACTGGTGCCGTTTCTGATCGGGGCGATGCGCAGCATTGCTTCGGCAGCGCGCGGCGCGGCCGGTCGTGTCGAAACGGCCGTTTCGTTCGAAGCCACCGGCACCGACGGACGGCCGCTCGTCGTTCCAGTTGATCCCGAGCCGACTGCCGAAACCCGCCTGTTGGCAACCGAGGACAAGGCTGAGCGTATCGCCGCTCTCGAGAATCTGTTCGCTGACGACGAGCAGGCTCTGCTGATGCTGTGGGCTGACCTGGAGCTAACCCCGAAGGAGGATATCATGATCATGAACGACCTTGATGACACCGCCTATGCCACCATTCGACGCCGTATGCGCCGGGCGATCAATGGGAGGTATCCAGCCGGGTGGACCGCGTGAGCGGCGAGAAGCCCGATCCTGCGCTCAACCGACTTCTCGACGAACTGGCCAACGATCTGATGAACCTCAGCGATGCCGAGTTGCTCGCTGAGCTGGCCGCCGATGGTTTGGATGTCGACGCCGAAGCGACGGCCGCGCGTGGCGCGATCGCCGCCGGAGTAGTTCGCGCCGGACAACTTCGGCTAGCCGCTGCCCGTGCGGCCGTCAGTCGTGATCGTAAGGCGCGCGTCGTTCGGACGCCGTTGCGTACTGACCGACGTGACGCTGCGCTGGCGCGCTTCGCCAATGATGATCCCAAGCTCAAGAGCCGGCTGACGATGGCCGCGCGCAAAGGCGAGGGAATTACTGAGAAGGAGATGGACGCGATCCTCGACGATCTGCGCGAGCTTGGCGCGATCGACGATGAGGGCAATCCCACATGACGGGTGACAGCCCAGCGGAAGCCTTGGTGCGTTCGCTGGGCGTCACTCGTCCCGCCGACATCGACCTGGAGGCGATTGCCTGGTCAGTCGGCGCCAAGGTGCGCGACGCCGTGCTCGAAAGCTGTGAGGCGCGCATCATCGGTTATCATGACCGCGCGATCATCACCGTGCAGCAGGGCGGTGATCCGCGCCGCCGACGGTTCTCGATCGGGCACGAACTCGGGCATTGGACCCACCATCGCGGCCGCTCCTCGGTTTGCCGATCGAGCGAGATCGGCAATCCCGGCTCGGCCAGCCAGCTCGAGCGTCAGGCCGACCGGTTCGCCGCCGATCTGCTCATGCCGCGTTATCTATTCCTGCCCTCGCTCGCCGCGCACTCTCGGCCCAGTTTCGAGGCGATCGACGCGCTCGCCAGCGACTATGCGACGAGCCGGCTGGCGACCGCGCTGCGCTGTCTCGATCTGGCGGGATGGCCCGTCGTGTTGGTCTGCCACGGGAACGGCGGGCGACGCTGGTTTAAGCTCAGCCCTGGTATTCCCGACCATTGGTTTCCGCGCGAGGACCTCGACGCGTCGTCATCGGCCTTCGCAGTGCTTTTCGGCGATGCCGAGCGCTCGCGTCCGCAGGTCGTAGGCGCGGACTGCTGGTTCGATCGGCGCGATGCGGCACGCTTTCGCCTCACCGAGCAGTCAGTCAAGGCGCACGGTGGCGAGATTCTGACCCTGCTAACCCTCACGGACGCTGACATGCTATGCTAAGCTCGTTAAGTCGCGCCGCCCGACGACAATGCGTCCCAAACTCGGTCGTATAGTTTGAGTTTGGCGCGTGTCCCTTAGGGAATCGCCGCGCCTCGTGAAGCCGTGACGGCCTCTCGCAGGGACACGGAGCTGGTCGAGAGCAGGCCTTTCCAGACGTGTTCCGACCACAACCTGATGACGTCGCCGTGCGCGCCGACCCAGACCCATCCGTCAGGAACGGCGCAGAGATGCAGCGCCAGAGGGGGTGACAGCCGGAGTCGGCCGTCGGGCTGCAGCGAAACTTGGGAGTAGGTCGCCATCGCGGCAAACGCCAGGCCCGCGCGTTCTTCCGGATCGGAAGCCTCGAGCGCGGTCCGTATGGCCGTCACCTCGTCCTGCCTCTCCGCGAGGGGGAGAGCCGTCACCCCGCCATCGGCGTCGATCGTTGCGAGCAGCGGCAGGCTTCCTTTCGGGGCGCACCAAGACACCCGCTTCCGAAGCATCGCCGGAAGCAGGAGCCGATGGCCCGACGCCAGTTGCACAGCCTCGAGCCACGCGGTGGGTTCGAGGTCGGCGACGACATTCCAGCCAGGAGTGCGCCCCGGTTGCACGGAACGATATTGGAATAAATTGAGCCATTAGTCACTCCCCCTGTTCGTGTATAGCCTCCTCCATTCCCCGCTACTCCGGTTATCCACACCCAGGCCAGAATGAATTGTGATTTCTGTGGCCTGACTGGAAGGGTTCTGGTATGATCTTGGAAAGAATATGGAGTGGGACTTGTCGCTGGCGATCGCACATACCGGAGAGCGCGTCTGCTGGACACGAATGCAGGCGGAGGCGGGCGAGGGGCTGGCGCGGATCGTTCGCCGGAAAGACCTCGAGCGCCGCGCTGGCGATGGGTTGTTCTTCTGGGGCGTCGGCAACGCGCCATCGCGGGCCATCCCGGCTCTCGTCCGCGCGGCCGATGCTATCGACGTACTTTTCTCGGTGATGAAGTCGAAGCCCAAGGCGCACGACATCGCGCCGTCGCGCATACTGGCGTGGCGCAGCTACGTCGATGTGGACGGCGTTGTCCGGCCTCTTCCCCGCAACGTGCTGGTCACGAGCCGGGCGAGCAGCCGCGACCATCACTATGCCCTTATGTGCCGATCGGAATCCGCGCTCGACGTGTCGGACGAGGGGCCGTTCGATCCGTCGGCCTATCGCAACTTCGGCGCGGGCGGCGCGGTCGGGAACTCTCAGGTGACGGCGCTGCTGGAACGCTGCGCTCCCGACGGATCCTCGGACTACCGGGTCGCTATGCGCGCGCGCCTGACGGGTGGCCTCTGGGTGAAGTTGATCGATCCGGTCGAGGTGACCGGCGCTGCTCGAACGGCGCTCGAAAGCGTGCCTGCGGACGAGGACGCTTGGCTCGAGCTGGTAGGTTACGTTCGATCGCACGGTCGACCGGCGACGCAAGTGAGGCCGTCGGCACAGGCGTCTTTGTTCGCCATTTGATCTCCGCCGCGGGGACTGCTAACCCGTCTTCGGCCGCTGCGCGGGGGATTGGCACGGAATGATAGGCGATGCGGATTCGCTGAGGGACGAGCTCCGCACTGCAGGGCTCAGCCGCGCTGCGGTAGACGCGGCATGGCCGGATTGGTGGAGCGATCAGGCCGAAGCGTCGGTATCCGCTCGAACAGAACTCCGTCTCGCAGTTGCTCGCAATCTGGGACTAGCACCCAAAGCGCTCGTCGGCGAGCGCGTGGACTTCGTCTGGCGCAACCGGGCGCGCTTCAAGCATCTACGCGCTGAGGACGAAGTTCCGCTAGCAGTACTCAACTCCTTCGGCGTGAGCGTGGGTAGATCGCTGATAGAGGCGACCGAGCGGAACGGCGACATGGTCGGATTATCCGCTAGCGACCTACGCGCGCTACTCCTGGACATGGGGGTTCCTGATCTCCCTGGCCTGCTGACTGTGTGCTGGGCCATCGGCGTACCCGTCGCCCATCTCCGAGTCTGGCCGCTGACTCAGAAGGCGATGCACGCGATGGTGGTGGGGCAGCACGGGCGCCACGCCATTCTGTTCAGCCGCGAGGCCAGCTATCCCGCCATGGTGGCATTCACCCTTGCCCACGAGATCGGCCACATCGCGCTCGGGCATGTGCCGGCGGATGATGTGCTCGTCGATGCCGAGGATCCTGCAGGGGTTGCCGACCATGATGACGAAGAGACGGCCGCTGACCGCTATGCGCTGGAGGTTCTGCTCGGCGACGCCGACCGCGAGATTCTGATCGACTTCGACACGTTCAACCATGCCGAATTGGCGGACGCCGTCTTGAGGGCCAGCCCGCAGTACGGGATTGATCCTGGAACGCTGGCGCTTGCCGTCGCCTATCGGCGCAATGCTTGGCCGGTCGCGATGGCGGCGATGAAGCTTATCCAACCCGAGCCGGTGGCCGTGTCGGATCTCGTGAACAATGTCGCACGCACCCAGCTTGATCTCGACCGGCTCGGATCCGACAGCGCCGTGTTCATCGAGCGCACGCTGGGCATCGGCGATGCCTGAGGGAGCAGCGGTCGACACCGATGTCCTACTGAAAGTCGCGGCCTACCGGCTGGCGGCTGAGCTAGTCGCGGTCCTTGAACCGAAGGGCAAACCCGCAGCGCTGGGACTGACGCACCTGATCGCCGGACGGCAGCTCGCGCGCAAGCGGACCCTACGTGATGCGGCCGGCGCGGCGGCGGAGCTAGGGACGCTGCTCGGAATGCTGGGCCGCCTGGAGCCGGATGACGACGAGGTGGCATTAGCCGCTGACCTCGCGGCTGTGGCCCAGGAGCGGGGGCTGCCGCTCGATTCAGGCGAGGCTCAACTGGCGGCGATCACAGTGAGGCGCGGGCTGCCGCTGCTGGTCACCGGGGATAAGCGGGCCCTCGGGGCCCTGGCGCGGCTGGCCGATGGCGAGCCAATGCGTTCTGCGCTGGCCGGTCGCCTAGCTTGTTTCGAGCAGGCGTTGTCGGCGATCGCGACACTTACCGGCGAGCACGAGCTTCGATCGCGGATCTGCGCTGAGCCGGAGGTGGACGGCGGGATGCGCCTGGCGTGCTCGTGTGGTTGCGTCGGGTGGAACGCCGCCCAGCTGCATGAAGCGTGCGATAGCTACGTCGGTGCGATCAGAGCGGACGTCGGCGATCTGCTGGTCGAGGGATTAGCGCTCGCTTAGGAACACGGCGTAGGGGTCGATAAGCTCGGCGACCAGGTCGATCTTGACCTTCTTGTGCTCGGCGTTGACCAGCTCGGGTTCGGTCACGATAAGGCAGGCCTTGTCGGCTTGGCCTTGGACGTAGCGGCTCCCGAGGCGCCCCTCGTTGCGGCCGACGGCGACGCGGGTCGCGCCGAGATCAAGCTCGTCCTCGTGCTCGCGCAAATCCTTAATCATCAAGGCGAACCGCGAGCCGAGCACATTTATCGCCTCGGGGATTGTCTCCCACTTCTGGCCGTCTACGGAGAACCGCGCCGCACGGACCTGCTCAGCGTAGTGGCGCGAGTTCATCTTGTGCATGACGAGGTGGATGGGCTCGTTTTTCGCGGCGAAAGCGCGGGCGAAGGGCTGAACCATCGAGGTGGGGTAGCAGGTGCTGCCACCATATCCCCACATGGCGAAACCGGCTTGGTCGATCTCGCGGCGCTTGCGCTCGATGATCTCGGCGAGCCCCTCCTTCGCGTGGGTGCCGACTTTCATATAGAGTACGCCAGCGCCGGGATGAATGATGTCGCTCATTCGGTGTCCTCGTAATATTCGGGCCGCCACTCGTTTTCGTCGGCACCTTCGAGGGTCAACGGCCGGTTGGAACGGATGTAACGCATTCGCAGGTTCTGATCTCGACCGTAGAAGTTTTTTAGCCGCTCCTTGTCGACCGCCTTGCTCTTTCCGCGCGAGGGATTGCCGGGAAGCGCCTCAATGAAGAGGTTGCAGGATCGGAGTAGCGCGTCGTCGTCGAGGTGGTAGGAATGCATCAGCGGCTGCATGCGATTCACGAAGTATCCGAGGTCCGATGCGCGTTCTTGGGTAGTATAGAGTACGCGCTTCGGCCACTCGAGCTCCTCGTCATCGGCGATGACGATCATCCCCTGGCCACCGTAGCCGCAAGCCTCGATCCCACGTTCCACGAAGATATGGACACTCGCGCCGTCGTTGGACTGTCCCCATGGTGGGTTGGTGTAGAAGCGGTCGAAGCGATTGGCCTTCGGGAAGATGTCTCGGGTGTTGTAAAGTTCGGCGTCGAGGTGACGGATGTGCTTGCGCTCGGCGAAGCTCTTGATCGCCTGGACCTGTCGTTCGTCGAAGTCGAACACCGTGATCTGAGACGGGCCGTAGTCGATAATTTTCTCGCTCTTCAGGTAGGCGACGCAGACGCTGATGGCGTCGCCGTCGCCGATGAAGGCGAGCTTCTTCTTGTCGGCCCAGTGCGCGACGAGTTCCGCCTGCATGACCATGTCGCCAGTCTTCATGTAGATCTGGTCGATGCTGCGTATCGGTTTCGGACGATTCTGAACGACGTCAGAGACGGCATTCACTGCAACCTGCAGGTCTATTTGTCTGCGAACTGTGCTCATATTGAGGAGCCCCCTCCCTGTTTCGGCCGGAGGCTAGAGCATCCTGGTCAAGGTGCAATGGCGACGGTGTAAAATAAAAACGTCCAAAGTAGTTCTATGATCTGCGCACTCCCACCTCAGCTAAGAGTTGAAGTCAGCCGCACGAACTTTACGGGCTGAACGAAGGGCGGCTATCCGCTTGCGGCTACTCAAGAGCCGTCCGTCCGCAATCGGCCCCGTTGCCGTCGTCGGCAAGCTGCTGAATGAAAGGCAGCTATCGATGAACGAATTCGAGGCCGGGAATGGCGGCTATGTCGGCGGAAGTAACGTTCTCTGCTGAACGAGGGTCTTCTTCTTGCTCTGCCAACCCAAGTCCGAACACCGCCCAAAACTCTGGTTTAAATGCTGCGCTCATGGGCAACGGTCGACCAGAAATATCGTTCTCCAAGCGGATCAGGCCAGCATTTCCAGCGGAAATCTCGGACTCGAGACCAGCGGGCATCCGTGAAATCGACGTTCAAAACCGAGACAGCTGCTTCCGTGACGGCCGAGAGACCTGCAAGCGGCCAAGTCTAACGTATGCTAAGCTATTGATATTACAATGAAAATGGCGCACCCGACAGGATTCGAACCTGTGGCCTCTGCCTTCGGAGGGCAGCGCTCTATCCAGCTGAGCTACGGGTGCGCAAGGGCCGCTGGCTGCGCGGGTTAGCAACGTGGAGGGCACCCGCCAAGCGGATAATCCGGGGTTCGGGGGCCCTCCTTCATCGCTCACATCCGGGTGGGCAGTTGCTCCAGCTTGTCCCCATTGGCGCGGGTGACGGTGACGTTGAAACCGCCGCGCCGCCCGTCACGCAGCTTGTAATAGGTGAGATCGATCTTCTCACCCGGTGCAAGCGAGCGCTTCGACCAGCCAGAACGCGCCAGATGGCTCGGGCTCATGCCTTCGAACGCCCAGCGGTTGCCGGCGGCATCCTTCACGTAGAGGAAGGTGTGCGGATTGGTCCACACCCAGCGTTCCACGGTCACATTCTTCAGCTCGGTCGAGCTGCCCCATTCGAACATCGCCGTCGAATGGTGCGCTTCGCCGGGCACGGTGAGGGCAACGGTGCCCACGACCAGGGCGCCGGCTGCTAGTATCAAACGGATCTTCTTTCCAAACATTGCTCTTCTCTCCCGGAGTCGCGCCTCACCGGCGGCGGATCCCTGACCGGTCTTTTGCCAGCAAGAGCCGGACATAATCAACCCGCCGCTTGACTTCGCCGCCTCGCGCGCTCCAATCTCCGCCGCGAGAAGAGGATTTGCCGGAGGGACGAATGCAAGGTTGGGCTAAAGTGGCGCGCGCGATCGCGGGCGCCGGCGCATTGGTGGTGGCCGCCGCCGCGCCGGCTCAGGATTCGGCCGTTCCCCGCGCGCACGGCTATGCCGCGCTCGACAAGCTGCCGGATTGGAGCGGGGTCTGGGCACCCGCGTCGCTGCTGGCCAACTCCGCCAACGGCGGACGCGGGCAGAGCCAGCCCAGCCTGACTCCCAAGGCGCAGCAGGAACTCGAGGCTTTCCGGGCCAAGCAGGCGGCCGAAGGGGTGGACCAGTTCGCTCAGGCCCACTGCATTCCGCCCGGCCTGCCCGGCATCATGCGCCAGCCTTATCCGATCGAGTTCCTGTTCAGCCCCGGCCGGGTGACCATCTTCACCGAAACCTACAGCCAGGCACGGCGCATATACACCGACGGGCGGGCGCTGCCCGAGGATCCGGAGGCCTATTTCAACGGCACCTCCGTGGGCCATTGGGAAGGCGATACGCTGGTAGCGGACACCGTCGGCTTCAGCCCGCTGGTGACCTATATCGCCGGCGTGCCCCACGGTGACGACATGAAGATTCACGAGCGTATCTGGCTGGACAACCCCGACTTCATGCGGGTCGAAATGACGATCACCGATCCCGGCGTGCTTGCCGAACCTTATGTGATGCAGTTCGCCTACAAGAAGCAGCCGACCTGGGAGATCCGCGAATACGTCTGCGAGGAGAACAATCGCCTCACCTCGGGCGACGAAGGCGGTTCCAATATCGACCTCGGGCTCGATGCCGAGCCGGATGATCCGTTCGGCCCGCCGCCGGAAGACTAGAGCCGGCAGGCCGGCGCGGGATCGCGGCCGATCGGCGACAAGGCCCGGGAAGTAACCAATTGGCAATCGGGCGCACCTTATTCGCGCGCGGATGAATGCCGTTCCGCCATCCTTTTCGGGCACCGGCGCCGGGCTCGGTTTGGGCAGGACCGGCACCCGTGGCGAACGCTGGGCCGCGCTGATGGAAGCCGGCGCGCTGGTTGCCGCACTGGCGGGAATCGCGCCCGAGCCTTCTTCGGAAGAGGATCGGGGCTTCTCCCTACGGCTGAGCCGGGCCGAAGTCTGGCGGCGCGAGCATGCGGAGCGCGGCGTGGCCGATCTTTCCGCAATCATGGAGCCGGGCATCGCCGCCCTGCTCGCGGTAAGAGCACGCGGCGCCGATCCGCGTCCGGCAGCCAGGGCCCTGTGGCACGAATTCGCCGCCGCCCGCGCCGCGATCCTGGCCCTGTTGCCGCGCGACTGACCCGGCCGGCCCAAGGCCGAATAGACATCGGGGCCCGGGCCGGTAGAA
>Ga0182745_1002281_pt1 | contig 17392 bp, 28 predicted proteins | sample eDN3rd30CKraftBY_FD_128523 | JGI IMG/M metagenome (GOLD analysis project Ga0182745, IMG submission 128523) | Enriched backyard soil microbial communities from Emeryville, California, USA - eDNA 3rd pass 30_C Kraft BY (version 2) (version 2) | ecosystem: Environmental > Terrestrial > Soil >...
GATTCAATGGGTGAAGGCAACCGCCAGAGGTTACCGCAACCAGCAGAACTTCATCAACGCCATTTACTTCCATTGCGGCGCTCTGGACCTGAACCCCTAGCCACTAGAATGCCGGAAGAGCCGGAAATCAAAAGAAGAGGGCATGCTATTTACACGTATTAATTTTACAAAAATAGCACGAAAAGTGATTTTCAGTTGCCTGATACAAAAAAGGGGGGATTGACCCTCTGGCCAATCCCCCCTCTTTAGCACTAACTAATATGCTCAGTTACTCGGCTGCTTCTTCCGTTTCCTTGCCTTCGCGGAGAGCCTGCAGGCGCTCTTCACGACGCTTGGCGCGGTCGGCGGCGCGCTTCACCAGCTGCGTGCCCACGAATTCCAGGATCGCCATCTCGGCGCCGTCACCCTTGCGGGGGCCAACGCGTACGATGCGGGTGTATCCGCCGTTACGCTGGCCGAAACGGGCTCCGATATCGTCGAAGAGTCTCTTCACCGTGTCCGGCGTCAGCAGGTAAGCTGCTGCCTGCCGACGGCTGGCGAGAGTATCCTTCTTGGCCAACGTCACCATGTTTTCCACCAAGGGCTTGATCGCCTTGGCTTTGGTGATGGTGGTTACGATACGATCACGCTCGATGACCGCAGTCACCAGGTTCCGCAACAACATCTTGCGGTGATCTTTGTCACGCTTTAATTTAAATCCGCCAACTCTGTGTCTCATCGCGTATTCACCTTAACGGGCTTGCCACGGCAGCCTACTTAAAGGGCTCCTCTGCCTCGTCGGGTTCGTCAAAGGCTGAGCCAAAGCCCATGCTGGAGGGCTCCACCGGATTCACCGGCTGCCCGCTGGGAGTCAACAGACGTCCCTGGGAATCGAACTTCATGCCGAAGGAGAGGGAAAGACCCGAAAGGATCTCCTTGATCTCATTCAGCGATTTGCGCCCGAAGTTCTTCGTGCGCAACATTTCAGCCTCGCTCTTCTGAACCAGATCGGCGATGGATTGGATGTTGGCGTTCTTCAGGCAATTGTACGAACGAACCGAAAGTTCCAGTTCGTCCACCGAACGGTTCAGAATCTCGTTCATCTGATCCAGAGCGCGTTCGGTACGTTCTTCTTCAACGTCAGGGGTTTCCTCGAAGTTGATGAAGATCGACATGTGATCTTTCAGCAGCTTGGCGGCCTGGCCGATGGAATCCTGCGGGGAAATCGCACCGTTGGTCCAAACTTCCAAGGTCAGCTTGTCGTAATCCGTCACCTGACCCAAACGGGCCGCTTCCACGGAGAAGTTCACCTTGCGCACCGGGGAGTGGACGGAATCGATAGGGATGTAACCGAGCGGGAGATCCTCTTCCTGATTGCGTTCGGCGGAGACATAACCACGTCCCTGCTTGATGCGCATTTCAATGTGGAGAGAAGCGCCCTCACCCACCGTGGCGATGTGCATATTGCGGTCCAGCACTTCCACGTCGGGGTCGGTTTCGATCTGGCTGGAGAAAACTTCGCCTGGCTTGTCCACACGGAGGAGAACCGTTTTGGTTGCGTCCGTGGTCATCTTGAAGGGAATTTGCTTCAGGTTGAGGATGATATCGGTACCATCTTCGACCACGCCCTGGATGGGGCTAAACTCGTGCGAAATGCCTTCGATGCGAACCGCAGTGATCGCCGCGCCCTCAATGGAGCTCAGCAGAACACGACGCAGACTATTTCCGATGGTAGTGCCAAAGCCACGCTCAAAGGGCTGAGCCATGAACATACCGTATCGGTCGGTGAGCGTCTCGGTATTGGCGACCAGGCGCTTCGGTTTCTGAAAGCCTTTGAACATACGCAAGTCCTTTCCGGTTTGCGAGTACGACCAGGAGCGACATGACCACGCTCCCTTCGCACGAAAATGCGCTATCTGCTTGTTCCGAAGCGGGAATCGGAACTCAGAGGCCCACCGGTTACCACCGGATGAGCGCGTTGCGCCCTTCGGTCTTCCCTGCCAAAGGCAGCTTGACCAACCACCCGCGAGTTGCCTTCTGCTGAATCAAACGCATTTCTGAGTGCCGGAGACGGGTCACCCAAAAAGCACGTCCGCGCCGAAATCTATATCCGCCCACCTAGCTCGTAAGCCATGCGGAACGATTGCCCCTTATCCCGATACCGCTTCGGAATGAGTAGCCCGGATCGAATCCGGGCTGTGGCTATGTTGGCGATGCACGCCAAACACGAAGACATCAGCGCCAGCAAAGTGACCACCCACAGGCAATCACACGCAACAGAGGAAACAAATCCTCAGACGCGGCGGCGTTTCGGCGGACGGCAACCGTTGTGCGGTACCGGCGTGGTATCGCGGATGCTCCGGACGTCAAGACCGGCAGTCGCCAAGCTACGGATGGCAGATTCTCTGCCGGAGCCGGGGCCCGCGACGTGAACGATAACCGAGCGCAAACCCGATTCCTTGGCCTTGTTCGCTGCCGTGATGGCAGCTTGCTGTGCGGCGAAGGGAGTGCCCTTGCGGGAACCGCGGAAGCCGAGGGAGCCAGCGCTAGACCACGAAATGGTGTTGCCAACCTGGTCCGTAATGGTGACGATCGTGTTGTTGAACGTCGCCTGGATGTGGACCATCCCCTCGGTAATATGCTTGCGTTCGCGTTTCTTGAACGTCTTCTTCTTAGTAGTTTTCGTCGCTTTCGCCATGGTTCTTCAGCTACCTAGGAAATTACTTGCCAACCTTCTTCTTATTGGCCACGGTGCCACGGCGGGGACCCTTGCGAGTACGCGCATTGGTGTGGGTACGCTGGCCACGCGCCGGAAGGCCGCGACGGTGACGAAGGCCGCGATAGCAACCCAAGTCCATCAGCCGCTTAATGTTGAGCTGGATTTCCTTGCGAAGATCGCCCTCAACGCCGCCCTCATCTTCGAGGATCTGACGGATCGCATTCGCTTCTTCTTCAGTGATGTCTGCGATGCGCTTGTTGAAATCGATGTTGGCGCGGTACAGAATGGACTGCGCGCGTGCCTTTCCGATTCCATAAATGTAGGTGAGGCCGATCTCAGCCCGCTTCCGAGGTGGCAAGTCAACGCCTGCAATGCGTGCCATGTATTGTCTCCTTAACCCTGACGCTGCTTGTGTTTCGGATTCACGCAAATGATCCGCACAACGCCGTGGCGGTGGATCACCTTGCACTTATCACAGAGTTTCTTGACCGATGCTCTTACTTTCATATCCCGCACTCACTTTCGGGGCCAATGCCCACTGTCGAGGGCCCGAATCCGGAAAACTTCTCTGGATCCCTACGCCATTCCTGGCTCACCACTCAACTCGTCGGCCCAACCAACCGCCATCGATTAATCGCTCGCGGCTGCTCATCTGTTATCGGTCGCCCGCAGACTCCCGATATTGCACACCAAAGCCGTCGGCACACACAGAACGGTCGCCGACGCCTTATCGATCCGCGATAAGCCGCACTAGCCTTCCTCTGCCTGGATCGTGGGGTGACAGGGAAACTTCCACGCGATCACCGGGGCGAACTCGGACAAAATTCTTCTCCCGCGCGCCCGCTGCGTGAACGAGGACAATATCCTTTCTATTATCCACCATTACGCGCAGAATTGCATGCGGCAGCAATTCCAGAACCGTTGCCGGGTAAAGCTGCCTTTCCGGAACGACGCCTTGACCGGGCCGTTGCTCCGGACGGTCGTCTTCGGTTCCGATAGGTAACTCTCGATCCATGCACCACCAGAACGACCCACCTTGCGCCCGCCCTACGGACGGGTCAACACCCAGGGGCCGTTTTCGGTAATAGCGACGGTGTGTTCAAAGTGCGCCGAGTAGGAGCCATCTTTGGTCACTGCCGTCCACTTATCACTCAAAACTTTTGTATCCGGGCTACCCACATTCACCATCGGCTCGATAGCCAAGGCCATACCCGGTTTCAATCGCGGATTCTCTCCACGCCGATCAACATAGTTAGGAACCTGCGGATCTTCGTGAAGACGCGTTCCAATGCCATGTCCGACGTAGTCCCTTACGATCGCGAAGCCATTATCTGTGATGTGCTTCTCGATGGCGCCTGAGATATCAAAAAGGCGATTTCCAGAAACCGCTTTCTCGATGCCCAAGTCCAGAGCGACCCGCGTCACGTCCAGCAACTTCGCCGCCTTGGGGCTAACCTCACCCACCGGCACCGTAATCGCTGAATCTGCAAAATACCCGTCGAGTTGCACGCCGGTATCGATGGTCACCACGTCGCCAGCTTTTAGCACTCGCTTGCGAGACGGGATGCCGTGCACGATTTGCTCGTTGACTGAGGTGCAAAGCACTGCCGGAAACTTGCTGCCCGCCGTCGGCACATAATAGCCTTTGAAGGCCGAAATGGCGCCTGCGTCGGAAATCATCTTGTCGGCAACTTCTTCCAGATCCCAGGTAGTCGCGCCTTCTTTTACGATGGCGGCGCAGGCTTGCAGGATTTCATAAACCAGCAACCCGCTGCGGCGCATCTTCAGCAACTCCAGGTCTGTTTTCCTGATGATCATACGCTAACCAACAATTCATTCCGACGGAAACCGCATCAGGCTACCGCCATGGGCGCTATTCGCTGTTCGCGTCGCCATCCTGGTTCAGCCCCGCCCAGATCCGTTCGTGAATCTCGTCCGGCGCACCGTCCGCAGCATCCACGTCTACAACCAAACGAGCGTGAGGAAACAGCAGTTCCAGAACCGGCCGCGTGAGGCCGGCATAGTCTTCCAGACGACGCTGCAAGAACTCCTCACGATCATCCGCACGCGGCGCCAATCTGCCATTGCAGTCGGTTCGATCACAGAAGTCGCCTGCCAGCGACGGCTGAAACTCCAAATGGAACAACGCGCCACAACGATCACATTGCCTGCGTCCGGAAAAGCGCTCCGCCAACTTACTTGCCTCGGCCTTCAGCCGAATGACAAATAAAGTGCGAGACGCATAAAGGCCACTTCCGTAAAACCGTTCCGCTTGTGCACTGGTGCGCGGATAGCCATCAAGCACGCAGCCTATCCGGCAATCCGGATAAACCAGTCGTTCGTCCAGAATCTGGTCAATCCAAGAATCTGGGACAAAACGCCCGTGATCGATGCGCTCGGCAATCTGCCGACCGAGTGAGTCCCCTTGCAGGATGCGATCCCGCAACATATCCCCGGTGGAGATATGCGGTAGTTGCAGCCGCTGGCTGATCAGCGCCGACTGCGTGCCTTTACCAGAACCCGGAGGTCCAAAGACAACTACCACAAAAGAACTGTTGGCCGGCGGGAACCGGAAGCCGTGGTCCTCTTTGAAATGCTGGTTTCCAAAGAGCCCCGGATCGGCAATCGTGCCCGATACAGGGTCTGACTCCATGCCTAGAAGCTGCTGCGCCGTCCGCGGATGCGACCCGCCTTGGGCGTAAACCCTTCGTAGTGACGCATGATCAGTTGCGCCTCAATCTGGTTGACGAAATCCATCGCAACGCCCACAACGATCAGCAACGAAGTACCGCCGAAGTAGAAGTTCACACCCAGACCATCCAGCAGGAACCGGGGGAAAGTGCTATCTATCCAGTTGCCGATTAACGGCAAATGCTGCAATTTCACACCGGCGATCATGACGTCGGGAATCAGACACAGGAACGCAAGGTAGATACCGCCTACGACGGTAATGCGCGTCAGAATTCGGTTCAGGTAATCCGCGGTGTTCTTTCCAGGACGAATGCCCGGAATGAATCCGCCATACTTCCGCATGTTGTCAGCCGCTTCGTTTGGATTGAAGATGATCGACACGTAGAAGAAGCAAAAGAACATGATGGCCGCGACAAAGATGACGATGTACAACGGCTCGGAATGCGCGATGGCGCCCAAGGCTCCACTTGCCCATTCATTGGACTTTACCCACGGGAAACTCGCGAGGGTCTGCGGCAGCGCCAGCATGGAACTGGCAAAGATCACAGGAATCACACCGCCCGCGTTAACCTTCAAGGGCATGTGAGTCTGACCGCCACCCATCACCTTACGTCCCACAACGCGCTTAGCGTATTGCACCGGAATGCGCCGTTCCGCGCGTTCCACCAGGACGATGAAGGCAACAACCAGGATCATCACGATGCCGATGATGATGGCCTGAATCGGGTTCCAGTTCTGGGTGACAAACACGTTGTCCCAGATGCTGGCGATTGCGCTCGGCAAGCCAACCACGATACCCGCGAAGATGATCAGCGACATGCCATTACCAATGCCGCGTTCGGTGATCTGTTCACCCAGCCACATGATGAAGGCCGTGCCCGTGGTCAGGGTAACGATGGTCATCAGAATGAATCCGATGCCGGGGTTCAGCACAAAATTTCCGTCCGCGCTCTGTAGCGCGATCGCAATACCCAGGGACTGCATGATGGACAAAATGATCGTCAGATAACGCGTCCACTGCGTGATCTTGCGACGACCCAACTCGCCTTCTTTTTGCAGTTTTTCCAGGGTGGGAACAACAACGGTGAGGAGCTGCAGGATGATGGACGCAGTAATATACGGCATGATGCCGAGCGCAAAAATGGTCAAGCGCTCCAGCATGCCTCCGGAAAAGAGGCTCAACATACCGAACACGCTTCCGCGGTTCATCTCAAAGAATTCCTGCAATGCGACTGTATTGACGCCAGGCGTGGGAATAAACGCGCCCAGACGATAGACAGCCAACAACGCCAACGTAAAAAACACCCGGTTCCGGAGATCCGGAACCCGGAAGACGTTGGCGATTGCTTCAAAGAACTTATTCATGCAGCCCTTCCTAAAACCGTGCTATGCCTTAGGGGTCTTCTTATTGCGCTTGATGGGAGCCACCGCCACGCTGATCACTTCCACCGTTCCGCCGGCAGCCTTGATCTTTGCCGCAGCCTGCTCCGTAAAGGCGTGCGCCTTCACATGAATAGGACGGGTGATGTCACCATTGCCGAGAATCTTCAATCCATCTTTCAGATTCTTCAACACGGCGGTCTGCTTGATGATCTCTGGGGAGAACGTGTCACCCGGCAGATCGTTCAAGCGGCTCACATTGAGCACTGCATAATCAGTGCGGAAGATGTTGGTGAAGCCACGCTTCGGCATGCGCCGGTGCAAGGGCATCTGGCCGCCTTCAAAGCCGCGCTTCTGGCTGAAGCCGCTGATGGCGTGCTGACCCTTCATACCGCGGCCGGAGGTCTTACCGTGTCCGGAGCCCATACCGCGACCGATCCGCTTCTTATTGCGGGTTTGGCCAGCTGGGGGTTTGAGTTGACTGAGATCCATTGGTTTCCTCCGAAAGCCTATGACTTCTGCTCTTCGACCACTTGGACGAGGTGAGGAACCTTCTTCACCATGCCCCGCGTGCAGTCGTTGTCGGGCCGCTCTACGATTTGTTGTAACCGGATGAGTCCAAGGCCACGAACCACTTTACGTTGCTTGTCGGGACGGCCTACGGGGCTGCGCACCAACTGAATCTTGATCGTTCCTTCAGCCATTACCTGAGTCTCCTTACCAATTGCTGAACACGGCTAAACCGCTATCCCGCGCTCGCAACCGCTACTGCGCCGAGGGGACGTTCGCTTCGACTGGCGCCAAGCCACGCATCTCGATCATGGCCTTCCGATCCCGCAATTGCACCAGAGCATCCACCGTGGCTTTCACCACATTGTGCGGGTTCCGGCTGCCGAGGCTCTTGGTCAGAATGTTGTGGATGCCGACAGCTTCGATGACGAAGCGAACCGGTCCACCCGCAATGACGCCTGTACCTTCCGGAGCCGGCTTGATGAGCACTTTTCCGGCGCCGAACACACCCAAGGTCTGATGAGGCACAGTGCCCTTTACCAGATTCACCTTGGTGAGGTTCTTCTTGGCAGCTTCGATTCCTTTTTTGATGGCCGAGGGAACTTCCTTGGCCTTTCCGGTGCCATAGCCCACGACGCCGGCTTGCGGATCGCCAACCACCACCAGTGCAGAGAAGCTGAGGTTCTTACCGCCCTTAACCACTTTCGTGACGCGGTTGATGCTGACTACGCTTTCCTTCAGGTTGTAGCCGGAAGGATCAATGGGCTTTTTCGTAGTGGACATAGCGAAACCTAAAACTCCAATCCTGCTTCACGAGCTGCATCCGCCAGAGCCTTGATACGGCCATGGTAGAGGTAGCCGCCACGGTCATAGACCACAGCCTTAATACCTTTGGCCTGAGCCCGTTCCGCCACCAGGCGGCCAATGTCCTTGGCGCCTTCAATGTTGCCGCCGGACTTGGTGGTCTCTGCCTTTTCGTGGCTGGACGCCGAAACCAGCGTGCGGCCGGTCTGATCGTCAATCACCTGCGCATAGATATGCTTCAGGCTGCGGAAAACGGCCAAACGTGGACGCGCCGTCGTCCCACGAAGTTGTTTGCGAATGCGCTTATGGATGCGCTCACGAATGAGACTACGTGACTGACGCTGAATCACTTCTTGCCTCCCTTACCGCCGGCACCAGACTTACCAGCCTTCTTACGCAGCACTTCGCCAGTGTAGCGAATACCCTTCTGCTTGTAGGGCTCTGGCGGACGCAACATGCGAATATTCGCCGCTACCTGACCGAGCAGTTGTCGATCAAAGCTGGACAACACAAGGTGCGTGTTCTTCTCCACCGCCGCATCCACGCCTTCCGGCAACAACACTTCGATGGTATGCGAATAACCGAGCTTGAACGCGACCACGCGGCCCTTCACTTCGGCGTTATACCCGACACCTACGATGTCGAGTTCCCGCTTGAAGCCTTCGGACACGCCCTGAATCGCATTAGCGGCCAGCGCGCGGGTCAACCCGTGCAACGCGGCATGTTTGTCGGTGGCCCGGAGGACCTGCAGGACCGAATCTTCCTGCTTGAAAGAAATCCCCTCAGGAATGGGAACGGTCAGTTTCCCTTTGGGGCCTTCCACTTCCAACACGTCGCCCAATTTGAGCTTCACGCTGGAAGGGATGGAGATCGGCTTTTTCCCTACTCTTGACATGATGTATCTCGCTCTGTCCGCTTACGGATCTCAGTGATGAAGAACGTCAGCCGCCCGGTTACCGTGGCGACACACAACGGGCATCTACCAAACTTCGCAGATCAACTCGCCACCGACATTCTCGGTGCGCGCCTGCTTCCCCGTCATCACGCCGCGAGGAGTGGTGAGGATGTTGATACCCATGCCGCCCAGGACTTTTGGGATCTCTTTGCTGTTCACGAACACGCGGCAACCCGGCTTCGACACACGGGCGATGCGGCTGATCACAGGCGCATTGGCCGGCGTGTACTTCAGATAGATCTTGATGGTGCGTTTGCTGCCCTCTTCGGCCAGCTTGAAGTTAAGAATGTATCCCTCTTCGCGAAGAATGCGGGAGATTTCCATCTTCAGCTTGGAAGCGGGCACATCGACCTTCGGGTGCCGGGCCGCGTAGGCGTTCCGGATCCGGGTGAGCATGTCGGCAATAGGATCAGAAAACATATTTCATTCGCTCCGTTCACTACCAGCTGGACTTGACCACTCCGGGCAATTCCCCGCGTAGGGCGAGTTCGCGCAGGCAAATACGGCACAGGCCGAACTTCCGGTAAAACGCACGCGGTCGACCGCAGCGCCAGCAGCGGTTGCGGTGCCGCACCTTAAACTTAGGCTTCTTCAGGTCTTTCGCGATTTTTGCAGTGCTAGCCATGTCTATCCTCGTTCTGCCTGCTTCTTAGCTGGTGTCGGATCCGCCTACTTGGTAAAGGGCATTCCCATGTGCCGAAGGAGGGCGCGCGCCTCGGCATCGGTGTTCGCAGTGGTGGTGACGCAGATGTTCATGCCCTTCAGCTTCTCCACCTTGTTGTAATCGATTTCGGGGAAGATCAGCTGATCCTTCACACCCAGGGTATAGTTCCCACGGCCATCAAAGGCTTTCTGGGAAACACCGCGAAAATCTCTAACCCGTGGCAGAGCCAGGTTCATCAGACGATCCAAAAACTCGTACATGCGGTCGCCGCGCAGGGTAACCATGCAACCGATGCTCATGCCTTCGCGAAGCTTAAACTGAGCAATCGACTTACGAGCCTTGGTAACAACGGGCTTCTGTCCGGTAATGTTGGTCAGATCAATGACGCAAGCGTCCAGCAACTTCTGGTTGCCGATCGCTTCACCCAAGCCCATGTTGACGGTGACCTTGTCGACCTTCGGCACGGCCATTACATTGGAGTAACTGAACTCCTTCTGCAGCGCCGCAACGACTGTCGTCTTGTAGTGTTCTTTCAAACGAACCGTTTCCATCGTCTGTGTCCTCACTCGTGCCACCCGGTTTCCAATCGGGCTGGACTTCACTGTCAAACTAACTCCGACGCAGCTTGCGCAATGCGCAGCCGGCCGTCAGCCATTAGCTGGCTTTGCTCTCAATCACTTCACCGGTTTTGCGGGCGATGCGGGTGCGAACCACCTTGTCACCAACCGTTTCAACTTTCTTACCCACGCGGGTTGCGGCGCCATCCGAGGTTACCAACATCACATTGGAGATGTGGACCGAGGCTTCTTTTTCCGCAATACCGCCCTTGATGCCTTTTTGTGGGTTGGCTTTCACGTGACGCTTTACCAGCATCACACCTTCCACCACCACGCGACCGCGATTGCGATCAATTTCGATGATGCGTCCGGTCTTACCCTTGTCGCGTCCGGTGATCACTTTCACAACGTCATGCTTACGCAGTGAGGTCTTGACCGGTTTTGCGGCCAGCTTATTTTCTTGCAGCTTCGACATGTTAGATCACCTCCGGCGCCAACGACACGATTTTCATGAAGCGCTTGTCGCGCAGTTCACGGGCCACCGGGCCAAACACACGCGTGCCTACGGGCTCGCCATCGTCCTTCACCAGCACAGCGGCGTTGGAGTCGAAACGGATGTACGTGCCATCGCGGCGGCGGGCTTCTTTGCGCATCCGCACAATCACGCACTTCACGACTTTGCCCTTCTTCACGTTCGAATCAGGAGCCGCTTCCTTCACACTGGCCGTGACCACATCGCCCAAGCCTGCCTTGACGCCTTTGTCGCCGCCCAGGGGAAGAATACACATCAGCTTCTTCGCACCGCTGTTGTCGGCAACCTCAAGAATTGTTCTCATTCCAACCATGGCACTCTCCCCGTGAGACGCTCGCTAGCTACCGTTCCGGCTGGTCATCATGACCCGCTAGGAATCCGGTCAGCCCTTAGGCGCCTGGCTCTTAGGCTGTTTCTTCTTCCACGACACGTCCGGTTTTCGTGTCAATCTGCACCGCGCGGCGAACCACTTCCTTCAGCGTCCAACGCTTCAGGCGGCTAAGCGGACGATGCTCTTCGATGCGCACCAGATCGCCAACCTTGGCGGTCTCTTCTTCGTCATGCGCGTAGAACTTTTTGCGCTGGCTGACGATCTTGCGATAGAGCGGGTGCGAAACGCGGCGGCTCACCGAAACCACGATGGTCTTCGCCATCTTGGTGGAGACCACCTCTCCCAGCTTTTCGTTCTTGTGACCTGTGGGTGTGGACATCGCTTAATTTCCTTTAGCCGCTGCCAATTCCTTCGCACGCAGTGCGGTCAGCAACCGTGCGCGATCCTTGCGGAAAGCCCGGTAGTTCTTCAATCCGTCGCTCTGGCCCATGCCAAGCTGAAAGCGAAGGCGAAACAACTGTTCTTCGATTTCCTTCGCCTTTGTCGTCAGCTCCTGGACGCTGAGATCGTTATAATTTTCGACACTCATTCGGAAACCTCACACAAACAGTTCGTCACGCGAAATGAACTTCGTTTTGGTTGGCAGCTTTTGTGCAGCCAATCGCATTGCTTCGACCGCGATGTCCTTCGGTACGCCTTCCATTTCAAACAGAATGCGACCCGGCTTGATCACAGCGACCCAGCCCTCCGGAGCACCTTTACCTTTACCCATACGGGTTTCGGCAGGCTTCTTAGTGATCGGCTTGTCCGGGAAAATCCGAATCCATACCGAACCACCGCGCTTAATGAAGCGGGTCATCGCAACGCGCGCCGCTTCAATCTGCCGGTCGGTAATCCAACACGGTTCCATTGCCTTCAACGCATAGTCGCCGAAGGACAGGGTAGACCCGCGCAATGCCTTACCGGCCATCCGTCCGCGCTGTTGGCGTCGGAACTTAGTTCTTTTGGGCATCAACATGGCGTTTAATCTCCTGTCTCCCGGTTCAAACTACTGCTGATCGCCACCCGAAGTGGTTTCGGGAGCCGCAGTCTCCGCGATAGCGCCTTCGGGCGCCGGCTGATACACAGCCTCGCTCTGGGCAGGCGAAACAAGCGGCGGCGCAATCGGAGCCGCTTCGGCCACTGGTGCAGCTACCACTGGTGCAACCACTTCAGCGGGAGGGGCGGAAACAGGGGCAGCCTGACGACCACCACGTCCACCATCACGCTGCTCACGGCCTTCACCACGCGGTCCACCCTCGCGGGCAGGACGACGTTCGCGGCGGCGGCCACGATCTGGGTTATCGCCCAGCATCTTGCGACTGCCTTCGAGCACTTCACCCTTATAGATCCAGCACTTGATGCCGATCACGCCATAGGTGGTGTGCGCTTCTGCAAAACCATAATCGATATCGGCACGCAAGGTGTGCAGCGGCAGACGGCCCTGCAGATACCATTCACTACGTGCGATTTCAGCGCCGTTCAAGCGACCGCTTACGCGAACCTTGATGCCTTTGCAGCCGAAACGCAGAGCGGAATCAACCGACTTGCGCATGGCGCGGCGGAAGGCCACGCGCTTTTCGAGCTGCACTGCGATGGACTCTGCCACCAGCTGGGCATCCAGTTCCGGCTTCAACACTTCCTGGATGTCGATGAAGACTTCGCGCTTGGTGCTGCGGGCCAGTTCCTGCTTTAGCTTTTCGATTTCTGCGCCCTTGCGGCCGATGACGATACCGGGACGCGACGTGCGAATGGTGATGCGCAGCTTGTTGCCAGGGCGATCAACCTCGATCGAGCTGAGGCCGGCGGCCTTCAGACGCTTCCGGAGGTTGTCCTTCAGCTTCTGGTCTTCCTGCAGAAGCCGAGAGTAATCGGCTTTGGCGAACCAGCGCGACCGCCAGGTCTTGGTGACCCCGAGGCGAAATCCGTAAGGATGTGTTTTTTGACCCATCGTTGTTACTCTCGTCCTACTCTGCTACGGCCGCTGCCGCCTGTTCGGAAACCTTCACCACAATGTGCGCCATCCGACGTTGATAGCGATATGCGCGGCCCATGGGAGCCGGACGAATCCGCTTCATCATCGGCCCTTCGTTTACGTAAGCGGAGCTCACGTACAGCTTGTCCACATCCACTTCCGAAGAGCGGTTTTCCGCGTTCGCGATAGCGGAACGCAAAACCTTTTCTACCGTAGGCGCAATGCCTTTATTCGTGGTTTGCAGGACCGTGATCGCTTCGTCGGCGCGCATGCCCCGAATGAGATCCACTACCAGTCGCGCCTTCTGGGGCGACACCCTGACGTACCGTGCTTCCGCTTTCACTTCCATGCTGTTCTCTCCCGCCAACGTGCGCTACCGAGTTTACTACCTGTTTGCCGCTCTGCCGCACACTTTACTGCGCTTGAGCGAATCGTTTTGGCTATCCGCGTCCGCCGGACTTTTCGGATTTCCCTACGTGCCCCTTGTAGGTGCGAGTAGGCGAAAACTCACCCAAACGGTGGCCCACCATGTTTTCCGTGACATACACCGGGATGAACTTCTTCCCGTTGTGCACCGCAATGGTGTGTCCGATGAATTCCGGCATAATCTGCGAGCGCCGCGACCACGTACGAATGACCTTGCGATCTTTGCTCTCGTTCATCACGGCCACCTTTTTAATCAGGTGATCGTCTGCGAAGGGACCTTTTTTCAGAGATCGGCTCATCGTGAATCCTCAATTAACTCTTTTTGCGCCGGGACACGATCATCTTGTCGGTGCGCTTGTTGTTGCGTGTCTTGTATCCGCGCGTCGGCTTGCCCCATGGGGTAACCGGGTGACGTCCGCCTGAGGTGCGGCCTTCACCACCACCGTGCGGGTGGTCGACCGGGTTCATTGTCACGCCACGGTTGTGAGGACGGCGGCCCAACCAGCGGGTACGACCGGCCTTACCAGAGGTCTGATTTTCGTGGTCGCTATTACCGACCTGACCAATCGTCGCCATACATTCCGTAGAGACGCGACGCGTTTCACCGGAAGGCAACTTAATCACGGCAACACCCGATTCGCGGCCCAGAAGCTGCGCGCCGACGCCAGCGCTACGAACCATCTGTCCACCCTTACCCGGACGCAATTCCACGTTGTGGATGGTGGTGCCAGGAGGAATGTCCTTCAGCTTCAGTGCGTTGCCGACCAGAATGTCCGCACCCGTACCGGCAACTACCGTAGCGCCCACCGTCAAGCCGTTCGGGCTGAGGATGTAACGCTTTTCTCCGTCCACATAGTGCAGCAGAGCGATGCGCGCCGAGCGGTTCGGATCGTATTCGATTGCGGCGACTTTGGCAGGCACGCCAATTTTATCGCGCTTGAAATCGATGTTCCGATAGCTCTGCTTGTGACCACCGCCGATGAAGCGGACAGCCACGCGACCGGTCGAACTACGGCCGCCCGACTTCGTCTTTCCGACGGTCAGCGACTTTTCCGGCGCCTGCTTGGTGATCTCGGCCCGGGAGACCGTGGTCATGAAGCGGCGGGATGGGGTTGTGGGACGATAACTTTTAATCGGCATCGCTGCTATCTCCTTACCAGGCTATTCACCCGGCTGCCTCCTCGAAGGGCTCACTAAACCTCTGCGTACTCCGGAACCTTCTGTCCGGCCTTCAGCCGCACATAGGCTTTCTTCCAATCCGGCAAATAACCGGAATAGCGTCCACGGCGGCGCAGTTTGCCTTCGAGGTTGATGGTGCGCACATCCGCCACCTTCACCTTGAAAATGGTTTCCACGGCCTGACGAACCTGGGTCTTGTTGGCGTTTGCCGCCACTTCAAAACAAAGGGTCGCCGCATTGTCTTTCAGATCGTGGCTCTTTTCGGTCACGATGGGGCGACGAAGCACCCGGTAGACACTCAGATTCGAAACGCTGCTCATGACAAGGCCTCCGACAACTTCTTCGCGGCGTCCTCGGACAACAGCACCTGCTTGTGCTTCAGCAGATCGTATACCGTCACTTCACGAGTCAACGACAGCGTCACACCAGGCAAATTGCGAGTACCGAGATCCAGGTTACGGTTATCCACCTGATTGTCGACCACAAGCACCGTTGCCGGCAGACCGAGAACACGCAGCGTTGCCGCCAGCGTCTTCGTCTTGTGATCGGCCAATTCAAAGGCCTTAACCACTTTCAACTCACCGTCGCGCAACTTTGCGGTCAGCGCGGAGCGCAATGCGCCCTGCTGCATTTTCCGCGGCAGGCGGTAGGAGTAATCGCGCGGCTGAGGTCCATGAACCGTGCCACCGTGGCGCCACAGCGGGGATCGAATGGAGCCCATACGAGCACGACCGGTTCCCTTTTGCTTCCACAACTTCTTGCCGGACCCTGCCACTTCGTGACGAGTCTTCGTGGCCGCGCTGCCCTGACGCCGACATGCCATGTAGTGGCGCACCGACTCATAAATCAGGTGTTCCTTCACTTCCGCGCCGAATACGGCGTCGGAAAGTTCCAGCGAACCCACCTTACTGTTTTTCAAATCAAATACGTCGACTGTCGGCATGACCTTATCTCCTCGACCGCCGGACCACTACAAACGAACCCTTCGGTCCAGGAATCGCACCCTTAATCGCGATGACGTTGTCTTCCGTGTTGACGTCCACGATTTCCAGGTTGCGCACCGTCACCTGGGCAGCGCCCATGTGACCGGCCATACGCATTCCCTTGAACACACGAGACGGGAACGACGAAGAACCGATAGAACCCGGTGCGCGGTGGAACATAGAGCCGTGCGAACCTTCACCACCACGGAAGTTGTGGCGCTTGATCAAGCCAGCGAATCCACGACCTTTGCTCGTGCCGATCACATCCACGATTTGCCTTGTGGCGAAGGAGTCCGCCTGAATTTGGTCGCCCGGCTTATAATCGCCGTCGCCCGGATTCAGACGAAATTCGCGCAAAAACTTGGCGGATTCCACATCAGCGGTTTTCAAATGGCCTTTGATAGCCTTTGTCAATCGCGAAGGTTTGGCGTACTCGACCAGGGCCAGCTGGATCGCATCATAGCCGTCTTTGGCGGGAGTCTTGCGCTGCACCACCACACACGGACCAGCCTGCAACAACGTAACAGGAACTACCTGCCCGTCTGGCCGGAACATCTGTGTCATCCCGATTTTTTTTCCAAGAATTCCTGGCACCATTGGTTTGAGCCACCTACTCGGTTTGAGCTAATTCTGTTTAGACGTCCATCTCCGAACGTCCCGGGGCAAACTGCAACCTAGCAATAACTACTTGCGGTCTTTTCCGAAGGCCTTGATTTCCACATCCACACCGGCGGGCAAATCGAGCTTCATCAGTTCATCGACGGTTTCCTGGGTCGGTTCGAGAATATCCAGGAGCCGCTTATGGGTCCGAATCTCAAACTGTTCCCGGGACTTCTTGTCGACGTGCGGGCTACGATTTACCGTGTAACGGTTGCGTACCGTGGGCAACGGAATGGGCCCCGCGACACTGGCGTTGGTGCGTACAGCAGTCCGCACGATGTCCTTTGTGGACTCGTCCAGAATGCGATAGTCATACGACTTCAAACGAATGCGGATTCTTTCCCTGATCGCCATCTGCCCTCACTCCTGCCAGATCTCTCCGGCACGCACGAGACCGATTGCCACAGTCTCGTTCTGCATTGCTTCGCTTTCGCTTCGTACCGCCCGGGAAGACTCAAGCTGTTGGCTGAGTCTTCCCGCCTGCGGTTTTGATTCCTGTCGGAATCCCGTTTTGCGACCCAACCCCGATTAATCGAGGATTTCGGTCACAGTGCCAGCGCCGACGGTGCGGCCGCCTTCGCGAATCGCGAAGCGCAGACCCTTATCCATGGCCACCGGCGTAATCAGCTCGACGTCCATCGTCACGTTGTCGCCAGGCATCACCATTTCCGTGCCTTCCGGCAGCGTCACCGATCCGGTAACGTCCGTCGTACGGAAATAGAACTGCGGACGGTAACCCTTGAAGAACGGCGTGTGACGGCCACCTTCATCTTTGCTCAGCACGTAGATTTCGCCCTTGAACTTACGGTGAGGCGTAATCGAACCGGGCTTTGCCAGCACCTGTCCGCGCTCCACGTCGTCCTTGTCGATACCGCGCAGCAGCAATCCAACGTTGTCGCCTGCCTGACCGTCGTCCAGCAGCTTCTTGAACATTTCCACGCCCGTGCACACCGTCTTGCGCGTGTCACGGAAGCCGACGATTTCAATTTCTTCGCCAACCTTGATCAC
>Ga0182745_1002282_pt1 | contig 17390 bp, 7 predicted proteins | sample eDN3rd30CKraftBY_FD_128523 | JGI IMG/M metagenome (GOLD analysis project Ga0182745, IMG submission 128523) | Enriched backyard soil microbial communities from Emeryville, California, USA - eDNA 3rd pass 30_C Kraft BY (version 2) (version 2) | ecosystem: Environmental > Terrestrial > Soil >...
CCGAATCTGTTGTGTCATGACGGCGCGTTGCTGGTTGTCGAACCCGATAGACCAGTTTGGTCTCTCATGTGCCCGCGTCGAAGAGGCTTCACTTGATGAAAGACTGAATGCCGCGAGGCAAGTGCGTTACAAGATTGACAAAGCACTATTTGGTAGACACTGGCCGAGAAGTGTCAACGTGAAATAAAAACAGACCGCGTAAAACGCGGTCTGTTTGAGTGGAGGCGCTGGGACTCGAACCCAGGACCAACGGATTAAAAGTCCGTTGCTCTACCGACTGAGCTACGCCTCCTAACCTCTTTTACAGTAATAGGTTAATCTATTATGGTCTCAACTGTAACAGGCCCGTTTGACACCCGCAACTGATGTCCAAGGCATTATTTTCGATTAATAATGACATTCGCGATGATGCATGTGGGGACGGACATCCAGCATCACCTGAGGACGTCAAGGATATCGACGGCGCCCAAGTCTAGGGATTCGCAAGTCATTCGAAAAGTCACACGCAAGTCATGCTTCGTCTATTCTGAAATTTCGGGTGGGCCTTAACGCAAAGTCCGGCAACGGAGGATGTTCTGCGATTACATACCCCCAATCCAAGCCCTGACAGGGCAGTAATCTTACAAAAACTTTTTGCTCATACCCGTCAGACAGGAAGATGGGGTACAAAGTTCGACAAAACTTCTGATTGACAATTTCGTTAGACCAGTTTGGTCTCTCATGTGCCCGCGTCGAAGAGGTTTCACTTGATGAAAGACTGAATGCCGCGAGGCAAGTGCGCCACAAGATTGACTAAAACGCTCTAGAGAGACTCCGGTTGAGCCTGCTGAAATTTCAGCAAGAAAAGAATTCTCGGACAGATTCCTGATGCCCTATCAGCGCTTAGATATAGGGGACGTGATCGCGAAACATTCTTCGTTGCCTGACTTTGCGTTGACATGACTGGTTTTCTGATGAAGGATCGACAATTGCAGAGTCGCCTGCGACGATTACGTATCAACTGCGCATACGAAGGGTTTTGCAGCTTATAGGAGGCTTGCCCGGACAGACCCGCAAAGCGGTTCAGATCATTCTTTCTGATCAACGCACAGAATAGAGTTCTTTTCATAGAAGATGTTGGGAGCTCCGGGGATCTGTCGACCTTTAAGTCAGGCTGAAATGGTCTTATTCTTGACGTACAGGGGGGCAGCCCCGATGATCTTAAGTGAAAGCGTTCTGTCAGAATCTTGGTATCAGCTCATTCATGAGAGAGAAAGAACAGTGTTGTTCTCATTTCTGAAACAGGATTTTCTCGGAAATTGTGATAAGCAATTGGCTCGGGATGGAGGGTTACAGAGGTGCTTCCCGGTGAGACGATCAAGTTAGAACGCATTCACCCCGCATTGACTGGGCCTGGTCATGTGGGATGCAACACATCCTCGATCCAGAATCCAGACGTATTCACCATGAGCCCAGACGAGATCAGCTTGCCCTCAAGGTCTGTCCTGTTTTCTCGAGCGCCCGAAAAATAAGTCTATTCTGCTTGAGAATTTTGAGCATTGATTTCCCGGGCTGGCTGGCGGGAATCGCCTGATAGAAAATGAACCGCAACGGTTCTCAAATCGAATCACAATGATGGAAAGTGAATTTATGGGACGCTTGCTTCTGACCGGTGCAACAGGGCTGCTGGGACGATACCTGATGAAGGACCTGCTAGCCAAAGGCATCGATCTGGCTGTCCTTGTTCGCCCCAGTCGGCGTTGTGACCCGTTTCAACGTATCGAAGCGGCCATGCGTGTCTGGGAACAGGAACTTCAGCGGAAGATGCCGCGGCCCAAAGTTCTTTGTGGAGATATCATCAGCCCCGATCTGGGGCTGTCTGGGCCGGATATTCGCTGGGTGGCTGAGAACTGTGATGGCATGATTCACAACGCTGCGAGTTTATCGTTCGTGAGTACCGGTCGCGACAGCGAACCGTGGATCTCCAATGTGGATGGGATTCAGAATGTTCTCGAATTCTGTAACCAGGCGGGGATTGAAACCTTTCATCACGTTTCCACTGCTTATGTGGCTGGGAAACGGTATGGACGAGTCTATGAAAATGAACTGAACGTGGGACAGCAATTTGCCAATCCCTACGAAGAAAGCAAAGTGGAAGCCGAAGAACTGGTGCGGAGCGCATCATTTCTTAAGTCACTGACGGTCTTCCGTCCCGCAATTATCGTGGGGGACTCTCAGACGGGAATGACATTTACATATCACAATTTCTATGCAATGTTGCAGCTGGGATTGACGTTGGCCCAAAGTATGGGGCAGCCGGACTTCACCGGCAAAGTGGTTTCCAATACGTTCAAAATCAACGTGGATGGGCATGAACGGAAGAACCTGGTCCCGGTGGACTGGGTTTCGGAAGCCATGGCGACGATTATCGCCGACCCCTCACTGCACCAGAAAACGTATCATCTCTCTCCGCGTGTTCCCATTACGGTTCGTTTGATTCGCGATGTGATGGAAGAGGTCGTCGGGTTGTATGGGCTCACCTTCTCGGGAGCTTCCGGGTCCATGGGCTCGGATGAAGTAGAACAACTCTTTTTGAAGCATATGGAAGTCTACCAGTCTTACTGGAAAGACGATCCAGAATTTGATGCCAGTAATACACTGGCAGCGTTGCCACACCTTCCTTGCCCACTTGTCGATCGGGAAATGCTGATCCGACTCTCCAGAATTGCGATCGAACGCAGCTTCAACTGGCGCGACCCCAAAGTAGAGAGTATTTCGCAGAAAGTCGCCGTCCCCGCTTATTAGAATCGTGACCTGAAACTGCGAAGGTTGCGTTCAGGCCAGCCAGCCAAGGCGATAACCCTCGACATCCAGTAATAAATCCATGTTGAATCCCGTTAACTGAAATGCCAGATCCAGCCCGTTCGCATATTTGCTGACAAGCTGCACCGCAACCAGGCAAGGTTCCCCGGGATCGGGCAATCGGCCAAATCGAATTCGGTCAAAATGGACCGGCAGGCTGGCCTGTCCGTACCGCTGGCCTGCAAACAGAGCTGCCGCATACAGACAGGCGTCCATGGCAGCACAGTGTACGGACCAGCCGGAAGTGGGCCGCTGGCCTCCTCCCAGTTGGACAGTGGAAGACGCTGAAATCCGGCCGAACGCCTGATCTTCATTCATCGCGATTGCCTGCAGGCATTGTAAATCGGGCCCGTGGTAAATCATGGCATCTGATTCCGCATATGGAATGGGAGTCCAATCCAGAGCAGAGAGGTCCGGTCGCGTTCTGTTCAATTTGTTACGCGTGTTTTCAACCTGGGCAAACTGTCCTGTGTGCATGGTCCCCTGAAAATAAGTGCGGTCTGTCTCGATGAGGCGACCATCGCGGCGGTGGACATCGGCGATCAATGCGCAGTCTATCCCAACTGCTCTCGCCGTTGTCTGGACATGAATCGTTCGAGGATCTGCATTCGCCCATTTGATCGCTTGCAGTGCCCGCACATTTCGTGCTTCCAGAATGTGTGGGAATCCCGTCACGTACCGAGCGGCCTCTGCCATCAATTCCAACGCCACCACGAATGGCAAGGTGGGTTTTCCCTGTACCAGATGTTGATTCAAAAACCGTTCTTTTTCCGGAGACAGAGTGATTGCAAAGGGGGTGATGGCGAATGGGCCAGCTTGTTGAGAAGGATGTTTTTCCACGGGATCGAGGAGGGGAAAACAGGCAGGAGGCTGGTTCCTGATTTCACTGCTGTTCGTTTCGCAGCTGTTCGCTTCACTCTTATCACTGTTGCAGGCGTTGCTGTGAATCGTTCCGTTTAAAGAGACCGACCGATCTACCGGGAAGAATTTGCGGCAATAGGCGCGGTCCGTGATCAACACTTCCGGCTCCTCTCCGCCCCATTCCAGCTCGTTCAGAAAATGAGCGATGCCTTCCTGGGCCGGCATGAATTCCAGGTTGATCATTTCCAAAGCCAACCTTGTTTCCGGTTTGGTCGCCATGCCAATTTCTCCCCAGGCATGCCAGTGAAAAGTCACGCTGGCAACTTCAGGCCGCTCACCACGATAGCGATCGACGAGTTTGGCCAGACTGTCATTGGCAAACGAGTAATCGGTATGACCATTTGCTCCGAAACGCCCGCTGATTGAACCGAAGGCGATCAATGAATCAAGCGGATCTTGTCTGGTGGCATCCATCAGGTTGATGCAGCCGTCAATTTTGGCACGAAAACATTGATCCACCTTGTCCGGTCGTTTGCGGTCGAATCGGGCATCCTGACCGATTCCCGCTCCATGGATCACCCCCGCCAGCGGGCCATCGCTGTCTCGAATCTTGGCCAGTGTTGCTTCCAGCCTGGGCAGGTCGGAGACATCACAACAGTGATAACTGGCTTCGATCCCATCTGCACGGCACGCTTGCAACGTGGCATCGATCTCCAGGCTTTTTTCCACATTCCTCCAGGCTTCCATTCCGTTTTCGTTTCTGCGAGCGGCATGGGCCATCACTGCACGACGAACCTGCAGGCGGTCGATCGCAACAGATTGACGAAGTTGCTCCGTCACCTGTGGCTCGGGAGCAGTTCCCAACAAATGCAGTTTGAGACCGTGACGCAGTGCCAGTTCCCGAACCACGACTGCAGTAATTCCACGAGCACCACCTGTCACTACCCAGGTTCCACCGCGGCGGACACGCAAATGACTGATTCGCCTGTCCTCGTCAACCTGCAAGGTTCCGGCAGATCGAACCATCGTGTCTCCCGATGAAAGTGGCTGCTGTGCAGAGAACTTCGTATCGGAATCGTGCCCCGGCACAAGAGGAACATGCACAGGTTGAATCGCAAATCGCTCCGATCCGTGCCAGGCGACTTCCATGTCGTAACTGGGAACCGCCAGTTCCCGCCAGATTCCTGTCACAGCCTGAGAAGAAGTGGTCTGTGGGGAGAGATCAATCACTTTCATGGAGGTGGCGCGGTAACCTTGCGTCCAGGCTTCAATCAGCATGGCCTTGATCAATCCTCCCAGTCCCCCTTCCGGGCTGACGCAACTTTGACCACTGAGCCCGAAGTCACCTCCCAGGTTCACAGCAGCCACAACGGAGGCTCTCTCCATTTTCTTCGCTGCGATCATCCGCTGCATCCAGAGTTGACAGACTCGATAGGGAACTTCAATGGCGGCAAAACGCCGTTGTTGCCAGGCCCGTGCATCGAGCGTTTGAAGGGCATCCACATCATAAGAGGTGGTGATGAACAGGTGCGGGGTCAGTTCATGGCTCCACAGCTGATCCATCCAATAATCCAATTCTTTCAGCGTCTGCACCGGTGGAATCAGATGAGCAGCATGCCCTTCCTTTTTGAATTGCTGATGAATTTCGCGAGCCAGTTCATTCTGACCCAGGATGAGCGCCGGACCAGAAAATGTTGGCTGGGTCGGCATCCCCTCGCGTTGCGGAGCAGGGACCATTCGCAGGGCAAACCGCATTGTCCCTGCCGGGCGGAACGGAGCAGCGGTCTCTTCTCGAGGTGCAGCCTCTTGTTTGCATCGTCCTTCTTGAAACAGTCCATGTGCATGCAGCACGGCGGAAAGCGAAACTCCTGCTCCTGCTGCCAGTCCGGCCAGTTCGTTAGCGACATCCGTTTCCGGATGCTGCTCGACAGAAGAATGATGTTCCAGATCGATCAACAGCTTTAACGTGTTCCGAATCGCCGACGAATGCTTTTGTCCACGTTGCCAGCCACGTTGCCAGCCACGTTGCCAGCCATGGGACCGGGCTTCCTGATCGAGTTCATTCCCGGCAACCATGAACAGTTGCTGGTCCTCTGGAGAAATCAGATCACAGGGTGTCACTCCTATTGTGTGCTGTCTGATCGGGAATGTGGGATCGTTTTTTTTTGAGTCCGCAGTTGCATTCGCAACTTGTGTGTGTCCGGGAGACGTCTCCGGAACAGTGACTCGAAAGGCTGTCGAACCATTTCCCGGCAGCACCTCGGCCAGATAATTCAGAATGGAACGGAGAGTCGAAAAGTGGGTCCGCGGTTGTCCCTTCGCGACGACGGCCGACAACTCGAACTGTTGTTGAACTTCACCCAGCAACTGGGCCTGCTTGATGCTGTCAATTCCCAGATCCCCTTCCATGTCAGCATCCAGATCGACCACCTCCGGGGAATATCCGGTCTGATCCACAACCAGGTCGATCAGAAACCGTTCTATGGATGCCAGATCCATTCCTGTCGGAACACCGGCAGCGGGAGCAGCGATGTCCGGAACACTGATGCCCGGAACACTGATGTTCGGAACACCAGCGTCTGAAGCCGGCTGGGGCCTTGAGAGTTCGGGGGGGGAAGAGATCGGTTGTACGGCATCACTTTGTGAGGTTCCATATTGCACACCGATGGCAGCAATTTCATTGAGCGTGTGCAGGTCGGACAATGTTATTCCGGATGGAGCGATCGAGAGTTCAAAGCACTCCGCAAGTTCTCCGACGACTTGTGCTTTCTTGATACTGTCAATCCCCAGGTCCGCTTCCAGGTCCGCATCGAAGTCAATCACCTCCGGCGAATAGCCCGTCAGATCGATAACGACCGTCAACAGGAAGTGGCGCACTGCGGCCAGAGTCGGCCCGCCTGTCCTGCTGGTCGATTCAATCTCGATCTCGTCACTCTGCAGACTGCTTTGAGAGACGGCAGCCAACATCGATGCGGGCTGTTGAGAATTCGAATTGGACTTCGTCTTGGGCTTCGTTTGCTCGGCCAGTTCCCGTTTCGCACGAGCTTCCTGTTTCTCCTGACGAAAAGAACGGTGAAGATCCACGATCTCCACATCATCCGTGATTGGGGCATTTGTCATTGAGGCATCTGTGATTGAGGCCTGATGAAAATTCGTGCGATGCTGTTCCACACGTCGTGTTGAGACGGGCACAGCAGACACCAGGGCCGTTGGTTGACCGGCCGATTTGAGAGTTGGTTCTGCCCTGACAATTTCCATGGCAGCCTGTCTCAGCAGCAGGCGTTCCGCATGACTGCGTCCGGGAAGATCAAGGCTCAGGCAGAGCGCACGATCTCCGGCAATTTCTGTATTCAATCTGCTGAGAATCTGGTTCGGCCCCACTTCAATGAAGACCGTGACATCATCTGACAACAGGCGTTCGATCGAAGCAGCATACAGGACCGGCAATGTCATCTGGGTGATAAGCGTCTGCTGTAGCTCTGCGGGTTCCGACTGATAGCGGGCCATCGTTGTCGAGAAATATCCACATCTGGGAGGCAGGAAACGCTCATGGGCATACGTCTCTTTCAAGATCTGTTCCGCGCCGGCCAGCCGTGCTGTGTGGAAGGCGACCGGGACAGAAACCGGGACCGAAGCGAAGTTGGCCGCCGTCAGTGCTTTGCGAACCAGATTGACGTGATCGCAGTCTGTCGCAATCACGGTTTGCTGAGGGGCGTTGTAATGCGTGATCGTGGCGGGCAGGTTCTCCTGACGGATGACGGCATCGACTCCGCTGCATGTTCCTCGCACGGAGAGAAGCTGACCTGTTTCACGCACAGTCCGGACGACGGCATCCGCCCGGGCTTTCACCATTCGCAGCACCTGCGAGGATGTCAGACTGCCAGCGGCGGTCAATGCGGCAAAATCACCAAAGCTGTGCCCCAGCAGCACATCCGGGCGTAGCCCCTGTGCCTGGAGTTCGGCGGTAAAGGCCAGGCTCAGTCCCAGCACCCAGAGTTGATTCCACCAGATGTCAGACATCTGGTATGGAGTTGTCGCCTGGAGTTGTTTTGTGAAGGGTTCGAGTCCGATCTGACCCAGTTGCTGGTCAAGATCTGCCAGCGCGGCTGTGACAACGGGGCTGGCCTTCACTGCATCCGGGATGCCGGCATACGGCACGCCCTGCCCGGGAAAGACCCAAGCCACTCGAGACACTGTCGGGCGGGTCTTCCATTTGATCGCCCGTTCCGTTTCAAACACGCCGCAGGTTCGACTCCTGGACCAGTTTCTTCGAAGTGCTGCCAACCGGTCTTTCAGTTGTCCTGCATCTTCCGCCAGGATGGAGAGACGATGCGTCTGCGGTTCATCATAGTTCTGAACAGGCTTTTCAAACGCGGCTTGTGGCTGAACGATGGCAGCATCGAGGCAGCTTAATAATTGGGCTTCGGTCTGTCCCTGAAAACGGAACAGACGCAGAGTCTGCAACCGGCCGGAAGTTCCGGATTGCCCAGCGGGAAATGTCAACGGATTCACAGATTCGATTCCTGAACGCACATCGTCTTCAACATGATTTTTAATATTGTTTGTGGTCATTGGCGGCAGCGCGGCGGGTGATGATGTTGCTGAGTTTCCAGCCGTTTGATCTGATGTTTTCCCGGCAGGCATCTGTCTGCCGGTCTTTTGGAATGTCGCAGATCGACTCTGCACCTGATAACATAAACCCTCTTCCGTACAACTCATGATCCAATGGCGCTGTGGAAGAGGTTCTACGGGAAGAGATTCTACGGGGGGGAGTTCGGATTCCCATTGAATCGTCTGCTTGACCAGTTGCACAAGGGAGTGTGCTCCGGTGAGATATCCAATCTGGCGGACCAGTTCGCAATCCTGATCCGAAGTCATGGTGATCCCAGTCTCTGTCTGTCGGAACGTCCAATGAGTTTGGATGTCGTCAATGATCCCGAAGACAGGATGCCCTGCCTGCTGCGCTGTGCTGAGGCGTTCCAGCAGCAGAACGACGACTCCTTCTCCCGGAAGAATCTGACTGCAGTCTTCGGGAATTTCTTTCGCCTGTCCGCTACGGAGGAGTTTCCCGGTCAGGTCGAGTTGTTCGAACTTGTTGAGGTCCATGGCCCGATCCGCGGCACCACAGACAGCCACGTCCCAGGTCCCTGCCCGCAGTTGATCGACAGCCAGGTTGAGTGCTGCAGCCCCGGATGCATCATCCACATCCAGGGCACAGGCCCCCCCCATCAGGTCGAATGTTTTCGCGATTCGTGAAGCGAGTGTGCTGGCTGTGAAACTGCCTGTTTCATCCAGCAATGCTGGCCGGGCCTTCAAGACCAGTTGTCGATACTGCTGCAGCAATTCGGCAATTCGGACATCTGTCACGCCTTGTTGTTGCAGCTCTTGTTGCAATGCGAGTTCGATTTCCGGCAATCGCAATCCCAGTTGCAGTTGATTTCCAAAGTCCCCGCTGAAAATCGTGCCGATGACCACCCCGGTTTTCTGACGATCGATGTTCCAGCTTCCGTGATCCATTTCCTCCATCGCCTGTGTCACCGCATCCAGAAGTAACATCTGCAGCGGATTGGCCTGTTGCACCTGTTTGGGGGGGATGCGGTAGCGCTGTGAATCGAAGAGGTAGTCCCGGATGAATCCTCCTTGTGCGTGGGGAGTTCGAAACGATCCCCTGTCCGTACCGGGTTGAACTCCCAGTCCGGCACGCCAGCGATCAGGGGGAGGAGGACCGATCATCGACTTGCCACTTGCCAGCAGTGCTTTGAATTGTGCCATCTGATGTGCACCGGGCAGCACGACACCTCGTCCCACAATGGCAATTGGTTCGACAGATGTTGATCGGGACAGACTGTCCGGGCTTGTGGCGGTCTGATTTGTAGCGGTCTGGCTGGTGAGTGTGGGTATCGTTGTCGTGTCTGCTGGAGACTCCTGCACGAGAAGATGTGCATTCAATCCACCAATGCCGAAAGCGGAGACCGCTGCCCGTTTCACGTTTCGTTGAGCCCGCCAGGGACGCTTCTGGTCGACCACTTCTATTGTGCGTGCGGACCAGTCAAAATTCCGATTTGGCTTATGGAAATGAAGGGAAGCGGGAATCTCACCCTGCTGCATGGCGAGCAGAACTTTGATCAAACCAGCCACGCCAGCCGTCTCCAGCGTATGCCCCAGATTCGATTTCAAGCTTCCGATCCACAATGGGATGGTTGCCCGGGAGTGTTCGGCCTGGCGAATCGCGTGCAAGGCGTGCAATTCTGTGGCATCTCCCAGTTGGGTGCTGGTGGCATGAGCTTCCAGGTAATCAATGGAAAGGGGCGGTTCCTCGGCATAGGCACGACGAATTGCCAGTTCCTGCCCTTCTGCACGTGGCGCCCACAGCGACTTGCCTCGTCCGTCTGAAGCGATTCCCAACCCGGAGATCAGTCCGAGAATGGGCAGTTGCAGACGTTGCGCCGTCGCCTGCGGAACAATCACCACGGCGGCATAACCTTCGGAGCTCACCAGTCCGCTGGCAGCCTGGTCGAAGGGAGCTGATCCCGTTTCACTGCAAGCCTGAGATTGTGAAAACAGAATCAGATTATCAACGCTGTTTGTTGTCGCTCCCCCGACAATCGCCGCATCAATCCGTCCCAGCCGAATCGCGGTGATGGCCTGTTGCATGGCAAAGAGAGAGGAAGCACAGGCTGCATCGCAGACAATTCTCGGTCCCTCAAAACCAAGCACACTGGCCGGGAGAGCCGCAGCGCGATATGCCTGAAAAGTCGGCACTTTTCCAGGAGCCCGACAAGGACGCGACATACGTACCTGTTTCGTGACCGCGCCCAGAATATCCGTTCGCGTTGCTGGAGGGAGTTGCTGAAAAATCGGCAAATCGTTAAGGAAATCCAGCCCTTCCTCGATCTGCGTTGCCAGGGCTAAATCGCCTCCCTGCTGGGTGGCCCCGGAATGACCGACAAAAACTCCGGTTCGTTTCCATGCTGGATCTTGAGTCTGAAATCCCGCTCGCTTCCATGCCCGTACAGCCACTTCGCAAAATCGCAAATGAACCGGATCGATGGATTGAGCGGCTTCCGCGGAGAGCCCCAATAGAGAGAAGTCAATGTCTTGCTGCGGGACGGTGCCCCCCAGTTTCGTATAAGTTCGACCCGCCTGCCCACGACGATGATCAAAATACAGATCTGCCCGCAGGCGATCTGCCGGCAGCTCCGCAATGCCACTTCGTCCGGCAAACAGCAACTGCCGAAACTGCTCCAGGTTCGCCGCTCCGGGAAGACAGCAATCCATCCCCACGATCGCCAACGGGGGAAGATCGTTGTGATGGTTCAGCATGGAGATTCACCTTCCGGATCGAAGTGAGAACCGGATTGATTTCCCACATGAACATTGCGAGCCACGGCAGAATCCACTTGCAACAAAGTGTGATCAGGATGAATGAAGGGCGTTGATGAAGTCGAGGAGATCGCTGAATCCGACAACGGGGAGCGTTGCTGTTCTGGTGACTCCAGATTGATATCACAGTCCCGACTGGTCACGCGACTGGTCACGAGAATAGACAGAACCTGCTGTAAGATTTCCTGCAATGATGATTCTTCAACGCCGGACACGGCATTTTCGAACAGGACTCGGCCTTCAACACAGGCCTTCGAGAGTTGCAGAGACCCGTGAATCAGTTGATTCCAGGTTCGCGCAGAAGCATAAATGGATCTGTTTGAATTGGCTGCTCCTCCCGATCGAATGCTGAGTGTACCGGTCTCACTCAAAATCAATTGCCAGTCTCCTCCCCCTGACCCCGATAGTGTCAGTCCAATACATTCAACAGGTGCCGAGACAGCATCAACATCAGCCGGAAACATTTTCTGCAAGGATTGCCAGCGTGATTCTGCCTCTGATTCATGGATGCGAGACGCAGGCCGTACATGGTCTTTTTCTGTGCCTCGTTCTGTGTGCAGCAGCAGTTGTTGTCGGGCCAGATCCTGCAGCAACGTGTGATTTACCTCCGGACAATCCGCTTCAGTACAAACGTGCAAGGCGTGTCGCAATTGTGCACGGTCAAATGTGGGATCATCACGAAAATAAGGCGTAAAGGTTTCGACAAACTGCTCCACGACAGTCCCCAGCCCTCCCAGGTCTTGCAGAACCAGTGGTTGTTGTAATGGGGAATCACCAGCTGGAGACAGCACATCCCAAAACGCCGTCAGGAGATCCAGAACCGTCGTTCCCTGTTCCTGTGTGAGGTGATAAGTGCTGCCATGCAAATCGGGTCGTCTCAGGATCTGCACGATCATGCGTGAGACCCAGGTGGCTGGCACAATATTTTTTCGTTCAACTCCGGACAGCCCCAGCGCCTGGAGCAGTTTTTCCGGCGGCGGCAATTCACCCTGCCGGGAGAGTAACTGCAGGAGACTGAAGACCAGATAGACAGTGCGATCCCCCAATCCCGAAGAGAGACGACTGGGATCAATCACGATGGATGGCCGATAAATTGTCAGCGAGTCCAGCCCCGGCAATGATTTCAGGTCTTCCTCAGCTCGAGATTTGCTGGCTTCATAATCATTGGAAAACAATTGTCCGGCAGCCCCATCGGTTTCCAGGATGATGCCTTCCCGAACTCCGCAGACATAGGCGGATGAGATGTGATGGAACTCGCGAATTCCCCGTGCAAGGCAAAATTCTGCGAGGTGCCGCGTCCCCGCGACATTGGTTCGAAATGGTTCGTTGTTCGAATGGGTTTCCGCAGGCCGAAAAGAAACGCACGCAGCACAATGCAACACTCGACGACAATGATTTTGAACCCAGCGTTGCTCCGCGATGGAGAGTCCCAGATCGGGTTTCGTCAGGTCGCCCTGCAGGATGACAGGGCGTGGAAATTGACGCTGCAACAGATGCTCTGCCCAATGCAGTTGCCGGTCGATTCGTTGCCGACCCTGGAGGTCTCGCGCGGGCCGAACAAGAACCGCCACGGGCAAACGTGCACGCATCAGGTCTCGCAGTAGAATCTGACCAATTAATCCAGTACTGCCAGTGATGAGCGTGTACCCGGTCTCCTCCATGAATGTTGTCATTCCCGTGCAAGTGAATTCTTCAGGAGCCCGGTGAAAGTCGGAGTGAACGTGCTTCGGTGGCGACTCACAGCAGATTTGGGGATCTACTGCTGTGAAGCGGTATTTGTGAACCCGAATTTCATGCTGACAACGCGATCCAACCCCATTTTGGGTTGTCGTTGTCGTTGAAGTCTAGGCTGTCGTTTGACGAAATGCATCAATAAGCCGTGAAAAACTTCATGCATCAACGTTTCTGAGAGCAAGGGGGCCCTGCCGGGGGACGATGGCCTGCCGAGAACGCATCCATTCCGTAAGGCCGATTCGTCGTTTCCCTGTCGTTGTTTTCGGAAACAACGGAATGAGCTGGACTTATTCTTTCACAGTCTGGGCGGCAGCGGACTGCAATCGATGCAGGAGTTCCATGGCCTCCGTGCGCAGGACGGCATCCCGGGTGGATGTTGAAACTTCCTGGATCTCTGCAGCAAGTGCGGCCTGTTCTGCCGCTGAGAGTTGCGGCTGTAACTGAGAAACAGCCTTAATGGAATTCAACAGCATCAGCATGCGTTCAAAATAAATGGCTTCCTGTTCGGTGGTCGTCACGGTGGAGGGGTTCAGCTTCCAGTCCGCAGCTTCCTGAAAAAGTTCATGAAAAACGGGCAGGCCGTTCGCCTTTCCATTCCGCGCGAATCCAATGGCAGCATTGGCCCGTACCATCTGATCAGGATCTTCCAGTAGCTCTGTCAGCCGCTGGGTGGTGGCCGGAGTCGGAATCAGTCCCAGGTCGAATGCAGCCTGATGACGAAACAAAGGGTCTCCTTCTCGCGAAATCTCGATCAATCGATCGATCAGCCTGGAATTCTGACGCAGTGCAGGGTTCTCCCCCAATGTGCCAGCCAACATGGCCAGGCCGATCAGAGAATGCTTGCGGACGTCGTGATTGCGGTGAGATTCCATTCCGGACAGCAAGACCGGCAGGATCTGATCGGGAACCTGCATGCGCCCCAATGCTTTAGACGTGAATTCAATTTGTTTGAGTTCTTCTTCACTGGGAGACTCCCGTTCGATCAGCTCTTGGTACAGACCAGCCAGGGCTGCGGCAATTTCCGGGCGTTCCGCCAGATGTTGCCCTTTGGTGCCGCGTTGAGCGTCGGCATCCAGCATTTGCGCCAATCCCAATGCCCCCCGCCAACGGACGTGTGGATTTCCACTTCGGACATCCGTGGTCAGTTGTCGCCAGTCCATTTCTTGTGAAGCAACTTTGCCAAACAGGGAATAGACCCCCACAATTGCCGCCACGATGATCGCGGGAACCAGAAACAACTGAACAATCATTCCCGCTGAAGGAGGTTCGACGGGAGGCAGTTCATCCGGCAGATTGATCTGCCGCGGCACGTCGAAATGATCGCCCGGGGAATCTTCCGGGGCTGACTGGTTCGCATCCGTCATGACGGGGTCACTTTATTTCAGAATACAGATCACGAGCGAACCCGCCCGTCGGAACGTCTTGCCCGTCAGGAGTGATTCCTGATCGTGGGTCAATCGATCGTCAACTTTTCCTGCCCTCTTTTACAACTCGTGCTCCGTCAGGGCTTGATTTGAAGGTCCGTGATCGCGAAACGTCCTCCGTTGTCGGGCTTTGCATTGTGCCCGGCACTGCTTGCGTCCTGCTTCGCGGCATTCAGCAGTTCATCAATCGAAACACGTTCACCACAGAGACCGGGTTTGACTCTTACAGGGTTTGACTCTGATCCATACTTGAGTTTAAGTCTGCCCCACTGGCGGCTTCAAGACACTCGTCCATTCTCACATCGATTTCCAATGTCTGAAAACGGGACGGATCTCGGTATTTCCCAGACGGGCTCGCAGAGTGGCGAAGAATTGGCAAGGTGCCGGCTTGGTTGGCGTGAAGGAGATCGTGTCTGCAATGGGTCGAAATCTGTGGCGTAGCGTCGTTTCAGCCGGGTTCGCAGAAATCTTGAAATTGCACGTTGTCCTCCACTCAGAAAATTTTCGTTGAAACACAGAAATGTGATGAGAATCAGGATGGAAGCGGCAAATGCCAACCGATTCCTGGCAGATCCGGATGTGGCGATCACTTCCAGAATGGACAGGACACCCGGTCCGGATTTCGGGGCCACTTTTCTCGGGATAGGAACTCTCGAATCGTACTCTTGCGAATCCTTCAATAGAATCCGCTCTTGTCCTGCCGGCAGAGTGTGGAGTTCCGAAGTTGTGATCCGCTCCAGGTAGTCGGGATCTGCCTGCAAAGCCTGGGCCACCAGAGTCAGATGGATGACTTCCTGTTCAAGTGTTCTCAATTCCTGCTCGTTGCGGGCATATCGACGATGCTGACGTTCGACATCAAGCCATCGGGGAGTGAGGACCAATGCTCCCATCAGAATTGCAGAAAGCCCGAGACTCATCCAGAAGAGGCACGAAATCAGCCAGGCTTTCATACCGGGCCTGTCACAAAAAACAGGGCGAGCGGGCCGGGATTCCATGGGCTGGTTCATTTTTCACGCCCTGGACAAATGTTCCTCTTCAAGACCAAACCGGTCTCGTGTTTCATCGATTCCAAAATTTGGGGTAGGTCTTCACGCAAAGTCCAATAACGGAGGACGTTTCGCGATCACGGACCCCAAATCCAAGCCCTGACAGGGCACTAGAGCGTTTTTGTAAATCTTGTGGCGCGCTTGCCTCGCGGCATTCCGTCTTTCATCAGGTGAAACCCTTTCGACGCGGGCACATGAGAGACCAAACTGGTCTAGCGGGTTTTGGGGAGAATCGGGCGCTGGACAGAGGTTTCGCGGCGGATGCTTGCTGGCGGAGACTGTTCGGGGTTGCCATATTTTTCATTCAGCACCCCATCCTTTTCAACATTCTTCAGCAATGTCTGCTCGAGTTCGCTGTATTCGGCAAACAGGCGATGCCTGAGCCCATCCACATCTACCAATAACTGATTCCGGGCATTTTCGAATTTGCGTAGTGATTCAACCAGGCCATCTTTCACTTCGTCCTCGGCCTCCGGAGAAGCTTGTGGATTCCCGTTGAGCTCGGCCAGACGCTGATCAAGCGTGGCCTGGGAGACCTTGACCATTTCTTTGCGCGTGCTCAAGACGAGTTGTTGGTCCACCAGCATGGCATCTGCAGTGTCCTGCTGTCCTTGCAGGGTGGCCGCCGTGGTCAGCCAGTTGGCCGGTAGATTATTGCGCACGTGATAGGTTCCCCGCGGCCAGCTTTCGATTTCCTGAGGATATGGGGCTCGGACCAAGCGAGCAATCGCCTGAGTGGGCCGGATGTCCGCAATCAGAAATGCGCCGAGATACTGCGAGCCATCCGCCGTCTCTGCAAAGACGTAGACCGCCGGGTCCACCTGATATTCCGGGCCACGTTGCGGCAAACCGGAACTTGCTCCCACCTGTAATTCAACGGCTCCCGGAGTTCCCGCCTGCGGACCAGAGTTGGGAGCATTCCAGACGTCTCCCCAGGAACTCACCAGAACCTGCCGTTTCTCTTCCAGCGTACGCACTCGCCGTTGCACATCGGCAATCTGCTGGATTCCCTGTTCGACCCGCTGCTGGCGGTCTGCCACATCCTGCAACCAGCGATGCCGAACGTCCAGAGTCATGGTCGTGAGCACCAGCGATGCCGGGATCAATAAGATCACGCACAACCAGAGGAGCACCTTCCCCAGGATATGCATGGCGAATTTCCTTTTTCGATTGAATTTTGTGAGTTCAAAACCAAAGCACCGCAGCCCGCATGGAGCACCGGTTGCGTTCGATTGACATCGACATTCCGCGTGTCGAATCCGCACATCACCGAAAAACTACCGATTTTAACGATCCAGACAGTTAAAATCCTAAGCCCATTCGCCCTCACCGGTCAAGAAGCGCCCCGAAAATCGGCTTGTCTCTGAAGATTTTCAGGGAGAGAGAGGACCGGTCGTACCGAATGCAGCGGAAGAATCCGGGACCAGGGGGAAAGTCTAGACCAGTTTGGTCTATCATGTGCCCGCGTCGAGAGGGTTTCACTTGATGAAAGACTGAATGCCGCGAGGCAAGTTCGCCACAAGATTTACAAAAACGCTCTAGACAATGACGCTGATCTCAAACCCCATCTTTCCGGACAGACTCCCAGACTGAGGAACAACTGCCGCTTTATAATGGGAGATGTGAGTCAAGTAGAATCGCATCGGCACTCAGGTGCCAGTGAAATTCTTTTCGAGCGGCGGGGATTACGATTGTCTGCCCCTGGTTGATATGAAACTCTCCCTGCCGGGCTGTCCCGTTGAGCATCACGAAAACATGCATCGCATTGTCGTTTGCCAGAGTCAGATCCGCAGGTCCAAAATGGCGGTGGACGACAAAATGGGGTGAGGTGACCAATTCTTCTGAATATGGCCGCCCGGGCCATTGCCGGGGCGTAATGGGAAGAATCGGACCCTGGTCGAAATTGGTGGCCGCAATGCCGGCTTCGACATGCAGTTCACGTGGCTGGCCGGTGGCGTCCAGGCGTTCCCAGTCATACAGCCGATATGTGACATCTGACGGCTGCTGGATTTCTGCGATCAGCAGCCCCCCCCCCAGTGAATGGATGGTTCCCGGCTCGAGATAAATACAATCTCCTGGCTGAGCCCGATAGACATATAGA
>Ga0182745_1002284_pt1 | contig 17380 bp, 17 predicted proteins | sample eDN3rd30CKraftBY_FD_128523 | JGI IMG/M metagenome (GOLD analysis project Ga0182745, IMG submission 128523) | Enriched backyard soil microbial communities from Emeryville, California, USA - eDNA 3rd pass 30_C Kraft BY (version 2) (version 2) | ecosystem: Environmental > Terrestrial > Soil >...
GGTTGAAGCTCCTCGGGAAGAGTCTGCCACAATTCTGGAAGGATTGTGTTGGGCCGAGTCATAGACTCATACAAGACGGCCTCGGCACGGGATTGTCAAGTTCCGACTCGTGAACGCGTACGTTATCATGAGGCATCCTTTTGCAAAATGTGCACCCCTGTAATGTACAACCAGTTGAGGTGTGCATTTTGCAAGAATTGCTTTGAAACGTGAGGAGGGAGTTTCCCACTCAAGCATTCCGATTATCTCATCTCGCGAATCGTATTGATATTCAATTAATAGATATCCTGTAGAGTCTCTGCGTTGGGCGCTGAAATCATAGGGCCTTCCGGGAGGAAGATGGTCGTCGATGAGCGATAGCGATTGTTTTAGTTTCTCGAAAAGTAATTCGGGGGAGTGCCCTGCTGGCATGAAAATGGAAATGGTTGGGGCGCTCATGGGGATTCACTCTCACCTGGAAAATCAACCCCTTAGGGGGATCGAATCGTCACTCGGCCGGACTGAGGGGCCTGTTCGACGTTGAGTGAAAGGTCGGCCCTGGTTGTACGGGCTATGGTGATCCACGAATCTCCCTGCTTCGCTTCACGATCCTCGGGACTCTAAGTGGTCACTTTCCTGGAGTCGCGGTCGCACCCCCCTCGTCAGTGGAGTCGATCGGGCGAGTCGCTCCTTGCTCTCAAGTGTAAAGACCCCATTGTCCCGTTTCTCGAGCACAATCCCAGTGTTCCACTCGGCTGGTTTACGTCATTATTAGCGTTTCCAGCCCAGATAGCATCGCGGGATCGAAGGGAATCCACCGTTTGGTTCGCTGGCGGCGTTTGAGTCTCGTCCGCATTGTGGTGAAATCCCGGCCCTGATCGGAACCCTGGCTGTGAGATTTGGGCTGGAACCCTCAACTCGTCGGGCGAGGACGCTTGTGGTAAGATCAAGGGGATCCAGCGAGCCTGGGGGGAGGTCGAGTCGAGTCGATTCACTTCGATTCGGATTTCAACCATGTCCACTTCGTTCGACCCTTTAAAGAGGCGGAACCAAATTTCGCGATGAGTCGAGCTTCAAAGCGGCTGAATGTGGCCCTGGTGCAGATGCGGTGTTCCACCGATCCAGACGATAACATGCGTCGGGCGTGCGGACGGTTGCGTGAAGCGGCCGATCGGGGGGCTCGCGTGGCCTGTCTGCCGGAATTGTTCCGGACGCAATACTTTTGCCAGGTTGAAGATGCGTCTCGGTTCGACCTGGCCGAGCCGATCCCGGGGCCGTCGACCGAGATCCTGGCCCAGGTGGCGCGTGAGACGGGCCTGGTGATCGTCGCGTCGCTGTTCGAGCGGAGAGCGGCGGGCCTTTATCACAACACGGCGGTGGTTCTCGAGGGGGATGGATCGATTCGAGGGCGGTATCGGAAGATGCATATCCCCGACGACCCCCTCTACTATGAGAAGTATTACTTTACCCCCGGCGACCTGGGGTTTCAGGTCTTTGAGACCGAGCCCGCCCGGGTGGGTACGCTGGTCTGCTGGGATCAGTGGTATCCCGAGGCCGCCCGGCTGACCGCCTTGAAAGGGGCGGAACTCCTCTTCTATCCCACGGCCATCGGCTGGCACCCCGCCGAGAAGGCGGAGTTCGGCGAGGCGCAGGCCAGCGCCTGGGAGACGATGCAGCGGGCGCATGCCATCGCCAACGGCGTGTTCGTCGGAGCCGTGAATCGGATCGGACACGAAGGACCGACCGACGGCGGCCTCGAGTTCTGGGGCGGCACGTTTCTGGCCGACCCGTTCGGACGCGTGCTGGCTCGGGCGGGGCGCGATACCGAAGAGGTTTTGGTGGTCGAGTGCGACCTCGCCTTGATGGAAGAGACCCGGCGTAACTGGCCGTTCCTGCGCGATCGACGTATCGACGCCTATGGTTCGATCACCCAACGTTTTATCGATGAGCGTTCATGAGCACCCCACCCCCTGAAACGCCCGCCCAGCTTGGATATCGGATGCCGGCCGAATGGGAGCCGCATGAGGCCACCTGGATCGCCTGGCCCCATCACCGCGAGGATTGGCCGGGCAAGTTCGCGCCAATCCCCTGGGTCTATGTGGAGATCGTGCGGCACCTCAGCCGGGTTGAGTTCGTTCACATCGCCGTTCAGAACCGGCGCTTGCGCGACCGCGTGACCGAGCAACTCGACGCCCACGGAGTCGACCTCTCACGGGTCCGGCTTCACAAGATCAGGACCAACCGGGTCTGGATGCGCGACTCCGGGCCGAGCTTCGTGGTTCGGAGCGATGGAGACCCCGCCGATCGCGTGGCGCTGGTCGACTGGCGGTTCAACGCCTGGGCCAAGTACGACGATCACCAGCACGATAACCGAGTTCCGCGCAAGATTGGCCGGACCCTCGGCCTGAAACGCTGGTCGCCTCGGGTCGAACGTGAAGGACGCTCGGTTCGCGTGGTCATGGAAGGGGGGGCGATCGACGTCAACGGGAAAGGGACGCTTCTCACCACCGAGGAATGCCTGCTGAGCGAGGTTCAGGCCCGCAACCCCGGCCTCGATCGCCAGGGGGTCGAGCAGGTCTTCGCCGACTACCTGGGAGCGAACCACGTTATCTGGTTGAATCAGGGGATCGCGGGCGACGATACCCATGGCCATGTGGATGACCTGGCCCGTTTCGTCAACCCCACCACTGTTGTCACCGTGGTCGAGAAGAACGCGGCCGACCCGAATTATGAGCCGCTCCAGGAGAACCTACGGCGCCTCCACGAGGCGCGAGACCAGGACGGCCAGCCGCTCCAGGTGGTCCCCTTGCCCATGCCCACGCCGGTGATGTTCCAGGGAGAACGGCTTCCGGCGAGCTATGCGAACTTCTATATCGCCAATGGGCTGGTCCTGGTGCCGACCTTCAATGATCCCGCCGACCGGGAAGCCTTGAATACGCTCGCGTCGTTCTTCCCGAACCACGAGGTGGTCGGGATCCACGCGGTGGATCTCATTCTGGGGCTGGGCACCTTGCACTGCCTCTCGCAGCAACAGCCTGCCGCCCCTCTCTCCTCCCCTGCCCCGGCGATCTGACCCGAATCCGGTTCGGGATGTGAACTCGTCTTTAGTTTACTCGCAACGCTCTCCGCCCCTTGGCCATCGCCGAGGGACGGAGTGGTTGCGCTCTGCGTTTGTATTGGTGGGATGCCGGCGACGACGCGGCAAACCTGTTCTCAGTCCAGCCTCGAGCCAACTCCCACGCCCAAGGTATGTCCGCGGTCCTAGGCTCGCTCCAAGGCATGATCCGGTTCCCACCGCCGAGCATTCCTCCCCTCATTCGATTTCATCTTCTTTCCTCAATGCCTTGACAAAGGAGGCCGAACCGGTCAATGTGGCTGAATTGAGATTGAATCTCAATTTCATAGTGTCCTGTGAGCTCGATTCGGTCCGATCGAGCTGGGTTTTGCGGCATGGGCTTTGAGCGTGAAAAATTCGCCCTTGGCATTGCGGCGGCTGTTTGGGGTTGTGCGAAGGCGCTTGGGCGGGTTTTGGATTCACGGGCGTCGAGGGAAGGCAGCAATGGACGTACAACGTAATGGGACGGATCAGGAATATCCCCATGGCGAGGCGGCCCGGCTTGATGAGGCGCGGGTCTTGGCCGAACGCGGGATCCTGGAAGATTCGAACAATGGTCCGCTCTGGCAATTCCTGGGAATGCTTCGGTACCGCCAGGGGGATTACGCGGCGGCTTCCGACGCGATTGAGACCGCGGGGCTATTGATCCCGTTGGAACCGGCCGCGCGTTGCGCCTTGGCGGAATGCCACGTACGGGCGGGGCGGAAGGCGCTGGCCGCGGAGATTTATCGGCAGCTTGGCCGGGATGTGCGCTGTCCGACCTCGCTACTCCCCTCCGTTGCGTCGGGCCTGGGCGGTTTGGGGGAGCATGAGGCGGCTCTGGCGGTCTGTCGCAAGATCACCCGGCGCGACCCCTCTCACCATCATGCTCACTTCGGAGCCGCCTTCTATCAAAGGAAGCTGGGCCGGCCCTTCACCTCGATCATCGCGTCGGTTTCTCGGGCCTTTGATCTGGCTCCGCGGGTTCCCCTTTATCGCGTGACCTTGGCCGCGCTTCTCGATCATGTGGGACGGCGCGAGGAAGCCTGTGAACTGCTCAGGAACCTCGACCCCGGAGCGATTCAGTGCCGTTGCTGCCTTCGTCGGGCCATGACGATTTTCCAGCAGGCGGGGGATTGGCGGCACTTCGAGATGTACCGGACAAAGATCAACCCCGGCGCCGATCTCGATCTGGAGCAGGGTTCGCATTTCTGAGTCAGACCCAGATTTTTTTCGTTCCAACCGCCATCCTCGCGAATCGCAACGATGGCGGACCGGGCTCGCCTGAGGCTCGGAAGCATCAAGTTTGCCACGATTTCGCGGATTTGACCAAGAATAGGCTTGGCCTAGAGAGTGAAGATGTGCGACGATGCTTGCTCGAAATTAACTGGGATTGAGTGTCAGAAGCAGTTGAATTCGCGAGTTCATGGAAAAGGGTTGAGATCCGCTATCGGAGAAAATTGGTAGCAGAGCCAGCCGGCAAGGCGTTTTGTTGAATTTCGGAATCCTTTTTTACCTCTCAAGCAAACCTCGAACTTCAGTGTTCCATCCACCTTTGGTTTGGATTAGGGCTGTCCCAACTCGACGTCGAGAACCTTTCAAAGGGACGGCTTGGTGTGGAGACTGAAGGCCACACGTTTGGAACGTTCAGGAGTGATGTCTCGGATGATCCGTCATTATCGAGCCGGCCGAGAACCCATTCGGCCTGGCTTTACCTTGATTGAGTTGCTCGTCGTCATCGCCATCATCGCGGTCTTGATTGCCTTGCTCCTTCCCGCGGTGCAGGCGGCGCGCGAGGCGGCTCGCCGTTCATCTTGCACGAACAACCTGAAGCAAGTTGGCATTGCCATGCACAACTATGCGGATGTGATGGGGGGCTTCCCTCCCACGGCTTTCGGAGCGAGTCGACCGGGCCTGAGTAACACCGCGACCGAGCAATTCGGAGGCTGGTGTGCCCAGATCCTCGGCTACATCGAACAGCCCCAGGTCTTTGCCGCCTACAACTTTAACTGGGGTTTTAACGTTCCTCAGAATCAGACGGCCGTGAAGACCGTGATCTCCACCTATATCTGTCCTTCCACCCCCCGCCCTCCCACGCCGGTCGCCGGGGTGGTTCGGTTTACAAGTGGGAGCAACGGGGTTCCCGACATGAGCATGTCGGCCGCACCTGGAGACTACTTCACGGCCCGTTCGTTCGCCGATCCCTGGCTCCCATCCTCGATTCGGATTGAGTCGAACGGGGCTCTGGACATGAAGAACCATATGCCGCTCCAGCAATTCACCGATGGCCTCTCCAACACCATGTTGGCTTACGAGTGCGCTGGGAAGCCAGATTATTATGTCAGAGGCAAGTATGTTCACGGCTTTCCGACTCCGTCCTCGTCGCAAGCGGCTGATCGATGGTGGGCCCATGGCGCGTGGGCGGGTTATATGAATATGCGGATCATTAGCTTCCGAGATGGCCAGGACGAGGAGGATGGACCTTGTGTGATCAACTGCCACAATGGCTGGAACGCGGTTTACGCGTTTCACCCGGGTGGGGTTAACACACTTGTCTGCGATGGCTCTGTGAGATTCCTCAAGGAGTCGACGGCCAAGTCGGTCATCCGGGCGTTTGTTTCACGGGCCGGGAATGAAATCTTGAGCTCCGACCAGTACTGAGCGAGTGGAGTGAGATGGGAGCGTTCATGAGCCTGGCCAAGAGGTTGTTAACGCGGGGACAGCATGGGCTGTCCCCGCTTCTGTTGCTTCCGTTGATGGTTTGCATCGGAGGCTGCGGTGATGATGGTCGCGTTCCGCTTTTTCCCGCCGAGGGACGCGTTCTGGTCGATGGGCAGCCGGTTGCTGGCGTGGAAATCCGGCTGTATCCAGCGGACCAGGTGGACGATGTCGACGCCTTGAGGCCATACGCGACATCCGGCACGGACGGAGGTTTTCGTCTGGGGACCTATGAGAAAGAGGATGGTGCGCCGGAAGGACGTTTCAAGGTGACGGTTTACTGGCTGGACCCCGAGTCGAAGTCGGCCACGCCGGACGACCTCCTAGGTGGCCAATACGCCGATGCGTCCAAGCCCGCACAAGAGGTGACCATCGAGCAAGGCAAGAATCAGTTGCCCACGATCGAGGTGAAGAAGCGAGCGACTCGCCCTTCTCGTTCTCGACCCACCCAGCCCGACATGGATGGCGTGAACTGAAGACATCGCCTGCCACTCGCTCATTCGTTCTACCTGCCTGATTTCAAGCCTCCGTCCGCGTCCCTCTCGAGGTTTTCTCCTGAATGGGTGGCGGAGAGACGTTTTCTCCTGATAGCCTGGCGCATCCCTTTGGATTGAGCTTGAAACTCAGTCTTCATTCGTTTCGTTTGCCTGGAGTACCGCCTGTGTATGCCTGCAAGCTTGCCCTTTCGACTCTCTTCGCCCTGATGTTAGGGGGGGCAACGAGCCTGATCGCGGCTGAGCCCTTGGTTCAGACGCGCCAGAACGGCGATTGGTCAAACACCGAGACCTGGGACGGTGGGAAGGTGCCGGCCGCCGGTGCCCGAGTACAGATCCGCCAGGGGCACCACGTCCGGTATGATGTCGAGTCGGACCAGGTGATCCGCTCCATCCACGTGGCGGGAACCCTGGAATTCGCCCGGGATCGCAACACCCGCCTTGATGTCGGGCTGATCAAGATTCAGCCGGGAGATGACGCCAGCGAGAACGGGTTTGACTGCGAGGCTCACATGCCCGAGGTCGCCCCCGGCGCTCCTCGACCCGCTCTACTCGTCGGCCTCCCCGACCAGCCGGTCCCCTCCGGGACGACCGCGTTGATCCGTTTGACTTATATCGAAGGGATGAACAAGGAAACGTGCCCCGCCATCGTCTGCTGTGGCGGTCGGATGGAGTTCCATGGCGCCCCCTTGAAGCGCACCTGGGTCAAGCTTCCGCGCGAGGCCTACCGTGGCGAACCCACCATTTTGCTCAAGGGGAGCGAGATTGAAGGTTGGAAGCCGGGAGATCATCTCGTGCTTTCCGGCACGACCCGCCAGTTTGGTTACAAGCAGACCCGAACCGTCAGTGTCGCGGAAAACCCCTCGAGCGAAGAACGCCTCATCAAACAGATCCGGCCTTACGTGGAAGGGGGCCTCGTCCTCGTCCGGCTGGACAAGCCGCTCGACTTCGAACACCGTTCGGAGGAGCACTATCGTGGCGACGTGGCCAACCTGACCCGCAACGTCATCGTCGAGTCGGCGAACCCCGACGGCGAGCGCGGGCACACGATGTATCATAAGCGGTCGCAAGGCTCGATCTCTTACGCCGAGTTCCGGCACCTGGGCAAGGAAGGGGTGCTGGGGAAATACAGCCTCCACTTCCATTTGCTCGGTGACACGATGCGCGGGACGTCAGTCGTGGGGGCGTCGATCTGGGACAGCAAGAATCGCTGGATCACGGTGCATGGGACCAGCGACCTGGTCGTGCGGGATTGTGTGGGATACAAGTCCGTTGGCCATGGCTTTTTCCTGGAGGACGGCACGGAGACGCGAAATCTCTTCGATCGGAACCTGGCGATCATGGCCTTGCGCGGGAAGCCGCTTCCCGATCAGGTTCTCCCCTTCGACCAGAACCTCGGGTCCGGCTTCTGGTGGTCGAACAGCCTGAACTCGTTTACCAACAACGTGGCGGCCGAGTGCGACCAGGATGGATTCCGGTTCGAGGTGATGGCGGACGAGTCGTTCGACCCGGTGCTCGCGGTCCTTCAGCCTGACGGAACCAAGAAGCCGGTGGATATTCGCACCTTGCCGTTCATTCGGTTCGAGAACAACGAGGCCCACTGCCAGCGGTTCTTCGGCCTGAACCTCGGTGGATTCAACGACGGCGGGGTCCCCGGTTATGGCGGATCCGAATCGAATGCGAAGTCGAAGGTCAAGGATGTCGAAGGGGTGGGGCCCGACGCCCGCCACCCGTTCCTGATCAAGAACTTCGTTGCCTGGAACACGCACTGGGCCTTCCATGGCGGGTCTCCCTCGGTCCGCGCCGACGGACTCGACTTCTTCGACTCGCAGTATGGCATCTGGCGCACCGTCACCGATCGTCACGAGTATTCGAATGTGAACCTGCGTCGGATCATCTCGATGGGTGTTTTCAACCCAAGGCCGGGTCTGGCCAAGGCGGGGGACAACTCCACGTTGCTCCGCCCCGTGGATGACCTACCCCCTTCGACGGTCATCACCCACGTGGTGGCCGCGGAGTCGAGTGACCACGTCCTGGTCAAGGGCGTCGCCTGCGACGACTACGAGATCAAGCAGGTTCTGGTGAATGGTCGAGCGGTGAAGGCAACCGAGCCGAACTTCGCGCAATGGGAGATCGAGCTTCCAGGCTCGCTCGAAGCCGGCCTCAAGCTCGAAGCCAAGGCCGAGGATCTCGCGGGGAACGTCGAGCAACGCCCCCACCTGCTCCAACTCCCGGGTGCTCGCACCGCCGCCCCGCGGGCGGCGGCCACCACGGCCGAGCCTCATAAGGCGAACCGAGGCTCCTGAGCCTCGATCGTTGGGTTGCCGGTTGAGTCTGTGATTGAAATGGATATTGATCAAATAGGGATGCGGTGATCGTGATTGGTCAACGCATCCCTGTTTGTTTGTTATTGCATAATATGATTGAGATCGTTCGTCTGGGTGAGTTTCGGCCGTCTGGCACGAGTGTCTCGTGACTTGACCGAGACTACGAGACGAGGGGCCCGAAACATAGCTTGGGTTATCAAGATTGAATCAGGGGCGACGGCCGTTCAGCCAGGAGAAGGGCTTTGGGTCTCGCTCGGCGACCCGAGCGCCGATCTCCTCGGCGAGCGTCTCGTATCGTTCCGGCTGGCGGCAGATGTAGTCCTGGGCTTTCGCCGCTTTGCCCGTGAACGACCTACCTTCCAGATTCCAGGTGTTGTTCAAATGGGTGATGATGGAAGCGTAGTCCCTCGACGTGTAAACGCCGGTCCGCTGCGCCACGGACGCATAATCATCGAATAGCTCCGCGTTGCGGCCGTCCGTCATGCGGCTCCCCGGCATTGCAATCAGCCGCCTGAGCATGGTCCGGTAGGCGAGGAGGGTCGTTTCAGGATCTCGCTCAAATAATTCGGCAACCACCTTGGTGTAGAATACTTCATGGCGGGTTTCGTCGGACGCGATTCTCCGGCAGATCCGCGAGAGGTTCTCTTCCCCCCGTTCCACGGCCAGGCGGGCGAGGTTGCCATGACTGATGCGGGTGGCCCGTTCCTGGAAGGCGGCATAGATGAGTCCCGCGTGGTCGTTCCCCTCTGTCTGAGGCGAAAACCCATTCCGGATCAGGTGGTGGATTGTCAACTCGACCGCCCGCATGTTGACTCGGCCCGTAAGCCGAAGGTAGGCGTTGAGCAGGTCTCCGTGACGATTCTCCTCCGCGGTCCACCCTCGGAGCCATTTCGCCCAGGGGGTATCGGTAACCCCGCTCGGGTCTTTGGCAATCCGCTCCAGCGAGATGGAATAGTTTGGCAGTGCTTCCTCGGTGACCATGTTCCCCACGAGGACCGCCAGGAGGTCGTCCGGCAGACAACGCGCCGACTCGCGAAACCGCGTAAGTTGGTTTAACCAATCGTCCGCCGCGAAATCCGGTAGGAAATCCGTGGGTTGCCAGATCTGATCGACCGGAGTGAGCAGGGAAAGGTGCCCCTCAACGGTGTTCTGCAAACTCGCAATCATATTCATAAAATATCAATTTCGAAGAAAATGCTCATTTGGGATGTGATTTATGAGGCTCCACAGCATGCCTTTGCGTTCGTAGTTACCGGCTCGCGACGGGTCGATGGGAACGTGTGTGGAGCTGGTAAACCGAAGGAAGGAGGGGTGGCAAATTGGGCATGATCCGTCCGTGATTTCCTGCCGGTCCACGTAGAGATGGGATCCATCGGACCGTCAGCGCAGGAGGCGGTCGCGTGTGCGGACCTGGAACCTGACCTGCCCACATGCCTGAGTCCGAGGCATCGAGACACGCTTGAAGAGCAGGTCTTCTGGCTTACGGCTCGTGACGATCTCCTAGTAACCTTCCCCCGCACTCTTTGGCTTTCGCCTTGTCGGAGTGGCCTGACACCAGGAGCTCTGGCCGATTACAGCAGCGGCCCTGCGCCGGAGTTTCACCGGCTTCCCTTTTCATCCATCCGCGCGAGCAGACGGAACCCTTCAAGAACTAACGATGCAATCATACAGACCATCGTCCGTTGACGATAGCCTCCTCTTGAGATTGCGTCCCACCACCTCGGTCCCCAGACTCTCCAAGCTGGGACGTCGGGATTGATTGTGCTACCCGATCCGTGCAGTGAACTTGGTGAGCAAGTAAGATGCCGCTCTATTTGCAAATATTTTTCCGCGGCTCCTCCGCCCTCCCTGGCCTCGAACTCGAAAACGAGAAGTTCGTGGCTTCGATCTGGTTGGAAGCTATCCAGGACCCAGGGAGGACGGTTGTGTGAGAGAGTTGTTCAGGCTTCGAATGGCAGGCGGATCAGGGACGCATTGGCCGGCGCGAAGTTCGTGTGTTCGGGATCGACTTCTCGCGTATGACCTCGGTGAGCCGAAAATAGTGTTGATTTTATTGCTTGTTAAATCGAAGGGCGCGTCAATTCGCGCGGACTCGCCGTTCAGGGTCGAAGTCACGGGCGGAGCGAAGCGTGTGAGGCCTCATGCGCAGGTGGCTCGCGCCCATCATGGCCATCCCCAAGGTGCCTCCGCGCGGACTTGACGCACCTTACGAAGCAATCTGCCATGTTGGGGTGAGAAAGCTCCCCGGGGCAAAGTGAACCTGAATCTCGCTAGGTCTTCCAACGCATCGCCTTCACGCCAGACTGTTGGGCCAGCTCGTTGATCACGGCGGGGGGGCATGGGGCCTCCGACCGCACTCTCCACTTCAAATCGCAACGGATGGTCCGCTGGAGATGTCCGGCTCGACGACGCGTCTCGACGCGCCAGGAGTTGATCTTAAGACCCGACTCGCGCAGTGCTGAGTGGAGGTCATCGTCGCTGGGCCCCCCTTCTTCGACGACCACATCGAGGTAGGCGTGGCGATTCAGGCTCATTTTGGCTTCCAAGCCTTTGGGGACGTAGAGGATCAGCAGCGCCAGGGCCGTGGCCGCCACGCCCAGTGCGAGTTGCCCGCCGCCGAGGCAGAGGCCGATAACGGTCACGAGCCAGAGCGTGGCCGCGGTGGTGACACCATGGACCATGTCCCCCTTCTTGAGGATCGCTCCTCCGCCGATGAATCCCATACCGGTGAGGATGCCGAGCGGCAGACGCATCAGGTCGAGGACGGCGAAGGATTCCGGGGTTTTCCCGGTCATGCCCATGAGCACGCTTGCCTGGATCATGGCGACCGAGGCCGCCAGGCAGACGAGCAGCGTTGTCCGCAAGCCCGCGGGGTGGCCCCCCTCGCTCCGGTTGATCCCAATCAGTGCGCCCGCGATCACGGTGAGGGCGAGACGGAGGGCGATGTCCTCCCATTGCAAGGTGAGGCTCATGGCGTTTTCTCCGCTCCGTCCGCCTCGTTCCGGCCGACAGGATCAATGGCTCAATGAACGCGCCGCAAGGTCTTGCCTTGCCATCGACCCGCGGGTCGTTAATTTAGAATTTCCAGCTTGGGCATTTTGGGGGTCTTGATGTTCTGGATACTGACCTGGGCCGCGAGCTGTTCGACGACTCCGAGCAGGTAAGGGCGGGCCAGCGAGCCGGGGGCCAGAGCGTCCTTCAGTTTCCCTTCGTCACCTCGTTCCCGAACATTGATGTTCAAGGGGACTTCGCCTAGGAAGGGAACGCCGAGCTGCTCCGCCTTTTTCCTCGCGCCGCCGCGGCCAAACAGGTAGGCGCGTTCGTCGCCGGGGGCTTCGAAGAGGCCGTTGGCCGCGAGGAGCTGCTGGGCCTTGGGTCCGCCTCGTTCTTGCAGGTAGGCCTGCACGTCGAAGAAGCTCATGTTCTCAACCATGCCGAGCATGGGGACCTTGAGCTGGCGAAACATCGAGACCGCGCGGGTCGCGTCGAGCAGGGCCACTTCCTGGGGGGTGCAAACCACCACCGCGCCCGTCAGGGGCAAGGCCTGCGAGAGGGTTAAGGGGACATCCCCCGTTCCGGGAGGGAGGTCGATGATCAGGTAGTCGAGGTCGCCCCAATCCACCTGGTGGAGGAACTGCTGGATAATCCCATGGAGCATCGGTCCGCGCATGATGACCGCGCGTTCCGGCTCGAGCAGGAACCCCATCGACATGAGCCGGAGGCCTTCGACCTCGATCGGCTGGATCCGTTCGCCCCGGGCCATGGGCCGCCCTGATGCGCCGACGAGGTGGGGGACCGAGGGGCCATAGACGTCGGCATCCATCAGGCCGACCTTCGAGCCATAAGATTGAAGCCCGAACGCGATCGACGCGGCGATCGTGGATTTGCCCACGCCCCCCTTCCCCGACCCAACGGCGATCACATTCTTGACGCCGGGGATATCCCCCTTCTCGGAGATCCCCTTGCCTCGCACCTCGGAGCCCATGATGACTTGGAACGTCCAGCCACTGCCGAGCCGGCTGCCCAGAGCGCTGCGCACGTCGGCCTCGATCTTGGCCTTCATCGGGCAGGCGGGGGTCGTCAGGTTGACGGTCAGGGCGATTGTCCCCTCGCCAATCTGAATGTTCTTGATCATGCCGAGATCGACCAGGTCGCGATGGAGGTCGGGATCCTGCACCCCCTTGAGAGCGTCGAGCACGTCCTGCTGGGTCAGGGCGGATTGGTTCTTGCCGAACATCGAAAGAGTTCCTCAGTCAACGGTGCAAAGGGGTTTCAATCAGGAAGCACTCAATCCGCCGGACGCGGGCTCGCGAGCCCGGCCGATCCAGCCCGTACTTGCGCTGAGAGGTAAGGGGCGAGCCAGTTCCATGGCTCCGGCTCGGTTTGCGGCTTCTGGGCGCTCGACCAGCCATCGGCCTCCGTCCTGTGTTGCGCTAGGGGAATCCAGCGTTCCAGGAGTTGGGACACGGTGGGCGGGGTGACCGTGCCCGAGTACACGTGCGTCGCCCCTAACTCCCGTGCGAGCGAGGGAACGTCCTCATGCGCTCGGGGGTCGAGCACCAGCAACAGAGCGGCCGGCGCAATCTGAATCGCCCGACCGACCGCCTCGAGCCCCGCTCGAACATGCCGGCCGAGGTCAACCACGACGATCGGGCACGCGGTTCCGGACAACGCTCGCTCCAGGTCCTCGAGCGACCTGGACTCGACCAGTCGAACCGGCCACGAGGCGAACCTGGGTTTGAGCTGCCGCGCCCAGGTTCCAATCCGTTCGTGCGTGATCAACAGCGTGCTTGGCAAGAAATCTGGAACTCCGTCGCTTGAGCATCTCTCCGCGGGAATTCGTCTTCGCACGCGACCACGCGAATTGCCTTCGCGAGACCAGTGGGACGTTCCCCACGCCGATTCCACTTCCACAACACCCGCTTCATTCTAACAACCCGGTCGATTCTCGGCGAGTGTCGAGGCCGCGCCTCGGGCTTCGTTGGCTCGTGTCTCGTCCATAAAGTGGAGAGCGCTCCCTCGGTGAGACCGTCCCTTGAAGAGTCAAACTGAACTATGTGAATTTTTTTTGCGTGAATTCTCGAGGCTCGGTGAGAAATCCATTGACTCTCAGGCAGATGTGGGACGGGACCTAGGGGGGCCTTCCCGCCAAAGGGAATTCCGGTCACGGTCGCGCGCTTGAATCGTTTCAGACCCAAGGTAGAATTGGGCAAGATGATCCCGCGCGGATCTTGCGCGTTGTTTGTAATACGATGTGATAGGTAAGAGTGGATTCGTACCGAGAAGGGGTCTGTTCCGCCCATGGCCAATCGAGATTATTACGAAGTGCTTGGGGTGGAACGCGATGCGTCGGCCGATGCCCTCAAGAAAGCGTATCGGTCCATGGCCCGGAAGTATCATCCGGATGTGAACCCGGGGGACAAGAAGGCCGAGGCCAGCTTCAAGGAAGTCCAGCAAGCCTACGACGTGCTGTCGGATCCGGAAAAGCGCGCGCTTTATAACAACTTCGGGCATGCGGCGTTCGAGGGGGCCTCGGCGGGCCCCCGGGCGGGGGCTTCGGAGTGGGCGGCCCGCCAGGCGGGAACCGGTTCGGGGGCGGGTTACGAGAGCAGTTACGATTTCAGCGATCTCTTCGGCAATGCGGGAGAGTACGGCGCGGATGCCGGCGCGGGTGGGGGGGGAATCTTTGAAGAATTGCTAGGTCGGGTGCGCGGAGGAAGAGCGAAGCAACGCCAATCCGGCCCTCGCCCCGGGCGGAACGTTGAGGCCAGCCTGAGCATCCCGTTCCTGACCGCGATTCAAGGGGGAGAGACCAAGATCGACGTCGAGCGTGAGAACGGTCGGCGCGAGACGCTGGTGGTCAAGATCCCTCCGGGAATTGAAACCGGGGCCAAGCTGAGACTGCGCGGGCAAGGGGACGCCGGAGTGGGGGGTGGCCCCCGAGGCGACCTGACGATCCTGGTCACGGTCGAGCCGCACCGCTTCTTCACACGAGATGGCCGAAACCTTCAGGTGGAGGTTCCGATCCAGGTTTCCGAGGCGATCCTGGGAGCCAAGATCGAAGTCCCGACCCTCAGTGGCATGAAGGCCTTGACGATTCCGCCCGGCACTTCGAGCGGGCAGAAGCTCAGGCTACGGGGGCAGGGAGTGCCTGCTTCGGGAAACAAGCCCGAAGGGGACCTCTTTCTCCTCCTCAAGGTCGTTGTTCCCAAGAAGGTTGATGAGGAGAGCCAGCGACTCATTACCGAATTCGCCCAACGCAATCCCCTGAGCCCTCGAGAGGGGATCTGGCCCGCGCATTGAGTTCCTTTTGGCCTGTCTCTTGCTCATTTTGCTCTGGAACAAGGAAATGAATGGGCGGGTCTGTGCCAATGCCTAGCCCTCATCCTGGATCGAGACGAGACGCCCCGATGTCACGACCCACGATCATCCCCCGAGAACTGGTCGCTGAAAAACTCGCCGTGACGCCGGGAGTGCTGGTCCGCTATGAGTCCAGGGGGCTGGTCCGCTCGGTCAGGGAAGGCTCGGTTGAAGGGTACGCACCGGCCGAGGTTGGGCGTATTTGGACGATCCTAAGCTATCAGCGTGACCTTGGGATCAACCTCGCCGGAGTCGAGACGATCCTCCGTATGCGCGATCATGTCGCCCAGGTTCACGAACGCCTGGATTTCCTCGTTCGAGAACTGCGCGAGATCGCCGAGCGTCAGGAGGAGCCGCGTCAGACGCGCGGTGAGGAAGAGGAACGAGGTCGAAGCACGGATGTCTCCTCTTCGAGCCAGTAAGGTCCGGAGTCCCCTTTTCTAAACGGAATCGAAGCCGGATGCCTGAACCGGGCCAGAGCCAGTTGAGTCGTCTCTTGAAAGCGCATCCGAAGGTTCGCCCACAGCTTGCCCGGGCCGTGGGCAGCTTGATTGGAGTGAGCCTGGTCGCCCTCTCGGCTTTGGGCGGTCTGGTGATCTGGCATCTCATCCGGCGTGGTCGTTTGATCCAGGCGGCCATTCCACCCCCACGTCCCTTGAAATGGCCCGAGTTGGAGCGGAATCTCGAGCCGGAGCGAAAGCCAAGGCCAGATCCTGAACCATCGGGTGAAGACAACCCTCGAACGCGAGAATCCGGCCTGCCATGAGTCTCCCGGCGACGTTTCGACCTTATGAACGAATCAATGATCCCGCCGACTTCCGCCGCGCGTTCGACCGAAAGCGGTCCGCCTCCGACGCCTTCATGGTCGTCCACGGGGTGGAGAACGGGCGCGACTACGCGCGTTTGGGGATCTCGGTCGGCCGTCGCAAGATTCGCTCGGCGGCTCGGCGCAACCGGGTCAAGCGGGCCCTTCGCGAGGCGTTCCGGCTAAACAAGGCGGAACTTCCCACGGGCCTGGATCTGGTGGTCGTTCCTCGGGGAGCGAACCTGAGCGTGGCCGAGGCCCAACAGTCGCTCCCCACGCTGGCGCGGGCCGTCGCGCGGCGGCTTGGTCTCCGGCTCGGCGCGAAAGCCCCAACCCCATGACCGCCGCTCGAGGCCGAGTCCGCTTTTCGTCGCTCGCGCAAGGGCCCAGCAAGGTCGTCGTGGCCGTGCTGGTCCTTCTCATTCGAGCCTATCAACTCACCCTCAGCCCCCTGCTCTCTCTCTTCGGCCCGGTCTGCCGATTCGAACCGAGCTGTAGCCGTTACATGATCGAAGCACTCCGGCGCCACGGCCTGGTCGTCGGGCTGCGCAAGGGGATTGCGCGGCTCTTCAGGTGCCATCCGTTTCACCCAGGCGGGTATGACCCCCCTTGAGAGGAGAGTCAAGAAAGAGCTGAGTTCTTCGAGGGGGATTATTTCAAGGCCAGAAGGGCCTGTTGCAGGTCGGCCCAGAGGTCGTCTGGATCTTCCAGCCCGATTGAGAAGCGGATCAGCCCCGGTGTAATTCCTTGAAGGGCCCACTGTTCGGCCGATTGGCCGCGGTGGCTGGTCGAGGCGGGGTGGCTCAAGGTGGTGGCGACATCCCCAAGGCTGGGGGCGAACGGGATGTGCCGCAGCGCTCGAATGAAGGTGTCGGCCTGGGCTCGGCCCCCCAGGTCCAGTGTGAACATGTTGCCGAACCCCCCTTGGAGGGTTTGAGACGCCCGCGCGTGGTCCGGATGCTCGGGAAGGCCCGGATAGTGGACGGCGGCCACCTGTTTGGCGCCGGCGAGTCGCTCGGCGAGTTGCAAGGCGTTGGCGCAGGCTCTGGCGGAGCGTAAGGGGAGAGTCGCCAACCCTCGAAGCGCTAGCCAACTTTCAAACGGGTTGCCCGTGAGTCCGAAGGTTGATGCCACGGCCCCCGCTCGCGCTACCAAGGGGCTCGAGCCAGCCAGGATACCGAGCGTCAGATCGCTATGCCCGCCTATCAACTTCGTTGCCGAGTGAACCACCACCTCGGCTCCCAGGTCGAGCGGGTAGCAAAGCAGAGGGGCGAACGTGTGGTCGACCGCCAGAGTCGCCCCAACGCCCCGAGCCACCTCGGCGAGCCCCGCGATGTCCGCGAGCCGAACCAATGGATTCGAGAGGGTCTCCGCGAACACCAGCCGCGTACGAGGTCCGATTGACTTCGCGAGCAGGTCGGGCCGAGAGGGGTCGAACGTCTGGTGTCGGACGCCGAACCGGGCCAGTTCCTTGCCCACCAGGGCCAGGGTTCTTCCGTAGATTCCCGCCGAGAGGGCCACTTCATCGCCGGCCTCGAGCAGGGCGAGCATCAGGGCCGCCTCGGCCCCCATGCCCGAGGCACAGACCAGGGCCGCCTCGGCA
>Ga0182745_1002286_pt1 | contig 17377 bp, 19 predicted proteins | sample eDN3rd30CKraftBY_FD_128523 | JGI IMG/M metagenome (GOLD analysis project Ga0182745, IMG submission 128523) | Enriched backyard soil microbial communities from Emeryville, California, USA - eDNA 3rd pass 30_C Kraft BY (version 2) (version 2) | ecosystem: Environmental > Terrestrial > Soil >...
ATATAATAACTGGCAAACAACAAAATTTAGCTTTCGCAGCGTAAGCTCGTGAGCGCTCTGCCTCTCTATCGCCCATGTAGAGAACGTGGGGCCCAACTTTAGTGGGATACGGTCGGTGGTGCCACTTGAGTCACCGTCAAGAGATTCTCAAGTTAGTGCTCAGGACGCCTGTTTGTCGGCATAATGCAGCATGAAATGTAAGTAGGCAAACTACACGCGTAGACGTTTAAGTATTGGAGTTTCTGGACGCGGGTTCGACTCCCGCCGTCTCCATAGTTTAATATCATTGAATTTCATTGAACGTCAAAACCCTTGGTATATAAGGGTTTTGACGTTTTTACTATTTCACTGAATTTCAACGAATTTCAATCAATCGTAGTTAAATCCGTAGTTAAATCCGTAGTATGATTACTTTCCATAAAGCTATCGAATTGTACAATAGCCGTTTCATTTGTTTTCTTTGTTACATGCGTATAGATTTCCAAAGTTGTCCGAGCGTCTGAATGACCCATGCGGTCTTGTACTTCTTTTAAACTTACGTTTGCTTGAAACAACAAAGTACAATGTGTATGGCGTAAACCGTGTGTCGTTATTTTCTTTAGATTGTATTTGTTTTGTATACGTTTAATCCAATTGTTTGATTTACTTGGAAAAATATACTCATTTTTATTATCACTAAATACAAGTTGGTTTTGATTAAAGGTATTGTATCCATACATCTCACTTTGCTTACTTTTCCATTCCATTAATATTTCCATTGTTTCCGAATCCATTTTTAAAGTACGAGTATCACCTGTTTTTGTACCTTTCAAATAAATTTTATTATTTTCGTCAAGTGATATAGCTTTACAAATGTGTATCTCGTTTTCTTTAAAATTAATGTCGTTCCAAGTTAGTGCAAAAGCTTCCCCCTTACGCATTCCTGTGTAGGACAGTAATCGGAAAAATGCGTAATGTTTGTCATTACCTTCTTGTTTTGTAGCTTCCAAAAAATTGATAAGTTCATCACGAGTATAAAAATTCTTTAGTTGTTTTTTCGTTTTTTTTATTTTTGGTAATTTTACTAAATCAAATGGATTAGTTAGAATATAACCACGTATAATGGCGAAATCTAAAACACTAGAGGCATAATCCCTTACTGAACTAAAATTCACCAATAAGTCAGACCATTCATTAACATGATACTGACAAATATCCACATCCATCTTTTGGATTCTGTACTGTCCTAGTTTTGGTAAAATATGATTTCGGAAAATACCTTTCGTTTTACCTAATGTACTTTTTTCTACATCTTTTTTGTATTGATTCATCCATAGGTTATATACATCCGAAAATGTTTCCACATGTTGTTTCCGAAATGTACCTTTTTCAATTTCTAATTTCATGCTTGCTAATGCAAGTTCTGCTTGTTTCCTTGATTTATATCCACTGCTAGTTGTTCGCTCTTCTTTTCCAGTAAGAGGATTAATGCCAATATAAATTTGGAACCGGAAACGCTTCTGACCATTTTTTAATCGATACTCATTAATTGGACTAGTTTTACTCATTATATTTCCTCCTTTTCATTACGGAGACAAGAGAAAGAGGGGAGTTGCTACCATTGTTTATTACTAGCAACAACATTAGCATACCGGATTAAGTCAATAACAATCAACATAATAGATATCAACACTAAGGCTCAACTTTCTTGCTCCAATTTAAATTAGTTATTAAAAACTATGTGAAGATAGAAATGAATCAATTTCAGTTCGTGAAACACGTAATACGCCATCAATTTCGCAAACTTTTAAACCTCTAATCCTAAACTTGATAAATGTGTTGTATGATACTCCCGCATAGGCTGCGCCATCTTTTAGGTTCATCCATTCTTTTTGTTGTTGATTTTGAAGTTTAATAAAAACTTGATTAAAAAGAGTTTCCAATTTATTTAGAGTTTCCAATTTATTTTCTAATTCTGTTAGTTCAAGTAAGTTTGTATTTTGTTGCAATAATATCGCCTCACTCTCTTTTGTTTTTTAGTTCATTTTCTAATTTCTAATCAGTGTGAAACTAGATAGTTATCACATCGGTTAGTAGGGAATACAATTTGTGTTTTGGATAAGTTTGCTTCAATATTCTGGGCTAATTAAATGGAAAAGTTCGGGTTATATTTGAGGAGAAGCAATCGAATGTTAATAAGAGGTTAATAGATTAATTCTGAAATACTTATATTAAATCACTAGTACCACCCTTTCTGATGTTGATGTTTTTTATTATAAGGACAAGAAGAATATTGTCTAGGATAAAACGGTTCGACACCAAGACTTTTTCTGTTGGTTCTATAAATATTGTTTACAATAAAAATTACTCCTTCCGTTCATAATTTAAAATTAAGAATCATTATAGTAACTTTGAAAAATAGGTCCATATAAAATTGGTTCTACTCTTTAAATAGTAGTGGATATATGTCTTCCATGAAACGATTATAAATGCCTTTTAAATTTTGATAAGTACAATCGTCTGGTAATGTTACTAAATTGAGATTAGTGTAATCTAATGAACTAATTCTGTCTTTGAATGTTTTAGGGTCCATTCCTTCTTTTATATAATGTATTCCATTTGTAGAACAGTCTGTTAGCATCTTTATTAGTTTGTTAGTTTTGTTAGCTTTTAGCTTCAAAGAACTTACTAATTGTTTTGCAGAATTCAAGGTATGGTAATCTCCTTCATTAATTAGCTTAAAAAGGTATGTGTTGAGGTACTCTAGGAATAAATCCTTGTTTAAAAAGCTTTCTATAATTTTCGATATTTTGTTACGTTTACACCTGTTATAAAGGTGCGTATTCATCAATTGAACCTCTACTCTAAGTACATCAATTTCCCAATTAAAGGGGTCTTCATTTTTAGCTTTCCGTTCTGAATTTTTATCGTAGATAACGACTTTAACGGATTTTGATTTGTAATATATGGTTGTTTGATAAGTACAGTCCTGTCTGAGGCGTCTATAATTCTTCTGATGTTTTTTTAGAGTTTCTAATAATAATTTTCTTTCACTTTCACATGGAACTTTTATGTCAAAACTATAATCAAGACGTGTTAAATTGTGTTCTTCATAAAGTTTTCTATCACCAAAGGCAATTTCAAGTACTCTTGAAAGTAACTCTTTCAGTTTATTACTATCTGCTTCTACTAAGAAATCCTTACGCAATAATGCTTTTGCATCAATAAATATGCTGCAACGAAAAGCAGAATGTTTAGTATATAGTCGTGCCTTTATTCCATCTATCCTATATTCCTTTAGAATTTGGTTTATAGATATATAACTTCCGTGTACGTTGTTTTTGAAATCGATATGACACTTTCTTAAATGAATTAATACTCTAAATGTGTGCAACATTCTTATTCCTCCATTAATGTAAATTTTCCCTACAAGATGACCTTTATTTTTTCCCTAACCATTGAAACAACCGAAGAGTAGGGATAATAATCTGTTATAGATTTTTGTCTAAATAAATATTCACTTTTTGTTGTTCTATAAAAAGGTTATGAAAGATAAGTAGATAGAAAGTTATAAAAAATTAGGGAAGTATCTATGATAAATAGATAAAAAAAGTAAAGGAGGAGATTATTTTGAATGAGATAATATTTAGAGGTTTAACACCAAAAGAAAGAGCAGAGTGGATAAATAAGAGACTTTTAGAAAGTAACTGTAGATTAGTAGATATTGCAACAGAGATTGGTATTCCGTCATCTTCATTATCTAAATTGATGATAAGTGAAGGGTACGAGTTCAGTCGGAAGTTAAAACAGTACATGGTAAAGGAAGAACCAACACTTAGCAGAAAGGGAAATCAACCCGTTAAAGAAATGATTTTCGATTACTTGTCTTTAAATGCAGAAGATTTAATAGAAATGATTGATTTTCATAAAAATAAGGTATTGGTAATTAGCCCAGCTGTTTATCAAGTGAAAAGTAAAGATTACGTAAATAAAAGCTTTAAAATCAATGGGGAAATCTATCATAAATTTCAAGCATTGCTTTCAGAAAAATATCCACACTATCGAATACAAGATGCCGTTGCACAAGCATTATTGGATTTTACAAATCGATATAATTAGAAGAAGCTCTGCTGTAAATAAGCAGAGCTTCTTCTATAATATAAAACTGTATTAACTGCGGAATAATAGAGTGGATGAAAAAAAAAGCATAATCATTTCATAATAATTAGTTTTGATTTTTATAGTTGTCAATTTCAGACTTATCAAAATCAAGTAAATCTAAGAAACTTACTGACAGACCTTTAGCTAAACCGGATAGTTTATCAATTGTGGGTTGTCTATTACCATTCTGTAAACGACTTACATAACTCAGTGTAACAATACCATTACTTCTTTTGGACAATTCTTCGCATGTAAGATTTTTTTCTTCTTTTACTTTTCTAAATTTCTCTGACGAAAATTTTACCATTGATTATTCCCCTTTGCTTTTTACAAATTTACAGTTTTCTATACGAAAATATCCTCTGATGTTATATTAGACAATTTGTGAAAAAGGTCCCATTTGATAGGGATGTTTGCATTGTAATGATTACACATAACCACTGCTTCCCATGGTAAAAGAAAGGGTTCAGACTGATTATAATCTTTATGAGGAATCATTCTTTTAGATGGAAACTGAAAAAAATCAACAATTTCCTTTCTTTTTCGCTCAATGCATTGAATTTTGTTAATTTTATATGCCTCTTTTATTTCTCTTTTAACGGAATCGAAAAGGTTAAATTCGATGTGGGTAGGTTCTGTGATAAATAAAGTCGGGACTAATAACTGATAAGCAGCCATCCACTTGTAATAATCACCTCTGCGAAACTTAAATGTAATTTCATTATCAATTGATTTATTGTCATCTCTATCATTTGGCTTATAAAAATGAGCATCTTCCATCACTTCAATAAATAAAATAGGGTTACGTAAATTAAAGTCATTAGAGACGTAAATGACAAAATCCCATCTTACCCCATACTTTTTATCCCTAATTTTTACCTTTGCACTCTTTTCTTTTGTAGCAATAATAGGGAAACCGGAATCAATTATTTCTTTTAATACATTCGCGGTCCATATTTCGCATGACCTATTTTTAAGCTTACAAACAGTACATTCAAAGGTTTCTTTGGGATTTCTCAAGAAAACAAATTTACAATTACAGCATTGAATGGGTTCTTTACAGTTACCATTAAAAAGTGACAAAACTTCATCTTTCACCTCACTTTCTTATTTAGTAAATTCTTCAGATTTCAAATCTGAAGAATTATTTTTAGATTGTGCGGTGTTCAGTATTTTATACTTTTTCGTTTGGTTGATTAATAGATTAAAGTCAATAAAAAAGGCATTTTGACTATAGTGTTTTTTAAAGTTAATAATCGAAGAAAATTATAAATTTATTCTAAGAATGGGTAAGTTAAAACAATAAGGAATGACCCACTTAGCTTTAGCGCTAAGTGGGTTTTATGTAAAAGTAATATTGTGCTACACAAAAATCTAAGATACATAGAAAGTTGTAGAATCCGTAATGAACCAAGAGATAGCAGTCCTCACTTCTCCCCCACACATTTTCGCCGTTGCTCAAATGGTGGTCGCTAGGTAAAAATTTGGCTACGCCAAACCGCAGCAAGCTGCTTTTTTCCGGCTGGGAATCGTTCGGACTGCCCTACAATGATTGTGCAATTATACCAATCACCCTCGTAAACGAGGGTGGATAATTGCCCCTGACAAAACAAATGCATCTGCATTTATTTTGTAGATGCCTGTATGCACAGGCATAGGGTCAATTACCAAATAACTGTCATCCACTGTAAGTGGATCTGGGTGGAACCCAGACCACTTTACAGCAGATGACTACAAAGGAGGTGTGCCAAATGGCAAGAGGGCGAAAATCCCAATATATCAGCAAAATCACTAATAAGGACAAACAGTTGCTACATGCTTTTAAATCATGCGGTTACCTAATCGACAAACATGTCTCAGAATATGTGCGTGAACGTCGTATTGCTGGGTTTGTTCGAGATGGTTACGTTTCTAAACATATTTACTATGAGCATAAACAAAAACAATCTATAACCTTATATTCATTGACGGAAAAGGGTAAGAAATTATGTCAAAAAGAGATGGGTGCAAAGTATTTTTATAAGTCTTCATCTCCAAGACACGACTTAGAAGTTACTGAAAAATATATGTCATTATCGCAAGAACAACGAAATACTTGGATAACTGAAGGGGAATTACGAGAACGAGTTATTAGCATGGACCCTAAGTATGAGCAACGATTACTAGATAGAGAGATTAGTCCAACTGATGGAGCCTATGTAGTTCGTGACGGAACTGGATTAGAGCGTTTTATTACTTATGAAGTAGTTACATCCGCTTATGGACGTCAAGAAATAAGGGCAAAAGAGGAATTTGCAACAGTATTAAAATCAACAATCGAGTATACGAAAATCTAGGAGGTGAATATAGATGGCTATAGATTATGAATATAAATTAAACATTGCAAAGAAGCATCATGACCTGATAATTATCACCCATCAAATTGGACGTAACGTTATCTGGCGCCAACATTTATGGCAATTCGTTAAGATGTTTAAGCCTGAAATGTCAGAAAGGGTATTCCGAGATGCAATTCATGACTTGAAAAAAGCTTTGATTATAGAAGAACATCGCTTTATAAATCGCCGTATTTATAAATTACGTAAATTTGGTCTTTCTTATATATATGGTACTACAAGGAATAACACATCATCGGTAACTTATAGTAGTAATAAAGCTGTCCGAAATGCTTACATCTGTCATGCCGTTTTAGCAATCTTAGAACAGCGTAAAAAAAAGCATCAAACGATGTCCTTAGAAGAATTTTGTGAATTCTTAAGAACATGGTCTACTTTGTTGGACAAAGATAAAGCAACTTATCATTATTTACAAGTGTTTTCAACTATACCTAATGTGTTTATGAATAGAAATCTATTAGAAAAAGAGTACAATAGACTCAAAAATATCAAGATGAACAACTATAAAAAGTTAAATACTAATTCATCCGAGAATGAATCATCCTTAAATAAGGAGTATGGTATGTCGCTTAATTCATTACAGTCCAGAGATATCTTCCTCTACGGACTGTTTAAAAAACCGATTGTAAACGAATATAACGGAAAACAAGAAATATTGTATTTACCAAGGGTTTTCATAATGGATATCGGTAAAAAGTATGCAATTGGACGTGGAAAAAAGTTGCGACAAGTGTTACGTGAGATAGTAGAGTATTTTAAAAGCATTTTGGGTTATCCACCATGGCTTCATTTTGACGTAATTGTATATGTCGATAGTAAAGAAACAAAAGAACATTACGAGTGTTTATACAAAGATTTAATTGATGATTATTTGCATCCATTTGATTTACGTTTTGAGTCGACGAATTTAAAAACCACACTGTTTGGAGATGCAAATTTTATAACTCATTAGTAGAGGGAAACGTAATATTTAACCAAATTTGTAGCAAAAATCTCTTAAACCATTTGTCTAAAAAACCATCGATTAATAGACAGATTTAATTGAATTCACATATTTAGATATTTATCGATAAAATATAGCGTTTTTGTCTATAAACTTGTCTATTATCAAAGAAGTACAAAACGTATGAGTTTAAAGAAAGGAGGAGTATTATGAGTAGAATTATTGGCTATTGCAGAGTTAGCACCGATGAACAAAATTTTGATATGCAAGAACAAGCAATCAAAAAGTATGCATCAGAAAGAGGATTCGATTATGAGATATATGTTGAAAAAGTTTCGACCAGAAAAGATGAAAGGTTGGAATTACATCATGCCATGAAGGCAGCTGCTAATGGGGATTTATTTGTAGTTTTTAAATTGGACCGTTTGGCACGAAGCACTAAGGAACTGTACTCATTGACTGAACAACTTCAACAGAAGGGGGTGGAATTTATTTCAATAAATGATTCGTTCGACACAACTTCCCCAACTGGAAAAGCTATGTTTGGCATGCTGGCAGTATTCGCAGAGTTTGAGCGAGATATAATTCAGCAGCGAACAAAGGCGGGACTTGAAGCTGCGCGGAAGCGGGGAAGAATTGGTGGAAGGCCATCAATTGACGATAAAATTAGAAAAAGGGTTCGCACTTTATTTGAAGCTGGCGAAAGTGCAACTGACATTGCTAAAGAATATGGAATTAGTAGAGCTACCGTTTACAAAATCATAAATGAAGATGGTTTAAAGAAACATAAAATATAGAATAATATATCTATTACTCTCCTTGGATTATGAATGAGAGTAATTTTTTTTGATATTAGAGAAGAAATTAGTCTTTTTTCAACTACTAGACTTTGAATGGAGACACGGATAAAATAAGTTAGAGTATTTATTCAGTTAAAAGGTGTTAAAAGAAGTTTTCGGTATTGATATTTCTATTAATTTAGAATTTAATCAAGTGGTCATTTTGGAAATTGCGGTTAATGAAGTATAGGACAAAGGAAAAACATTTGGTGTATATGATTTATTAATGGGGTTAAAGGAGTGCATTTAAGTGACTAGAAAAACAAATAGTCAACAATCATTATTGAAAAATGATAGTTCATCAATGGCTGTTAAAACGGTTGATACTTCTAAGAATAAAGGTGGACGGCCCAAAACTCGTGAGAATATGATAAAAGTATCTTATAAAATTCATACTAGTTTACATGAACAGGTTAAAAAAATATCAAAAAGAACAGGAAAAAGTATACAGTTTTTGGTGACTAATGAAATGAAAAAAGGGATGACATCTGGAGAAAAGCTAATAAATGACTATGTTGATGTGGTTGGTACAAAAAAAAATACAGGGATTTATTTAGATATTGACTTTAAAAATGAGTTCCAAGAGTTCTGTGTTAGAGAAGGTGTTTCACAAGTATTTGTTTTTGAATCAATCTATTCAAAGATTGTTCGAGATAATAACTTTTAAGAAATCTGAGGTTATTATGAGTTGTTAAAATTAACTTTCCTATGTTAAAATAAGTAAAAGTAAGTAAAAAGAAGTTTATACACTTATACTTCTAATTCTTTTGAATAGGTAAAGGACTAGTTACAACATCTAAGAAATGATTAAATGTAGAATATATGTGAGACTTTGAAAAACTTGTATATTTCATTGATTACTTATTTAATGGTAAACTAGAACTTTACAAGCTAAATTAAACTAATAGATAATAAAAAAACGCCTTAGAAACAGTTCTAAGACGAGTTCCATATCTGTTTATTACATATCTAATGGAAGTTCATTTATGTATTCAATTGAGCCTATTTTTGAATTTGAGTTAGGTCTCTTTGTTTGAGTAATTCTAAAAGTTTTTGGTGCTTCCAATCCAATTATTAGTAAAGGAACACTGAGTTGATTATTTAATGGTGGTAAGTGGTAAACGAATTTTTCGAATGTGCCTACAGCGTTATCAAAACCACCAGCAATGCGCATATCAGATGTTGCACAAATTATAACACCAATCTTTGTTTGGATTGCTTTGTCTACATGATTTAATTCTCCAGCAAGTACAGGCTTGAGTAAGTTCCAAGCGATTACTCCGCTATGGTTAAATGCGACTTCAACGGATATGGTATCTTTTGCGAAGTCTAAACGCCATGCGTCATCACGTCCACCATTATAGTTTGGGTCTTGGAAAATAGGGCTTTCTGATGCCCATCCAAGATTTTTAAATTCTTTTTTTAATAGTTCATTAATTGCAGCCGAAATACTTTTACCTCTCTGTTCACCTTTACTCAAGAAACTTTGTATGATTTCGTCCTCGGTAACATTTGAGATGGCAGTTTGGATTTCATCCCAAACTTGGGCAAATTCTGGTTCGGTTTCTAAGATTGATAGAGCATATCTGTGTGAGAATAATCGGTATTCCATATTAAGCATCTCCTATTAAGTAAGTATATATAATTATCCTCTATTTATGAGGGAAATGGAAGGTTTTCAAAATGGTAAATATAAAAAAAAATGAAAATGGTTATTTGAATGTAGTGGAACTGTTTGCAGGAGTTGGAGGCTTTCGTGTAGGCCTTGAACGAGCAAATGCTGACTTTTTCCGAACAATATTTGCGAATCAGTGGGAACCAAATAAAAAAGTGCAACATGCTTTTGATTGTTATAAATCACATTTTACAGAAGGTGTATATGATGATTTAAGTAATAAAGATATTGCACAAGTACCAGACGATTTCCTCAGCAAATTGAAGGTAGATTTATTGGTTGGAGGTTTTCCATGTCAGGATTATTCTGTCGCTCGTTCTTTATCTGGTGAACAAGGGATTCAAGGTAAGAAAGGTGTCCTTTTCTGGCAGATAAAACGTGTTGTTGAAATCACAAAACCCAAGTATGTATTACTTGAGAATGTTGATAGATTAATAAAGTCACCTTCTAAACAGCGTGGACGTGACTTTGCAGTTATGTTAGCTACATTTAAGGAATTAGGGTATACAGTAGAATGGCGTGTTATCGATGCAAGTGAATATGGAAATGTACAACGTAGACGTCGAGTTTTCATATTTTGTACACGTGATGACACAGTGTATGCAGCTACACAAGGAGAATTGGAAGAAGCAGATATTTTATTTAGTGAAGGATTTTTTGCAAGTATTTTTCCTGTTAAACAAGTCCCTTATAAAAATCGATATAGTATAATTCCTTTACCAGAAGATATAGTAAAAATTTCAGATGAATTTTCAGATACTTTTTATAACGCAGGTATTATGAGAAATGGCCTTGTACATACGACCCATCCAGAAGCTTTAAATCCAAACCCAGTTCCAATTCGTAAAATACTGTTGGATGATAGTGAAGTTGAAGATGAATATTTCTTAAATCCAACAGAAATTGATAAATTCACCTATTTAAGACGGGCTAAAAAGGTTGAACGAACATCAAGAGAGGGACATAAATACTTTTATTCTGAAGGTGGAATGTCACCAACAGACGATATAAATTTACCCGGTAGGACGATGCTAACGAGTGAAGGTACTGTAAACCGTAGTACACATATTGTAGAAAGAAATGGTCGTATACGCTATTTATCACCAATTGAATGTGAAAGATTAAACGGATTTGATGATGATTGGACTAATACAATGCCTAAACGTGCACGTTATTTTTGCATGGGAAATGCATTAGTTGTACCATTAATAGAAGTTATGGGGCGTAAAATCGAAGAAATTGAGACTGCGGAGGATTAAAATATGTTTTGTCCTAAATGCGGAGGTATTCCTGAGGTAATAAAAATTCATGAGTCAAAAAACTATGAACCACGTTTATGTGATGTGCAATGTTTAAATTGCGGAGAAATTCTTTATTATCAGCCTTACGATTTTGGAAAGAGAATAAATGCAGTACCAAATAATGATAGAAAAATTAAATGAAAGCTTACTCGGTTATCCTTCTACTAGTTTTTTAGAAGGTTAACCGAGTTTTTATTTTCTACATCATTTTATTCCAATTCATAATATTATTTTCAACGCTTATATCAAATGGATTAAATATGTTCTTTTGTTCTTTTGTTTAAAGTTTAGAAATTTAAGAAAGTGTTGAAAAATAGGAAGTATTGGGTAGAATTGTAAATTATAAAGAAGTAACATGATATATGGTGACTGCTTTTTTGATAGGACCAAATATACCATATGATTGTATATAACATTAGACTTTAAATTGTACTTAAAAGGGGAGGAAGTTTGATGGAAGATAATAAAGTTCTAAGTTTAAAAGAATTATCTGCTGAGTTATTTAGGTTGTTAATGGAAAATTATTGGTCGAAAATATGGCAAGTTATAAAAGAGAATCCAGAAATGAAAAAAACCTTTACAACATTTTTATTAAATCCAGAGAAACTAATTTTCTATATTGGAAAGAATCATTGGGCTGTAGAATATATAGGAGAAATAGAGTCAAAAGAAGTTAATTCTAGACATCAGTATGATATAAGAATACTTGATTATTCTTCGCAAGAAAATTTTCTAGAAGAAATAATAGGTGTAGATTTTAGCGAACAAACTGGACCAAAATTACCATTACCGGAATTTAGCAGTGATTTAGTAGTACCAACAAATGAAGCTTTCGATATCATGGTTGAAAATGGTTGGAATTTAGCAGCACAGCCTATGTTTATTGGTTTTAATATGGGTGGATACACATTAAGTTCTAATTCTTTTTATAGAATTATTAATAGTTTTTTCTATGGAACAAAAGAAAGTGGATTAGTAACAAGACATATTAAATGGTTGGATATTTTTCCGTTACAAATTAGTGATGCAAGTAGTGATATTGATGAATTTAAATTATTTATTTGGCCAAATTTATTAGATGTTATTATTCATGATTGTACCTTTGAATACCCTATTCCCGATGGTTACAGAGAAGAAAAATGGTATCAACTAAACAGATTCGTGGAACTGATTAGTTCAAAAGAAACTTCCGAGCCACAAATTACGAATTTCTTATCTCAACCTGAGAATCAGTTTATATTAAAGATGGCTTTAATGGGAAAAGAAATATACCCAGAGTGTGAACTAGAATGGCAATCGGAAATAAATAAAAAACCAATTAGACCTGATTTTTTTATAAAGAATTCAAACGGATTTTCGGATATTGTAGAATTTAAATTACCAACACTAAAGGGAAATACGGTTGTGGGAAGAGAAAATAGGGAGACATTCAGTGCAGAAGTACAATCATATATTAGTCAGACGAGAGATTACGAATACTATTTTGAAGACCCAAACAATCGAAAATATGCTGAGGATAAATATGGTATCAAAGTTCAGTATCCAAAAAGAATTCTAATTATGGGTAGAAGGTGGATGTTAGACTCTCCAGATTGGAGAAGATTAGAAAATGATAATAGAAATATTACTATTAAATCTTATGATGAAATTATAGACTTAGTTTTAAGTCATTTATATTTATAGAACATTCAGTATAATATCTTCTCTAAATATACAGTGGGAAATAAAACTTGAGATTGTTTAATTCAATACAATTAGATTCCTAACTCCATTGGTTTTACATCATAGTAATGAACTATAATTATTTGTTGTAATTAATGATTCGGCTTGGTTATTGATTACTTTCAACCAAGCAGTTTTAAAAAACATACAAAGGGATGGAGGAATAGAATTGAAGAAACGATATATTCTTAACAAAGTTAACAACCCTTTACATAAAATGTATTTACATGTTCAAAAGACAGCTGAGAAAGAACATAAAAAAGAGAATCAATCTTTAAGTCCGTTTATGTCAAAAGAAAAAGAAACTGAATTAGGAATTGAGGATGATACTTTACCGGAAGTACAAGAAGAACTAGATTCAAAAAGAGTAGCACGTGAAACGTTTAAATCAACAAGGGCAGTACAAGAAGCATTTAAATCAACAAGGGCAGTACAAGAAGCATTTAAATCAGCAAGGGCAGTACAAGAAGCATTTAAATCAACAGGGGCAGTACAAGAAGCATTTAAATCAATAAGGGCAGTACAAGAAGCATTTAAATCAACAAAGGCAGTACAAGAAGCATTTAAATCAACAAGGGCAGTACAGGAAGCGTTTAATTCAACAAGGGCAGTACAGGAAGCATTTAAATCAACAGGGGTAGTACAGGAAGCGTTTAATTCAACAAGGGCAGTACAGGAAGCATTTAAATCAACAGGGGCAGTACAGGAAGCGTTTAATTCAACAAGGGCAGTACAGGAAGCATTTAAATCAACAGGGGCAGTACAGGAAGCGTTTAATTCAACAAGGGCAGTACAAGAAACATTTAATTCAACAAGAGCATTACGCGAAGCATTAGAGCACTCTAATTGGATATTATCGCAACCTTTATTAAATCAAATGAATCTAAGAAATGTAAGTGCTGATTCTTCTTATGTTTTCAGTAAAATTCCTAAAGAAGATTATGAGATAAAGAAAGAGTTTGGAGAAGATGAAATTGAATATAAAATAGAAAGTAAGATTACACATCATTCAGTGCCTATTACAGAACTAGCTCCAACTTTATCAATTATAGATATATTTAGCGATTTAACTGTTGAAGATGTATTTTCTTTCTACAACTTTTTAATAAAGTATCCTATGCTTGGCTTAGAACATGAAGTTGGAAAAAAAATATTTCTTAACATTCAACAGACAAGGCTTAAGGAAATAGTAAACATAAGTGTATTTCGTGCTAGAGAGCGTAATCATTTGAATAGACCGAATCCGTTTACTCAAATAGAAATGTTCGAAGCACCATATGGAATTGCAGGACATGGAAGATTTAATGTTAAAGGGCAAGGAGAATTGTATACTTGTGACAATAAAGAGATAGCTCTTAAAGAAATATCTTCAAGTGACAAAGATTGTCGCTATGAAATTATCGAATGGAAGCTTATTCAAACTGTATTCTTATTGGATTTAACCGATAATCACTCGCCATTGGTGAAATACTGTAGTTTTAAAAAACAGTCTAATAATGAACAAGAGTATATTCTACCAAACTTTATTGCACAATGTACAAAATTTCATGAAATTACAGGTATTAAATTTTCTAGTGTTGTTGAGCCGAATGTTAATAATTATGTGTTTTATGATTATGAAAAGAAATGGTTCGAATTTATTAATATGGACATAGACGTAATGTTATAAATGGCTTTTAATTTGTACGAATTTCAATTTTGTATAACAGAAAAATCAGCGAAAGCATAGTATCCACTATACTCACTCTTTTGAGTTTCTTAATGTTGGCAGAGAAGTAGATTTAATGATAAGTAAGCTTGTTTCTCAAACTACAAAAGAGAAACATTATTTCGTAATTATTTTGAATACAATACAAATTCATACATAATTGTATTGAAGCTTTAATTTGAAGGAGTGGTTGAAAATTAAGAAATATGTACAAAGAATGTGGCGTATCCATGATGTATTATTTTTGGATAAAGAAAATGCGGAACAAGTCCAAGATGGAAAAGAAGTAGTAAAAGAGGTTTTCGTTGCAGTAGATAAAGAAGGCAATTATGATTTAAGTCAAGTAAGTGTGGACTTTTTTGGTAGATGGATATTTACAAATGAAGAGGAAGCACAAAGCGAAGTAGATGATTTTAATAACTAATAATCAAGGTTTATATTATGTAGAGGTAAAAAACACCAAATTATTTTTAATAACTATACTAGATTGGAAGTGGGGTAAAATGTTTAAATTATTTTTTGCACCTAGGATGGCTAAATATTATTACAAAGAAACGAAGGAAAAAAGTGAGAAAAAAATTTTAGAAGATTTGTATGATTACTATTATTCTCATGCTAATCAAGTTGAAAAAGAATTATTAAAAGCTATGCGTGAAAAAAAAATCCCTTTATTAAGTGGTCAGGAACAAAGTGCATTAATAATAAACGAAGTAAACATGGATATTGTAAAGTACGGAAATGCCAAAGGTTATCCTCAAGAACTAATTGAATTATTTATACAATAAATATCTTATATAGAGGTGTTGAAGAAATGTATGATTTTATTCGTTTGGGTATATCAGTATATCTTTTGATAGCAGTATTTTTTGGAGTTCCGGACTATTCAATTTTTAGATGGATAGTGTTCCTTGGAGTAGGTCTATTAATTGTATTTTCTATTGTATTTAAAGAAGTTAAAACACCACTTACTGGATTCTTTTTGCTGCTATTTATTATTATTTGTATAATTTTCAATCCTATAGTCCCGCTTTATCTTTATGATAAAGGGATATGGAATGTAATTGACTTGTTTAGTGCTATTATTTTATTCATCAAACCAATATTAATAAACTTGGTTGACAAGCCCTTGAATGACGTCAGCAGTGATAGATTTGACAAATATATTAGGTAGTTGAGGTGCTAGATTGAGAAAAATAGCAACAGGTTGTTTGACATTTTGTTTGAGCTTGGTATGACCAATGAAGTATTGAAAATGACACTAAATATCAAGAATGAAATTACAAGTGAATTAATTAGCTATGCATTTTTATAAGTTGAGATTAGCTCTACTAAAACAATTTTAAAGAGGTAGATTATAATAGGAGAATTTTTGAAGGATTTATTAGCTCAATTAGGCTATGGGAGTATTTGGGTGACAGCTATAATTATAATTTCTAAATTTGTTATAAAGCCATTATACGATAGCATACTTAGTAATAAAGTTGAAATAGCGAAAATTGAAAGACAGTCTAAAATGAATCGAGAAGAGATGTTAATTCGAAATAAAATCGAAGTGGAAGGACGGATTCAATCTAGTCAATTAGAATATGAGTCATACAAACGAGATAGAGTCTTATCAAAACTTGAAGCGATAAATGAAATACTAATTGAACATAATATGCAATATGCTAGTTATGGACAAGCAATAGTAAATAAGTATCCTTTGAAATCTGATATTGAGAAAAATCGTCTAGAGCTTGATGGAAGAATGATAGAAAATAAAGATAAAATTTTAATTTATTTACCAAGAGAGCTTAGATTAATTTTAAATAGATTGAGAGTTATATTATCAGTTTCTTGGAAAGAACCAATGGTATTAAACAATATACTACGTGAATTTGATTTTCCTGTAAATATTGTAAACTCTTGTCTTGATATTTATAAAAATCACTTAGAATGTTTTTATGAGTTGGTTGAAGAATACCTTAGAATAACAAATGAAAAAAAAGACTACTCAGTAATTCTAAAAAGATATGGCTTTAATGAAGAAGCTAATTATATACCTAAAGATTTTAATCAAAAGGTAGCAGAATGCTATATTCTACTACATGAATATAAAGATTCAGAGGATTATACAAAATTAGATAATGAATTTAATGAAATAAAAAAACTGAAATTACATGATACAAATATTGTTTGAAACAGCGTTAATCTTTATAAAAGTATTATAAAATTAGTGAGCAAATAGCAAATTTCCCAAATTACATCCACTACTTTACAAATGGAAAAAGTAATAACTTATATTTTGAATTCAATACAGATAGTTACATAACTGTATTGTTTGCAATGTACTAACAACAATGAAAATGGTGATATAATAACTTCATTTATTTAAATACAGCACTCAGAATATATTTTAGAACAAACATTAAAAAAATCTTGTCTCCGTAAGAATTCTTTAAGTCGTAGTTAAAATCGTAGTTAGTGTTTTTAGAAAGCACGTTAAAGGACTTAAAAATAGCATTGTTACAGCACTTTATAGTGAATCTGCTTCGACTCCCGCCGTCTCCATAACTTTAGAAAAGCAAAAACGCCAAAATCCTTGATATTAGGGTTTTGGTGTTTTAGCTTTTTAGTCGAAATGAAATTTGAATGAGCGTTATTAATATTCGTC
>Ga0182745_1002288_pt1 | contig 17358 bp, 13 predicted proteins | sample eDN3rd30CKraftBY_FD_128523 | JGI IMG/M metagenome (GOLD analysis project Ga0182745, IMG submission 128523) | Enriched backyard soil microbial communities from Emeryville, California, USA - eDNA 3rd pass 30_C Kraft BY (version 2) (version 2) | ecosystem: Environmental > Terrestrial > Soil >...
AAGCTATGACCCCGCCCAGCCGGACATCCGCATCGGCCGCAAGGTGCTCAAGGGCGGCTCGCATCTTTGCGCCCCCAATTATTGCCAGCGCTATCGACCCGCCGCGCGCCACCCCGAAACCATTGACAGTTCCACCAGCCATATCGGCTTCCGCTGCGTGATCCGAAGCGCCATCGAGTCCTGATCTGGCTGCTGGAATATAGGGTCAGCCGCCAGCAATCCCGATCCTGTCAGGACATGATGGTCCGCACCGGCTGGCTGGGGCGGCAGGATTCGAATAATATTACACATAAATAATTGGCATTAAATGGGATGGAGCGAGACAAGATTTGCTCCTGAGATCACAGTGTCTTGCTGATATGAGGCTCCCCAAACCGAGGTTAGCTGCGATTCAGTAGGGGAGACGCGGGTCCAACTGGAACGGTTCATTCGCGATGATCTTCACCTTGCCCATGTCGGCGTGTCGGACGTTGAGCAGGATATTCCATTCCTGCGGCACTACGACGCTTCGCACTCGAAGCGACAAGGCCTCTCCAGCGACGAGAAAGGCATCGCCCTGGGCAAGACACGCGGCATCGCCGGCGGGATCGGCATCGAGCTGGCACGGTTTTTGCCGTTCAGCCAGAGCTGTGCCTTGTCGGGACTGCCGAAGAGTTACTCGGCGGCGGCAACGATGCCGACGACGCGCAGCAGGCGATCGGACTCACCCTGTTCCAGCGGCAAGCCGCTAAACGCGGCCTTCTACCCGCAAGGAGAAACGCGCGGCTGGGAAAGGGAAGACATTTTCGATCTTGGAAGGCGGCAATCCGAAGGCGCAATCGGCACATCAGAAACCCCGGCGATACAATATGACCGCCCACGCTTCATGGACCCTATGCCTACCTTGCTCCCCTTGGTGCGGCCTGACTGTCCGGCAATGATGGAACGCGACGCTCGGGCCCGCAACATAGGCCGGGTACATCCGCTGCCGCGCTTTTTTTGGCCAAGGTCCTTCAGATAGGGGCCCAGCCAGCGCTCCAACCCGCGGATCAATCCCGGCGCGCGCACGCGGCGAGGATCGCCTTCAGGCACAGGACGAATTCCGGCTCGGGCGCCTGGCTGTGGCGGTAATAGAGGGTCTCCCCCACACCAGCCAGCCACCCAGCCGCGAAGGCTTCGATCGCTCATAGCGTTCTCTCATCGCCGCACGCGTCCTATTTCGCCACATAAGCGGCTTGCGGCGCCATATATTCAAGCAGGCCTTCCATACCGTTCTCGACCCCGAAGCCGCTATTCTTGCGCCCCGCGAAAACCGTGTCGGGGCGAAGGTTGATGAACTGATTGACCCAGACCGTCCCGGTTTCGAGGCGTCGCGCGATGACGGCCGCCTTGGCCGTGTCCGCCGACCAGACCGCTCCTCCCAGCCCATATTCGCTGGCGTTGGCGCGTTCGATCACCTCGTCGAGGTCGGAGAATTTGATCATTGGCAGGATCGACCCCAGAACCATGCCCCGCTCCGCGCCATCGCCCGCCTCTTTACCGCAGCAGCAATGGCGGCCAGCCGGTCGGCGCAAGACGGGCTGGCGCTTCGCCGCGCGAGCTTCCACCAAGCGCTACGCGCAATCTTGGCTATTCGATGCAGCCCTGAGCGGGTCAGCACTGTGCTAGGTTGAAACAGCAGTTCTCTTCCTTCGCGCTTTCGGCTGATAAAAAAGCGCCCGCCGAATGAATCCGGCAGGCGCAAGATGAAGATTTTCGTCCTCTCTCGAGGAAGAACTCTTCTGGGTCGCGTGGCGCAACTAGCGCGACGCGCCGATTCTCGATTGTATGAGTGCGCCAAAACGCCAACCAGTTTCATGGCGTACGCTTCACCGACCGACTGCCGGTGGCCGGTTGCTGCCTGTCCGGTATTGGCGTGTCAGCTTAAAAACCGGACGATTGGGGTTGTCGCCGGGCCGCAGAAGCGCGCCATTGACGCGGAGATATGCCGAACATCTGGCTGTGCCATCGCGTGTAGGCGCCGATCGATCCATAGCCGAGCATCCCCGCGACATCGGTGATCCGGGTGCGCGGATTGGCGAGATATTGGCTGGAAAGCTGCATTCGCGCGCGATTGAGCAAGTCACTGAAGCTCGTCCCGTCGGCGTCGAGCATCCGCTGCAGCGTGCGCACCGTGCTTCCCATCGATTCGGCACAATATTGGATCGTCGCCCGACCAGAGGGCAACAGCAGCATGATCATTTGCTCGACCTCCTGCGACGCGGTGCGCATCGCGGGGCTCATCACCGAGGAGATCAATTCGCGCGCGTGGCTCGCCAGCGCCGAATCGGCGCGCGCCGCCGATCGGTCGAGATCGGCCTCCGCGATGACGAGACCGTTGAACTCGCTATCGAACTCGATCGTACAGCGGAACAGCCGCCGATAGACCGCCATCTCGGACGGCGAAGGCTTTTCGTGCGCGAAACAGACCGACAGCGGCGTCCAGCCATCGCCGAGGACCGCCGCACAGAACCGCGCGAGAACGCCGAGCGCGAGGTCCGACGACTGGCGATGCGGTTCGGGACTGCTGAGCGCGAAATGCTCGCGCAGCACGATTTCCTCGCCGAATGTCTCGATCTGCAGCGCGAGGGTCGAATTGATCCGGTTGCGAAATTCGGTGAGCGCCTGGAGCGCCAGGCGCAGCGTCGGCTGATGCGCGATCAACAGGCTGGCAACGCCCAGATTGGCGAGCGCGCGCTCTTCGGACATGCGAAGGCCGAGCGTCGCACAGCCGGTGACCTCGGCGCTGCGCTCGAGCAGCCGCATCGTTGCGCGTGCCGAGATCAATTGCTCGGGGTTCGCGAGCAACTCGGGCGACAAACCGCATTCGCGCAGCATCGGCCGCGGATCGGCTCCGAGCCCCTGCATCGTCGGGAAATAGCCGGTCAGCGCCGCGACCCGGACGAGTTCGGCCACGTTTTCTCTCCTGATCGCGCCTCTTGGCGTATAATGCCAAAAATATGTCACGAAATGTGAAAAATGCAAGCGCGCTTTGCCCTAGTCCGGTCGAAACGGGAGAGTGAGAGATGGCAAAGGCCGTTCGCTTTTATGAGATTGGTGGCCCCGAAGTGCTTCGGGTCGAAGACGTCGCGGTCGGCGAGCCCGGCCCGGGCGAAGTCCGCCTCCGCCATGCCGCGGTCGGCTGCAACTTCGCCGACACTTATTTCCGTTCGGGCTATTATCCCGCGCCGCTTCCCGCCGGGATCGGCGTCGAGGGCGCGGGGGTGATCGAAGCCGTAGGCGAAGGCGTCACGGGTTTCATACCCGGCGACCGCGTCGCCTATAACGGCAGCCCGCTCGGCGCCTATAGCGAGGCGCGTGTCATGCCCGCCGCACCCTTGTTCAAGCTGCCCGACGGTATCGCGATCGAGGAGGCCGCGGCCTCGACGATGCGCGGCCTGTCGGCGACCTATTGGCTCGCCAAGACCAACCCGGCGATGAAGGCGGGCGATACGATCCTGCTCCACGCCGCCGCCGGCGGGGTCGGGCTGCTCGCGGTGCAACTCGCCAAGCTGATGGGACTGCGCGTCATCGGCACCGTGTCGAGCGAGGCGAAGGCCGAAAAGGCACGCTCGCTCGGCTGCGACGAGATCATCTTCTATCGCCGCGAGGATGTCGCGGCGCGAGTGAAGGAACTGACCGGCGGCGAAGGCGTGACGACGGTGTTCGACAGCGTCGGCAAGGACACGTTCGAGGGCTCGCTGAAATCGCTGAAGCGCCGCGGCGTCCTCGTCGCCTGCGGCACCGCGTCGGGGCCGTTTCCGCCGATCGATGCCTTTCAGTTGCTGATGCAGGGGTCGGTTTACGTCACCCGCCCCGGCTTCGCCGACTATTATGCCGATCCCGTAGAACGCGCCGAACTGTCGAGCCTGTGGTTCGGCCATCTGGCCGCGGGCCGCGTCAAGGTCGAGATCGGCCAGCGCTATGCGCTCGACGATTGCGTCGCGGCGCACCGCGAACTCGAAGCCGGCCAGACGATTGGATCATCCATCTTCGTGCTCTGAGGGAGAGAGGCGATGAAGATCGAGAAGCTCACCTGCCACATCGGCGCCGAAATCAGCGGCGTCGACCTCGCGGAAGCAGCGCAGAGCGACGATCTGTTCGGCGAAATCCGCGCCGCGCTGATCGAGCATAAGGTGCTGTTCCTGCGCGATCAGGACATTGCGCGCGCCGACCATGTCGCCTTCGCGAGCCGCTTCGGCGCACTCGAGGATCATCCGGTGATCGGCAGCGATCCCGAAAATCCGGGGCTCGTCCAGATCTACAAGGACGAGGCGTCGCCGCCCGACCATTTTGAGAATAGCTGGCATTGCGACGCGACCTGGCGCGACGCGCCACCGCTCGGCGCGGTTCTGCGCTGCATCGCCTGCCCGCCGGTCGGCGGCGACACGATGTGGGCGAATATGGCCCGGGCCTACGCCGACCTGTCCGATCATGTGAAAGAGGTCATCGCGCCCCTGAAAGCGCGCCATTCGATCGAGGCGAGCTTCGGCGCGCGAATGAGCGAGGAGCAGCGCCATGCGCTGAAGGCGCGCTTTCCCGACGCCGAGCATCCGGTCGTCCGCACCCACCCCGAAACGGGTGAGAAAATCCTGTTCGTCAATGGCTTCACCACCCATTTCACCAATTTCCACACCGCCGGCAACGTCCGCTACGGCCAGGATTATGCGCCGGGGGCGGGCCAGCTCCTCGCCTATCTGATCGGACGCGCGGCGATCCCCGAATATCAGGTACGCTGGCGCTGGCAGCCGAACAGCGTCGCAATCTGGGATAACCGCTCGACCCAGCATTATGCCGTCATGGATTACCCGCCCACGATCCGCCGCATGGAGCGCGCGGGCATCGTCGGCGACCGCCCTTACTGAGATCGTTCAAGGAGAGAGAAGATGCAGTTTCTCGACGACAGCCTGCTTCCTGAAACGCAGGACAAATTGGTCATAACCGTCGCGCCCTATGGCCCCGAATGGCACCCCGACGACTTCCCCGAGGATATTCCGCTCACCATGGAAGAGCATATCCAGAAGGCGGTCGACTGTTACAACGCCGGCGCGACGGTGCTCCACCTCCACGTCCGCGAAGAGGACGGCTCGGGCTGCAAGCGCCTGTCGAAGTTCAACGAGCTGATCGCCGGGGTGCGCGAGCGGGTGCCCGACATGATCATCCAGGTCGGCGGCTCGATCTCCTTCGCGCCCGAAAGCGAGGAAGAAGGCGCCGAGGCGAAATGGCTGTCCGACGAGGTGCGCCACATGCTCGCCGACCTGAAGCCGGCGCCGGACCAAGTGACGATCGCGGTCAACACGACCCAGATGAATATCATGGATCTGATGACCGACGAGGAATATGGCCAGACCTCGCTCGCCAATCCCGCGCTGTATCAGGCCTATCGCGAGATGGTCGTGCCCGCAGGACCGCAATGGGTCGAGGAGCATCTGCGCCGGCTGACCGCGGCCGGCATCCAGCCGCATTTCCAGCTCACCTGCATGCCCGACATGGAAACGGTCGAGCGGCTCGTACGCCGCGGGCTCTACAAGGGGCCGCTCAACCTGACCTGGGTCGGCATCGGCGGCGGCTTCGACGGACCGAACCCCAATAATTTCATGGAATTCATCCGCCGCGCGCCCGACGGGTCGACGGTGACGCTCGAATCGCTGATGCGCCACGTGCTGCCGGTCAACGTCATGGCGATGTGCCTCGGCCAGCATGTCCGCTGCGGCATCGAGGACACGCTCTACGACCAGCACGGCAACAAGATGACCTCGGTCCAGGGGATCGAACAGATCGTCCGGGTCGCCAGGGAACTCGGCCGCGAGGTCGCGACCGCGAAGGAAGCGCGCGAGATCTACAAGATCGGCGTGCAATATAATTCGGTCGAGGAAACGCTCGCCAAGCTCGGCATGGCGCCCAACCGTCAGCCCGGCCAGCGCGCGCTGCCGCTGCGCTACGCGGCCTGAGGCGGCAGCGCGGCAATGGCTTTCGGCGGCGATACGACGATCCTCTTCGTGCCCGGCCTCAGGGACCATGTCGAGGATCATTGGCAGACCCATGCGGCGCGGGCGATCCCCGGCACGATGACGGTCGCGCCGCTCTTCGCCGACCGCCTCAGCCGCGCAGGGCAAGTGGCAGGGCTCGACGCCGCGCTCCGCGCCATCGATGGCGAGGTCGTGATCGTCGCGCATAGCGCCGGGTGCCTGACCACGGTGCATTGGGCGCTCGCGCCGACGCGCACGATCCGCGCGGCGCTGCTCGTCACGCCCGCCGATATCGAGAACCCGCTGCCCGTGGGCTATCCCGAGCCCGACGCGCTGAGAGCGGGCGGCTGGTTCCCGATCCCGCGCAAGGCCCTGCCCTTCCCGGCGATGGTGGTCGCAAGCCGCAACGATCCGCTCGCGACGTTCGATCGCGTGGCGGGCTTTGCCGACGCATGGGGCGCGGCGCTGCACGATGCGGGCGCAGTCGGGCATCTCAACCCGGCGGCAGGCTATGGGCCGTGGCCCCAAATCGATGGCCTGCTGGACTGCCTCAGCGATCACGCCCGGAGTGCGGCGCTGTGAGCGCGACTCCGGTCAGCGACGCGATGCGCGCGGGCGGCCAGTGGAACGCCGCGTGGGACGAGATGGCGGCGCTCGATCCCGAGTGGCTCGAAACCTTTCTCGCCGCGGGCACGCTGCCGCTGCGGCGCGGGGTGCTCGATCCCAAAATCTATGAATTTCTCGCGATCGCGGTCGATGCCTCGTGCACCCATATGTATGCGCCGGGCACAAGGCGCCACATGGCCGCCGCGCTCGACAAGGGCGCGACGCCCGAAGAAGTCATGGCGGTGCTCGAAGCCGTCGCGGTGCTCGGCCTTCATTCGGTGGCGCTCGGTGCGCCGATGCTGGTCGAGGAGATGCAAGCGCGCGGCCTGACGGTCGACGGCGGAGCGGACTGACATGCGACCGCCCGCCCATCCTCGAACGAAGCAAGGGAGGCGGTAATGGCGGTAATGGCACCGGCGGCAAGCCCCGGCATCGCGGACAGCGGCCCGCGCGACACGACCCTTTATGGCTGGATCGTTTTTGCGCTGAGCTTCGGGCTCCTCATCTCCGACTATATGGCGCGGCAGGTGCTGAACGCGGTCTTCCCGCTGCTCAAGGCCGAATGGGCGCTGAGCGACGCCGAACTCGGGCTCCTGTCGGGGGTCGTCGCGTTGATGGTCGGCTGCCTGACCTTCCCGCTCTCGCTTGCCGCCGACCGCTGGGGCCGCGTCCGCAGCCTCGCGCTGATGGCCGCGCTGTGGAGCTTCGCCACCCTCTTTTGCGCCATCGCGACCAGCTATTCGCAGATGCTTGTCGGCCGGGTGATGGTCGGGGTCGGCGAGGCCGCCTACGGCAGCGTCGGCATTGCCGTCGTGATCAGCGTCTTTCCGCCGCGGCTGCGCGCCACCTTGTCGGCGGCTTTCATGGCAGGCGGGCTGTTCGGCCAAGTCCTGGGCGTCGCCATCGGCGGCGAGATCGCCGCGAGCTTCGGCTGGCGCACCGCCTTTGCCGTCATCGGCCTCGGCGGTCTCGCACTCGCGATCGCCTATCCGCTCGTCGTCCGCGAAAAGCGGATCGCGGAAATCGCCGGCCCCGATGCACCCGCACCGGACGCCCGCGACCGCGCCCCGCTCCGCGCGCTGTTCGCGAACCGCAGCGTGCGGCTCGCCTACTGCGCGAGCGGCATCCAGCTTTTCGCCGCCGGAGCGCTGCCCGCCTGGCTGCCGAGCTATTTCAATCGTTATTATGCGATGCCCGTCGATGCGGCGGGGCGGATGGCCGCGGTCTTCCTGCTGATCTGCGGCTGCGGCATGGTGCTGTGCGGCATCGCGAGCGACCGCGCCGCGCAGGGGCGTCCCGACCGCAAGATATTGCTCGCGTCGGGCTATGGCTTCGGCAGCGCGGTCGCGCTCAGCCTCGCGCTGCTGTTGCCGCCGGGACTACCGCAACTCGTCCTGCTCGGCATCGCGATGTTCCTCGTCGCCGGGACGACCGGACCGGCGGGCGCGATGGTCGCCAACCTGACCCCGGCGGCGCTCCACGGCTCCGCCTTCGCAACGCTGACCCTCGCGCACAATCTGCTCGGGCTCGCGCCGGGGCCGATCGCGACCGGGCGCATCGCCGATGCGGTCGGGCTGCTCGACGCGCTGCGCATTCTGCCCGTCGCCGCCGTCATCGCCGCCCTTCTCTTCCTCGCCGCGCGGCGAAGCTATCTGGCCGACCTCGAAGCCGTCGCGTCATAAGCTTAGCGTGTGACGCCTTGGATTGATTCACCTCGTCATCGCGACCCCGGCAAAAGCCGGGGGACGCAATCTCCCGCTATCGACATAGCGCAAGGTCGACGGCTGGAGAGTGCCGTCGCGCTCGCCGCCGCGGCGACCAAAGCTATCCGAGCCTCATGACGCTCCGGCCATGCTCCGTGCGCGGCTGTTCGCGGCGCTGGTGTTGGGTGGGCTCGCCTTCGCCGCCGTGACGCGCATTGCAAAAATCCTGTCGTGAAATGTGAAATATCGCCCCGAGCGCCTCGATAGCTTCCGGGCAAACACAACAACGACTCATCTTGGGAGGGACGAATGAAAACGATTGCCTACACCAGCCTTGCCGCCTTTGCCGCGGCGCTCGCGGCCTCACCGGCGGCCGCGCAAGACCGAACGCCCACCGATAACGCCGGCGCCGACATGGGCGACGCGATCGTCGTCACGGCGCAGAAGCGCGCCGAGAATATCCAGGACGTACCGATCTCGATCGCGGCGGTCAGCGGCGAGGCGATGGAAAGCGCTAACGTGCTGACCGTCATGGACCTCGGCCGCGTCGCGACCAATTTCCAGACGGTGCGCTCGTCGAACACCGGCTCGACGCGCATCGGCATCCGCGGCGTCGGCAGCCTCGCCAACACGCTGATCGAACCGAGCGTCGCGGTGTTCGTCGACGGCGTCTATGTTCCGCGCTCGGGCTCGATCCTCGGCGCCTTCCTCGACATCGACGGGGTCGAGGTGCTGCGCGGACCGCAGGGCACCCTGTTCGGCCGCAACGCCAGCGTCGGCGCGCTGTCGATCCGCAGCGCGCTGCCCGAGGACGAGTTTTCGGGTCAGGTGTCGGCCGAAGCCGGCTCGTTCGACCGCTACAAATTGTCGGGCCACGTCAACATCCCGCTCGGCGAGAATGTCTCGGCGCGCGTCGCCGCGATGGGGCAATGGTATGACGGTCCATGGAAGAACCGCTACGATGGCAAGACTTATGGCGGGTCGGACGACGTCGCGGTGCGCGGCACGGTGAAGGCCGAGTTCGGCAATCTCGAATGGATCGTACGCGGCGATTATACGCGCCTCGACGGCGACGGCGTCGTCAATTTCGACTTCGACCCCGCCTCGATCGCCCCGGCCCGCCTCGCCTTCCTGCAAGCGGCGTTCAGCGGCGGCCCCGACACCAATCTGAACGACCGGGTGATGAACCAGTCGGTCGGATCCGGTCTGATCGACAAGAATTGGGGCGTGTCGAGCACCGCCTCGCTCGACATCGCCGGCGGATCGACGCTGCGTCTGGTCAACAGCTATCGCAAATGGACGAACGACCAACTCGACGGCGACATCATCTTCCTGCCCGTTCCGCTCGCGACGCGGCGCAGCCTGTTCGATTCGGGAAGCTGGAACCACGAACTGCAATTCATCTCGCCCGAACGCGAATGGCTGGGCGGTCATTTCGACATGGTCGCGGGCGTCTATTATTTTCAGGAGAAGTTCGCGCTCGGCGAGCAGCTCAACATGGACTCGCAATTCTGCAATGTCCTCGTCCCCGCGGGGCCGGGGCGCACCGCCTGCGCAGCCTATTACGCGAGCACCGGCGGCGTTGCGGCGACCGACCAGGACGTGTTCCAGAAGGTCCGCAGCATCGCCGCCTATGCGCAGGGTAACATCTATATCGCCGACGCGCTGACGCTGACGCTCGGCGGGCGCTGGACCAACGACCGCAAGCGGGGGAGCTATTCGCAGCTATCGAGCCCCTTCACCCAGACGATCCGCGCGCCCGAGGTGCTGACCTATCCGGGCCTGTCGGAGAGCCGCTTCACCTATCGGATCAGCCTCAACTACAAGCCCGCCGATGACGTGATGCTCTTTGCGACCCATTCGACCGGTTACAAGTCGGGCGGCTATAATTCGGGCGGCGGGGTGCCGGCGCTCTCGACCTTCGACCCGCAGGGCAATCTGATCTCGACCAAGCGGGTCTTCGATCGCGAGACGGTCAAGAATTACGAGTTCGGCGCCAAGACGAGCTGGCTGGATCGCGCGCTGACCGCGAACATCACTTTCTTCCGCATGGACATCGCAGGCTTTCAGGACCGCGCCTTCGACGGGGTCAGTTTCGTCGTCCGCAACGCCGGCAACCTCCGCCAGCAGGGCTTCGAACTCGACTTGAAGCTCGCACCGACGAACCGCTTCTCGCTTTCCGGTTCGCTTGCCTATCTCGATTCCGAATTCACCGATTTCGCCAACGCATCGGGCCTGCCGGGGCTGGGCGGGACGCAGGATCTGACCGGCAAGCCGAACAGCTTCTCGCCCGCCTGGTCGGGCAATGTCGGGGTCGACTGGAACGGCGATGTCGGATCGAGCGGATGGACATGGGCGGCAAACGCCAACGTCTCCTTCGTGTCCGACCAATATGTCGGCACGGTCAACGACGGCAACCCGCAGTCGATCGCCGACGGCTATGCGCTGCTCGGCGCGCGGCTGACGCTGAGCGGCCCCGACGATCGCTGGTCACTCGCGGTCTTCGGGAGCAACCTCACCAATACCCATTATCGCCCACTCGCGGTCTATCAGCCGCTCGGCGCGGCGCTAGGCCTCAACAATGGCGCCTTTCCCGGCAGCACGGCGAACCGCATCCTTGCGAACGAGCCGAGAACCTACGGCATAAGCGCGGCGTTTCGGTTCTGAGTCCATCGCTGCGGCGCATCTCCTTGGGAACCGCGCCGCAGCAAAATGGCCGGTAGTTGCGTCGCGAAAACGCAATAACGGTCCTTAACCGGCAACATCTTCGGCGCTGGGATTTGCGATCATTCTGGTCATCGCGTCCAACAGGGATGCGGGATTTCAGATGGTTCGAAACGGGGAAGGCCACCGATAATGACGATTATGCGGAGAGGAGTGGCCGGCGATCTTTCCAGGGGCGCTCCGTCTCGAGTTGGGAAGCGAGGCGGATCAGTTGATCTTCCCTGCCGCGATTGGCAATGAACTGGGTGCCGAGCGGCATGCCATCCGCCGCCGTTTCGATCGGAAGCGATATCGCAGGCAGGCCGGATATGCTGATCGGAGCCGAAAACACCATATGGTCGAACAGGCGTGCGAAATAGGCGTCGACATCCTGCCATGCCTGCGAGGGATCTCCGATCGCGGGCGCCGTGACCGGCGTCGAAGGCGTGATGACGACATCGTAGCGGCTGACTGCGACGCAGATATCGCGGCCGATCTGCCGCAGCGTTTCGACATCACGGGCGTGGTCGGTGCCCGACACATTCCCGGCCAGCCCGCGGATCGCCCAGACCACCGGCTGGAGGTCATCGGCTTCCGCCTTGCGGCCCAGCATCTCCTCCGCCGTGTCGAGCCCGAGCGCCGTTAGCACATTGATCACGCGAATGAAGGTCGAGCAGAAGCGATCGTAATCGATCCCAATATCCACCGCCTCCACATGATGACCCAGGCTTTCGCATAGCTGCGCGGTCGCTTCGGCGGTCCGCACGGCATCGGCGCTTGCCGGGGCACCGGGCGAACGGGTCATCACGCCGATGCGCAGGCGCCCGGGATCCGCACCCACCTCTTCGAACAACGGACGGGACAGCGGCGCGATTTCATAAGGATCGCCTGCCGTCGACCCCCACATCGCATCCGAATAGGCTGCGGTATCGCGGACCGAGATCGAAAGGCAGCCATCGGTCCCGCAGCCGTACCAGACGTCCGCAGCTTCGGGATAATAGGTGTTCCTGCCGCGCGAAGGCTTCAGGCCGACCAATCCGCAATAGCTCGACGGTACGCGGATCGAGCCGCCGCCGTCGCCGCCATGCGCGATCGGCACCACGCGTGCCGCGACGGCAGACGCCGCGCCCCCGCTCGAACCCCCGGGCGTGCGCGTCGGGTCCCAGGGATTGCGCGTGTCGCCGAACAGGGCATTGCCCGACTGGAGGTTGATCCCGAATTCCGGGACATTGGTGGAACCAAGATAGACGAGCCCCAGCGTCTTCAGTCGCTGGATCATCAGGCTGTCCTGCGCGGGCACATAATCCCGAAAGAAGCGCGAACCCGAGGTTTGCGGCACGCCCGCGTGACCGAGGATCAGATCCTTGAGAAGCCATGGCACGCCCGCGAAGGCGCCTTCGCGCGGAGCATCCGCCGCCATGGCGCGCGCGCGACCATAGCCTTTATAAGTCATGAAATTGAGCGTCGGGTTGAGGCGCTCGATCCGCCCGATAACGACCTCGACAAGTTCCGCCGCGCTGATCTGGCCCGATCTGATCAGGCTCGCCAGGCCGAGGCCGTCATATTCGATGAGTTGATCCGTCATGATTCAGTTCCGTCCGTCGAAGATTAGAATTTGATCGAATAGCGCGCGCCGACACGGCGCGGCGGGACGACCGATGCAAAGAGGCGGCTGCCGTCGGGCAGGAAATAGAATGTGTTGAAAAGGCGCGTTTCGGCATAGGTATCGAACAGGTTCGCGGCAAAGAGCTGGAATTTCCAGGTCGGCCGCTCGAACGAAAGGCTTGCATCCACCATCTCATAGCCCGGCACGGTAAGCGAGGGGTCGAAGGCGACGCCATAGCCTTGCGTCTGCGAACCGACATGACGGCCATCGAGGTTGAAAACGAGTTCCGATCCCGAAGAGCCCACGCCCGCCCGATATTCGATCCCCGCACTCGCGGTCCATTTCGGAACGAAGCGCAGGCGCTCGCCCCGGTGCTGGACACCCGATCCATCGACATAATCGTCGAATTTCGCGTCGGTGTAGCCAACCGCGGCGGTGAGGCTCAATCCTTGCGCCGGCCTGACTTCAGCGTTGAGTTCGAAACCCTGCGAATGGGATTTGCCCGCGTTGGCGGTCGTGGCGATCGCGATCGCGCCGTCGGTGATGATCGAGGTAAGCTGCTGGTCGGTCAGGTCGATATAGAAGAGCGAACCCGACAATCGCACGCGGCCGTCGGCGAGCCGCCCCTTGAACCCAGCCTCATAGCTGAGCGCCTTTTCGCTCTTGTAGGGAATGAAGCTGTCGCCGCTCGCGGGCGTGAGCGGCAATCCGCCCGAACGGGCGCCCTGCGCGATCGTGGCATAGACGATCCCGAAACCGTCGATCGAATATTTGATCGATCCCGACGCGGTGAAATTGCCGAAGCTCGCGCGGTTCTTTCCGGACCCGCCGATCGGAATCTCATAGGGATGGATAACGGCATAGGCATCGTAGGTGCCTTTCACCTTTTCGTGCCCGTAACGCGCGCCAAGGGTGATTTCGAGACGGTCGGTCGGCGAATAGGACGCCTGACCAAAGGCGGCCAACCCTTCCTTCGTCAAATCGACGTCCTGATGGTCGATCGTCAGACCGGTCGTGGGAATGCCGATGCCCATGTCGTCGAAATCCCGAAGATCGTAGCTGCGGCGCGACTGGACCTTGTCGCGGAACGCATAGAAGCCCGTCATCCACTGCAACGGCGCCGAGCCGTCGGAGGATTCCACGCGCAACTCGGTGGAATAGAATTCCTGCGCGTTCCGGTAATCGTGACGATTCGGTCCGCGGTCGCCGCCGCCGTCGAAATCGAACGGCAGCTTGCTGTCGAGCTTGCGATAGCCGTTGAGCGAAACGATATCGACAGCCTCGCCGTGCCAGGTAAAGCTCGCCGTCAGACCGCGATTCCGGTTGACGCCTTCGATCTGATAATCGCTGTTCACGCGATAGCAGTGACACCCGCTCGGCACGCCCGGAAGGCCCGTTTGCCCCCGCCATTCCTGCAGGTCCGCGGTCAGATAGGCCTCGAACCGGTCGCTGGGCTTCAGCACCATCGATACGCGGCCCTGATAGCTTCTCGCCCGGTCGGCGCTGATCGTGCCGTCCTGACCGGACAGCGCGGGGATGACCGCATTCTTGAGATAGCCGTCGGTCGTCGAAACGTCGAACGACGCGCCCGCATAGACGCCCTCCGCCAAGCCGCCGCTTACGCTGGCCTGGCTGCGGAAGGAAAAGAGGCTGTCCGCTTCGGCGAACAGGCGCACCTGGGTGTCGGGGCCGGGGCGGCGAAAGTTGACCGCGATAGCGCCTGCCTCGGTATTGCGCCCGAACAGCGCACCCTGCGGTCCCTTGAGCACCTCGACGCGCTCGACATCGAGATAGCGGGTGTCGAACCCCAAACGGGGCTGATAGATGCCGTCGACGAACACCGGGGCCGCCGGATCGCCGCCCCCCGCGTTGGCGCCGACACCACGAATGACCAATGAGAGGAAGTCTCGTCCCGGGCTGTTGATGTCGGACGAAGTCGAGAGACCGGGCAAGCGGCCGATCAGGTCGGAGGTGTTGACGATACCCTTCGACTCGATGGCGGCAGTCGTGACCACGTCGATCGAAGCGGGGACGGAGGTCAGCGTTTCCTCGCGCTTGCGCGCGGTCACGACGATTCCGTCGCTATCGTCGGCAGGATTTGCTTCCTGTGCGTGCGCAATGGTGCTCATTGAACATCCCATGGACCCTATCAGCAGGCCACACGCGATGAACGACACGGGTTGGCGTATCCGACGCATTTGCATCTCCCAATTGCTCCGATTCTCGCCCCTTCGGGCTCCCTCGACCCAAATCATGTGGGCACGCGCCCGGTATGTCAAATATATTTCATAATTGACTATATTGTGAATTGTGTAATGAATATATCAAAGCGATGGACAACATGACAATCAAAGACAAGCTCATTCAGGGAGCGGATTCGCTGACGAAGGCGGACAAGCTCATCGTTCAGGAGTTGCTGGCCAATTATCCGACCAGCGGGCTCTCTACGGTGTCGGATCTTGCCGCGCGTTCGGGCGTCAGCGATCCCAGCATCGTCCGTTTCGTGCGGCGGCTTGGCTTCGACAGCTATCCCGCGTTCCAGAAGGCATTGATCGCCGAGGTCGACGAGCGCATGAATTCGCCGCTCTCGATGTTCGACAAGGTGAACCGCTCGGTCTCGACCGATCGATTTGGCCAGTATCTCGAAGGATGCGCGGATCTCTTGCGCCGTGCGGGCGAATTGAATCCCGCGAGCGAATATGAGCGTATCGTCGAGGCACTGGCGGACAGCGATTATCGGGTGAGCGTGCTGGGCGGGCGATATAGCCGCTATCTCGCGGGGTATCTGAACCAGCATCTCAGCGTGTTGCGCGCGAACACCCGGATGATCGATCCGATCGGCAAGGAAGAGCCGCACATATTGGAAGGTTTCGGCCGCCGCGATCTTCTCGTCGTGTTCGACTATCGGCGATATCAGGCCGATGTGATCCGCACCGCCGAGCTTGTTCGCAAGCGTGGCGCCCGCATCTGCCTGTTTACCGATCCCTGGCGATCGCCCATTGCCCGCATGGCCGATGCCACCTTGCTGGCACCGGTGGAATCGCCATCGCCGTTCGACAGCACGCTCGTCGGCATGGCGCAGCTCGAGGCGGTGGTCGCCGGATTGACGGCAACGCTGGGCGCAGCAGCGGAAACGCGGATGGCGGCGCTCGAAAGGCTGGCTGCCGACCTGCAAGCCGACCGGGATGACAGCAATGAAGGCTGAGCCGCGTTTTTTTCGGCTCCCGCGTCACGCGGCGACGACGGCCCTGCTGTTCGTCGATATGCAGCGGATATGGGTCGATCAAGCGACCGGATATTATCGTGACCGGTTGCACGGCGGCGTTCTGCGCAACCAGCAGGCTCTGCTGCGCGCGGCGCGCGATACCGGGGTGCAGGTCCTGCACACGGTCATCGAAAGTCTCACACGCGACGGTCGCGACCGTTCGATGGATCACAAGCTCAGCGATATTCATGTCCCGAAGGGCGATCCATCGGGCGCGATCATCGACGCGCTCACCCCGGTCGAAAATGAAATCGTCCTGCCCAAGACTTCCTCCGGCCTCTTCAATTCGACGCCGGCGGATTATGTCTTGCGCAATCTCGGCACCACGCATCTCGTGGTTTGCGGAGTGATTACCGATCAGTGCGTCGACATGGCGGCACGCGACGCCGCCGATCGGGGCTATCTCGTCACCGTCGTCGAGGATGCTTGCGCCACCTATTCGGCGGAGCGGCACGCCGCCGCGATCGCCACGCTTGGCGGATATGCCGACATTCTGGATACGCCGGCTACCATCGAGCATTTGTTCCCCCCAGCAAAGAAGACATCGTGAGCGAACCCGACATCCGCCCGCTTTCCGGGCTGCCCCTCTGCGCCGTCCTGACGACCGATCTGTCCAGCATCACCCGCGGCAGAAGCTTTCCGGCCGATCAGATCGAATCCTTTCTCGCGCGCGGAATCGGATGGGTCCCCGCCAATATTGCCATCGACGCTTTCGGCCGGATCGCGCCGCATCCCTGGGGCTCGTCGGGCGATCTTCGGGTGATACCCGACCCCCAAACGCATGTGCGGATCGATGCATCGGTCGCACCGACGCTGGAATTTTTTCTCGGCGATATCGTCGAACTGGACGGCACGCCCTGGATGTGCTGCGCGCGAAGCTTCCTCAAGACCGCCCTCGCCCAGTTCCGTGCCGAAACCGGACTGGAGCCGGTGATGGCGTTCGAGCATGAGTTCGGGCTGGAGGGCGCTTCCTGGGCGGACGAGCCTGCCTTTTCCCTGGGAGCGATGCGCCGCGCGGCCGGGTTTGCCGGACTTCTGATGGCGGCGCTTCGCGAGGCCGGCATGGATCCGGAGACGATTCTTCCCGAATATGGGCGCAATCAGTTCGAAGTAACCCTCACCCCCGCACCGGCGCTGACCGCATGCGATCGCGCCATCATCTTTCGCGAGACGACGCGCGAGATTGCCCGGAATGCGGGAATGCGCGCAAGCTTCACGCCCAAACCGGATCCCGACGCCGCGGGGAGCGGCGTGCATATTCATTTCAGCCTGTCCGCCCCCTCCGGCAACGCGACCTTCGACGCTGAGCGGCCCGGCAGGCTTTCCGAAAGCGCAGCCTGCTTCGTCGCCGGAATAATGCGGCACCTGCCTGCTATCACCGCTTTTTCCGCGCCCACGCCCGTCTCCTATTTGCGCCTCGTCGAGCATAGCTGGAGCGCGGCCTATGTGATCGCCGGTGAACGAAACCGGGAAGCCGCGCTGCGCATC
>Ga0182745_1002291_pt1 | contig 17338 bp, 16 predicted proteins | sample eDN3rd30CKraftBY_FD_128523 | JGI IMG/M metagenome (GOLD analysis project Ga0182745, IMG submission 128523) | Enriched backyard soil microbial communities from Emeryville, California, USA - eDNA 3rd pass 30_C Kraft BY (version 2) (version 2) | ecosystem: Environmental > Terrestrial > Soil >...
CCGAAATCGAAGCAATGGCGCAGCCCCAATATCTGTCGCCCCGTGGTGACGAACAGGTTGCAACTCGACGAGATGGCGATGCCGTGATGCCGCCGCGCCGCCTCGATCAGATCCACTGTCTTCTGCACCGCCCCGATCAGCGCGTCGCGCGCCGGTTCGACCCGCCAGTCGGGAAGCTGCGACAGCAGCAGCGCATAGACCCACTCGCTGTCGGTCGATCCCGAGATCTGCGCGAGCAGTTCGGGGTCGATGTCGGCCATCAGCGTCCCCTTCATCTCGCCGATGCGATAGATGTCGCCGTTATGCGCCATTGCGACCGCCGCGCCGGGAAAGTGAAAGGGGTGGGTGTTCTGCTCGCTGACCTTGACGCTGGTCGAATAGGCGACGCCGCGGACGTGCGCGATCACGCATTCGGCGCGCGTCTTGATCGCGAGCGATTTCAGATTGCCGTCGAAAATGGGAAGCGAGGGCGAGCGATAGCGGTGCGGCAGCTCGGGAACGAAGCTGGCGCTGTCCCACGCCATCATCCCGAACCCCGCGAGGTTCAGCATATGCAGCATCCGCGGCATATAGGCCTGGTTGACGAGGCTGCTATCGGGCTTGAACAGCAGGTCGTCGAGCTGCACCGGCTCGCCCAGATACATCATCGCCCGGCACATAGACTGTCCCCGCCCGCTGGTTGTGCGCGAAGCCTACACCGCTTGCCGGATCGAGGCGAGCGACCAATCAGAGCGGCTTGTCGTAAATCTGGTAGACGCGGTTCACCGTCGCGTTGATCGCCTCGGCGACCGCGTTCATCCCCTGATTGTCGTCGAGCACCCAGCCGATATCACCATGTTGCGTGCCATAGTCGCGCACCGCGTCGCGGCGGATGAACTCGATCATCATGAAGGCGAGCGTGCTTGCCATGCGGCTGTTCTGGAGCTTCTTGACGACGCCCATCAGCGGCACGCGGAGCGTGCGGCTTTTCGGCTTGCGCAGCCACCACAGCAGCTTCGCCCAATTGAAGGGCAGTAGCGAGCCGTCCATGTCGATCAGCTTTTCGTTGATGTTGGGCAGCACGATCATGAAGGCGACCGGCTCGCCGTCGACTTCGGCGACGCGGATCAGATCCTCGAAGACGATGTCCTTCAGCTTCTTGCCGACATAGGCGATTTCGCCGTCGGTCAGCGGGACGAAGCCCCAATTGTCCGACCAGGCGTCGTTCAATATGCCCATGATCAGCTTGGCTTCGGCATCGAACTTGCTCTTGTCGACGCGGCGGATGCGGATGCGCGCATTCTTTTCACCCGCCGCGACGATGCGGTTCACGATGGGCGGAAAGCCGTCGACGATTTCGACCCCATAATTGTAGAGCGTCTTGACCGGGCGATAACCCTCGGCCTCGATCCACGCCCGATAGAGCGGGCTGTTGTGGCCGAGCATGATCGTCGGCGGGGTGTCGAAGCCCTCGATCAGCAGCCCGGGCTCGTCCCAGATCGAAATCGACAGCGGGCCGAGCGCGCGGGTCATCCCTTGGCCGCGCAGCCAGTCTTCGGCGGCGGCGATCAGCGCGTGCGCGGTTTCGCCGTCCTCGGCCTCGAGCAGGCCCCAGTTGCCGGTGCCCGGCCCCATGCCCTGTGCCGCGGGCTGTTCGAGCGCGAGAAAGTCGATATGCGCCGAAATGCGCCCCACCGTGCGCCCGCCGCGCCGCGCGAGGAAAAGCTGCGCCTTGCCATGCTCGAACCAGGGATTCTCGCCGGGGGTCAACAGGCCGTAAACCTCGCCCTTCAGTGGCGGAACCCACGCGGGATCGCCGCGATTGAGGCGATAGGCGAGCTCGACGAACTCGCGCTTTTCGGCCTTGTCGCGGACGGGGTGGATGGTGATCGGGCCTTCGTTATGGGCGGTCATGCTGGTTTCCTGAAGAAGCGATCCTATATGATTGGCGACGCATTAGGGCATTGCCGTGGCGCTGGCGACCCGCATTCGGCCATTTTGCTGCCACGAAATCATGGTGAAGATATAGTCATGTTAGCGATGAACACTCTTGTCGACCGGATGTCGGAGTCGCCGGTGGTGAAGGCGCCCAAATCGGCGATCGCCGACGATATGGCGATGATCCGCGCGGCGTCGGAGCTGACGCGCGATCTCGTCGTGCCGAGCGCGCGCGTCTATTGGACCGATTTCCTCGCTTCGGCGCTGGTCGGCTATGCCGGCGTTGCTGCGGCGATCCTTGCGCCATCGATGCCGTGGATGCTGCTCGCCGCCTTCGTCGCGGTGCTCGCGCTCTATCGCGCGGGCAGCTTCATCCACGAGCTCACCCACATCCGCAAGAATGCGCTGCCGGGGTTCCGCCTTGCGTGGAACATCCTTGTCGGCGTGCCGCTGCTCATCCCCTCCTTCATGTATGAGGGCATTCACAGCCTGCACCACAACCGCACCAAATATGGCACGGTCGAGGATCCCGAATATCTGCCGCTCGCGCTGATGAAGCCGTGGACGGTGCCTTTGTTCGTCGTCGCGGCCGCCTTTGCGCCGCTCGCGCTCGTTTTCCGCTATGCGGTGCTGACGCCGCTGTCGTTCGTGATTCCGCCGCTGCGCCGCGTGGTGCGCGAGCGTTATTCGGGGATGATCATCAACCCGATGTTCCGCCGCAAATCGCCCGAGGGCGAGTTCCGCCGTCAATGGGCGTGGCAGGAGGCCGGCGCGTGGGTCTGGTCGAGCCTGCTCGTGGCCGCGGGCGTCTTCGGCTGGGTGCCGCTGCGCGCGCTGATCATCTTCGGTTCGATCGCGGCGGCGACGCTGGTACTCAACCAGATCCGCACCCTCGTCGCGCACCTCTGGGAAAATGACGGCGCGGTGCTGACCGTGACCGGTCAGTTCCTCGACAGCGTCAACGTGCCGCCGCCGGGCCTGCTGCCCGAACTCTGGGCGCCGGTGGGGCTGCGCTATCACGCGCTGCACCATCTGCTGCCGGGTGTGCCCTATCACGCGCTGCCCGAGGCGCACCGCCGCCTGAAAGATGCGCTGCCCGCGGACTCGCAATATCATGGCGCCAATTATCGCAGCCTGCCGAAGCTGGTGATGAACCTCGTCGCCGGCTCGGCGCGCGGCGCCGCGGCCTAGGGTCAGGACCCTAGGCGTATCCGACCCATCCCCGCCAGGTGAAGGCGGCATAGAAGGGCTCGACGCCGGTGAAGCCGGCGGCGCGCAGGACCGCTTCATCCTCCTCGGGGCTCAGCATGGCGACATGCGTGGCGACCGCTTCGCGGCCCTTGGCGACCTGTTCGGGATCGCCGCCCGACGCGATGGCATAGGCAGCATAGCGGTCGAGCCAGCGGTCGCGCTCGCCCGGTCCTTGCGGAAAGCTGCCGTGCGCGGCGACGAAGGGCGCGCCGGGTTTCAGGCGGCGGCGGATTTCCGCCGCGGTGCGGATGCGCTCCGCCCGGTCCAGAAAATGCAGGGTGAGGAGGCAGGTCGCGCCGTCGAAGGGACCGGCGGGCGCATCGTCGATATAGCCTTCGACCAGATCGGCGCGGCCGGCATCGGGCCCGAGCACCTGCGCCGCAAGGTTCAGCATCGGGCCGGCGGGATCGACGCCGGTGAAGCGCCAGCCGGGATGTGCTTCGGCCATCGCCTTCATTTCGCTGCCGCCGCCCGCACCGAGAACGAGGATATGGGCATCTGCGGGCACGCGCTCGGCGAGCAGCAGCCCGGTCATGCGGTGGAGGCCGTCGAGGCCGGGGACGAAGCGTCGCGGTCCTTCGGCATAGCGTGCGACCGCGGCCGGGTCCTTGAAACTGTCGAGAAAATGCTGCGCGCCTTCAGCCATGAATATGCTCCTGTGCGGGGATAGTGCGCGCCGCCATGCGCGCGTGAAAATCGGCCGCGAGCGTCGCAAGCGTCACTTGCCCGAACCGGTCGAGCAGCAGCGCTTCGGCCTCGCGAAAGCTCGTGTCGAGCGCCGCGTTGACGGCCTGTTCGACGAGGCAGCCGGGCGCTTCGGTGCGGTTGCCCATCGCCATCAGATGGGGGCGGCCGATCGCGTCATAGACGTCGCGCATCGTGATCGCGGCCAGATTGCGCGCGATCGTCCAGCCGCCCCCATGGCCCTTTTCCGACCGGACGAAGCCGGCCTCGCGCAGGCCCGCCAATATGCGGCGGATCACGACCGGGTTGGTCTGCATCGCCTTTGCGAGGCTTTCGGAGGTCGCTGGGCCGCCCGCCTCGGCCATGTGGAGAAGGACGTGGAGCACGCCCGATAATCGGCTGTCGCATTTCATGTAACTTTATATATTACATGAATGTAGAAAATCAAGGTCCGTCGCGATGGAAGCGGAAGACACCGCTCGGCTTCGTGGCCCCGCCGGTCTCGGCGACCTCGTAGCGGGCGATTTCGTCGAGACGCGCGAGCGGTAGCGGGCGGCGCCACGGATCGCCGACGAGCGCGTCGATGCCGCGATCGAGGCAGCGGTGGAGAAAGGTGGTGACGGTTTCCGCGAGTTCGTCCGAATAGAAGAGGTCGCCGACCAGCACCGTGTCGACATCGGGGACGTCGAGCGCGGCGACGTCCGCCGCGCGAACCTCGATCCTGACATCGTTGAGCGCCGCGTTGAGCGCCAGCGCTGCCAAGGCGTGGCGGTCGGGCTCGACGGCGATCACCTGCGCCGCGCCGGCCTTGGCGGCGGCGATCGCGACCAGTCCCGATCCCGCGCCGAGGTCGAGGACGCGGCGCCCGGCTACGCTCCCGGGATGATCGAGGACATGGCGCGCAAGCGCGAGCCCGCCGGCCCAATGATGCGCCCAATAGGGCGGCGGCCCGCCGCCGTCCGCCGCGAGACGTCTGACGCGGCTCGACGGCACCGCCTTGTGCAGGCGGATTTCGGCGATGCCGGGAACCGGCAATACGGGCAGGTTGGCGCGGATGAAGGCGGCGGGGTCGGGGAGGGTCATGTGCCGGATTTAGAGCGTGGTCAGAATGGATTGAAACATTGTTCTCCATCCTCGTCATCCCGGCGAAGGCCGGGATCTCGCCGGTGCGTCAGGCCGAGACGATGAGATCCCGGCCTTCGCCGGGATGACGATTCCATCAAATATGGTCTCATTCTAGCGCCTTTGCCCGCCGCTCCGCCAGCCTGTCCGCCTGCGATTCCCGCCGATGGTTGATCGAACCCCGCAAAGCTGATAGGCGCGGCGGCGATGACCAACGACCGATCCCTTCGATTCAAGGCGTATTGGCGCTCCTTTATCTAGGAGCGGCATGGCATCACCCTGTGACCATCGCCGCCGTGTTCGGACAGGCGAATGGTCATCATCACACCACCAACCCCCGGTCACGGCGTGCGCTTTTCAAGAAGACGCGACATGACCGATACTTTGCTTGCTTTATCGACCGACCATTGCCGCATCGCGCCGCTGCATGCCGATGACGCATCTGCGCTGGCGGCGATCACCGACGAATCGGTGACCTCGCAAATCCATTTCCTGCCGGAGCCCTTCACCGAAAACGATGCGCGCGCGCTGATTGCGCGGTCGGGCGGCGGCGACGTCTTTCACGCGGTGCGCGACGGCAGCGGCGGCAGTCTGAGCGGGGTGATCGGCGTTCACCGCCGCGCGGGCCGCGAGTATGAGATCGGCTATTGGTTCGCCGCCCGCGCGCGCGGCCGCGGCATCGCCACCGAGGCGGTGCGCGCCGTCGTCGATGCGCTCGCCGCGTCGCGGCCGGGCTGTGCGATCGTCGCCGAATGCCGTCCGGAGAATGAAAGGTCGCGCGCGCTGCTGCGCCGGGTCGGCTTCGTCTCGACCGGGCTCGCGGGGCGGCGGCCGGGGCGGATGCTGCTGAGCTGGCGCGCGGCGCCGCTCGATCGCATCGACGTGTGCTGAGCGGCGCGCTCAGGCGGGCGGGGCGACCTCTTCGGTCAGCGCCTTGACGATCGCGGCTACCGAGGTGGGGGCATAGGCGAAGCCCATATGGCCGCAATCGACCTCGATCCGCCGGTCGCTTTCGTGGGCGGACCCGCGCGCGCTGTTCACCGCGACGACCCCGTCGTGGCTCGACCAGAGTGCGAAGGTCGGCATCGCCGGGCGCGGCGCGGGGTGGAAGTCGATCGGCGGATTGTCGACCGGGTGGCGCGCGATCAGGTGATAGAGGCGCCACGCGCGATTGGCGCGGCGGCTTCCCGAAAAGGGCGAGCCGAGCGTGACGACGCGCGCGACCTTGCCCGGATGATGCTTGGCATATTCGCGCGCGTAGATGCCGCCGAGGCTCCACCCGACGAGCGCGGGGGCGTGGCCGGTGCGGTCGATGATCCACTGCACGCGGGTGTCGATGCGGTCGATGATGTCGGGGGTCGCGCCGCGGTTGAAGCCGAGGCCCCAGGCATAGCAGCGGAACCCCGCGCGGCGCAGGTCGCCGCGCAGCGCCTTGGTCGCCCAGTCGCCCGACAGGAAGCCGGGGAGGACCATCACCGGCGGATGCGCGCTGTCGGGATTGGGCTCGGGCGGCAGCGGGCGGATGCGCCCGCCGAGCGCGCGCAACAGCGCCCCTGCCTCGCGCCACAGCAGCGACAGCGGCGGCGGCGCATCGGGATCGGCGATGCGCGCCGGCCATTCGGCGCGCCGGGTGAGGAAACCGCGGAGCATCTTGGATCTAATCCCATAATCGTCATTCCCGCGAAAGCGGGAATCCAGCTGTCCCTTACCCTGTAACGAGATGGGAAAGCGGGACCCCGGATCAAGTCCGGGGTGACGAAAAGCAAAGAGTCAGTCCTTCGGAACCAGTTCGAGCAGCTTGCCGTCCTTGCCGTCGCTGAGCAGCCAGACCGAACCGTCCTCGCGCACCTCGACCTCGCGGATGCGCTGGCCGAAGTCCCAGCGATCGGCCTTGTGGAGCGTGTCGCCATCTATGCTCATGCGGATCAACCCCTGACCCGACAGCGCCCCCATCAGCAGGCTGTTCTTCCAGCCCGGATACAGGTCGCCGCCGTACCAGGCGAGCCCGGCGGGCGAGATCGACGGGTTCCACCAGAGTTTCGGCGCGGCGAATTCGGGGCGCGTCGGGTGGTCCGGGATGTCCTTGCCGTCGTAATGGTCGCCGTTCGAGACGATCGGATAGCCGTAATTGGCGCCGCGCTCGACCAGATTGACCTCGTCGCCGCCCTTCGGCCCCATCTCCTGCTGCCACAATTGGCCGCTGCCGTCGAAAGCCAGTCCGAGCAGGTTGCGGTGGCCGAGCGACCAGATTTGCGCGGTGACGCCGCCCTTTTCGGCGAAAGGATTGTCGGCGGGCACGCTGCCGTCGGGCTTGAGGCGGATGACCTTGCCGAGATTCTTTCCCATGTCCTGCGCGGGATCGAACTTCTGCCGCTCGCCCGAGGTGATGAAGAGATATCGGCCGTCGGGCGAGAAGGTGAGGCGGTGCGAGAAATGGCCGCGGCCGGGAACCTTCGGGTCCTGTTTCCAGATGATTTGCAGTCCGTCGAGCCGCGGTGCGCCGCCCTGCACCAGCTTGGCCTTGCCGACGACCGCGCCGAAATTGTCGCCATCGCCCGCCTCGACCCAGCTCAGATAGACGGTGCCGCTCGCTGCGAAATCGGGGGCGAGGATCACGTCGCCGAGCCCGCCCTGGCCGCCATAGGCGACCGCCGGTATCCCCGCGACGTCGAGCGCCGGGCCATTTTCCTGCCAGAGCTTGAGCTTGCCCGCCCGCTCGGTAACCAGCGCCTGCTTGCCGCCGGGGAGAAAGGTCACCGCCCAGGGCTCGTCGAAGGACGCGACTTCGCGCACCGTGAAAGGCGCGTCGGCGAGCGGGGTCGCGGGCTGGGCGCCCGATGCATCGAGCGCGGCACTATCGGCAGCATTGCTCGCCGGGCCCGAGGAACAGGCGGCAACGACGATCGCGGCCGACAGGGCGAGGGCGGACAGGCTTTTCATGGGCGGAGCTCGCTTTGCTGGGGAAGGACGCCAGTCTGGCGCAGCCGGACGCGGATGTCGAGCGGTTGTAATCCCACCTGTTCCCCCGCGAAGGCGGGGGTCCATCTCCTATGCCACCCTTCTTCCGCGCCATGTGCGGAATGTCGATAGCTTGGGAGATGGACCCCCGCCTTCGCGGGGGAACAGGCAGGTTGTGAGGAGAAGGAGAGCTCTCGAATAAGCTTCAGCGCCCCGACGCCTCGCGGCGCGCCGTGATCGCTTCGACGCTGTCCATGATCGCGTCGATCGCCTCGCTCGCGGCGGGGGCGTCGGCGCGCTTCTGCGAGAATTGCCCGCGCGCCATGATGTCCTCAAGCGCGGCGCGTGCGCGCGATACCCGGCTTTTCATCGTGCCAAGCGCGCAATCGCAGATGGCGGCCGCTTCCTCGTAGGCCAGGCCGCCGGCGCCGACGAGGATCAGCGCCTCGCGCTGGTCTTGCGGCAATTCCATCAGCGCGCGCTGGAGGTCGGCCATCTCGCTCGCATCTTCCTGCCGGGCCGGGGTCGACAGCGTGCGCTCGACCGCACCCTCGTCATATTCGCCGTGAAACTTGTTGCGGCGCATCTGCGACAGGAAGGTGTTGCGCAGGATGACGAAGGTCCATGCCTTGATCGAGGTGCCCTTCTCGAACCGGTCGCGCGAGGCCCATGCCTTGACCATCGTGTCCTGCGTCAGGTCGTCGGCAAGGTCGGGGTTGCCCGACAGGCTGCGGCCATAGGCGCGAAGGTGCGGGATCACGCCCGCGAGCAACTGCTTGAATTCACTGTCCGAAAGCGAATTTTCGTCCTGCGGTGGCGGCGCCGTATCGGTTCGGGCCATTATTGCTTCGGGCTTTTGCTGTCGAGCCGCGACAGAAGGTCGAGCATATGATCGGGCAATTGTTCGGCGACGACATTGCCATAGATCATGCGCAGCTTCGCGCCCACCGGCTCGGGAGCCTGCCGCCCGGTGAGCGTGCGATGCCACTGGTCGCTGCCGCTACCGGGAAAGCTGCCGTTCGCCCGGCGCGGCGCATCGGATACGGGCGGATGCCGGTCCGCGCCATTGATGCCATTGTTGCCGTGCGTTGCCATGCCGAAGCAACGACAGACTTGGCCGCGGGTTCCCGCAGCTCGTCGATTTTTGTCGCCGACTGTGGCGCGAAAGGCACATCGGCGACACGCGGCCAATATGAAAGCATATGAGTTACTTAGGGTTTTCAAGCCTTGCATCGGGCGCTAAGCCTGTGCTTCACTCCGCTATTGGTTCCGGCCTTTGCAACGAAAGCCCTTTTATCAGCGACGAATCCGCCCGCCCTCTCGACGATGTCAGCTTCAAGAACGAACTGGCGGCGATGTTGCCGCATCTGCGCGCTTTCGGTCGCAGCCTGACCGGCAACGCGGACCTTGCCGACGATCTGGTTCAGGAAACGATGCTGAAGGCGTGGAAGGCGCGCGCCTCCTACATTCCCGGCGGGTCGAGCATGAAGAGCTGGGCCTTCGTCATCCTGCGCAACTGCTTCCTGTCGCAGATGCGGCGGCGGAAATTCACCGCCGACTATGACGAACTCGCCGCCGAGCGCCTGCTCGTCGCGCCCGACGACCAGGCCGACAGCCTGCACCTTGCCGACGTCCAGCGCGCGCTGATGCTGCTGCCGGTCGACCAGCGCGAGGCGCTGGTGCTGATCGGCGCGGGGCAGCTCTCCTATGAGGAGGGGGCCGAAATCTGCGGCTGCGCGGTCGGGACGATGAAAAGCCGAGTGTCGCGCGCGCGCGCCGCGCTGCACGCGATCCTCGAAAGCGGCGAGATGCCGCTGCGGAGCGAGACGCCGCTGGCGCCGAGCGAAGCCTTTGCCGCGATCATGGGCGATGTCGATCAATTGACCGGCGGCGGTCCTTCGCCGGATTAGTTTAGCCTTCATTGTCATCCCCGCGAAGGCGGGGATCCAGCTTCAACATCGCTTGACCGCACAGATGGCGACAGCGGGATTCCCGCCTTCGTGGGAATGACGAATATAGGGTGCGTTACGCCGCGAGCTGCGGCGTGAAAAGCAGGCTCTGGCTGATTGCCGCGCGCACCGTATTCTCGCGGAACGGCTTGGAGATCAGGAAGGTCGGCTCGACGCAATGCCCGGTCAGCAGCCGCTCGGGAAAGGCGGTGATGAAAATCGCCGGCACGGGCGCGACCGCCAATATGTCCTGAACCGCGTCGATCCCCGACGAGCCATCGGCGAGCTGAATGTCGGCGAGGACAAGGCCCGCATCGCTGTCCTCGAAGGCGGCGACCGCGTCCTCGTGCGTCGTCGCGATGCCCGCGACGTCGTGGCCGAGGCCGCGGACGATCTGTTCGAGCTCCATCGCGATCAGCGGTTCGTCCTCGATGATCAGGACCGAGGTGCGCGCTTCGCGGTCGATATCGCCCGCGGCTTCGCCGAGCAGCGTTTCGACCGTGGCAGCATCGGTGCCGGTGATCCGCGCGGTCTCGGCGACCGAAAAACCTTCGAGCGCGGTGAGCAGCAGCATCTGCCGGCCGAGCGGCGTGATCCGTGCGAGGCGGCGGTTCGCGGCGCGAACGAGCGGATCCTCCTCGTCGTCGCCTTCGCCGTCGTCGAGAAAGGCGCTTTCCCAGATGCGGTGGAAATTGCGGTAGAGATCGATGCGGGTGTCGGGGCCGGTGCGGAATTCGTCGGGGGCCGCGACGATTACCTCCAGCGTCGTGTGAACGAAATTGTCGCCATGCTGCTGGCTGCCGGTCAGCGCGCGCGCGTAGCGCCGCAGAAAGGGCAGATGTCCGCGGATTTCTTCTCCCAAGCTCATCATGATGCTCCCTCTTGTCGATAAGGATACGCGGGGCGCGTGCATCGGGTTCCCGCCGTCAAAGCGTCCCGCTTTGCTGCAACTTGTTGGCGCGCAAAGCGTAGACTCTGCCGGGACGCGACCGAATTGGGCCTAAGGGAACGGAATTGTTCCGTTTTCCTGGGGGCGCCACAATGCTTTTTTAGGAACTCGATTCATGGCAGAGCGGCCCGGCGCGGACATCGGTGCAGCGACACTGGCGGGGACAGGAGCAGGGGGAGTGGCCTTGGCGGACGGTGGGGAAGGCGATGCCGCGCAGCGCGAGACGTGGCGACTCGATACCCTTCGCGAATATCGGCTGCTGGGGAGTAGCCGCGAGGTGGCATTCGATCGGGTCACCAAGCTGGTCGCCGACCTGTTCGACACCCCGATCTCGCTGGTGACCCTGGTCGACGATTGCCGTCAATGGTTCAAGTCGGCCCATGGCCTCGATATCGAGGAAACCCCGCGCGACATCAGCTTTTGCCAGCATGTCGTAACCGGCGATGCGCCGCTGATCGTCACCGACGCGCGCGCCGACGATCGCTTTCGCGACAATATATTGGTGACGGGGGAGCCCTTCATCCGCTTTTACGCGGGTGTTCCGCTGCGCGCCTATAATGGCGCGGTGCTCGGCACCCTCTGCATCATCGACCGCCGCGAGCGCGCGCTTCTGGAAGACCGCGAGCTCGAGCGGCTCGAGGACTTCGCGGCGATCATCATGGCCGAGGCCGAACTGCGCCGCATCGTCGTCGAGCGCGACGAGGCGCGCCGCACGCTCGAGCGCGCGCTCGACTATTCGGGGATCGCGACGTGGCGCTATGATTCGCGCACCGCGCTGGCGACCTGGCGCGGCGCGGTCGCGGACCTGTGGGGCGCCGACTGGGAAAGCGCGCTGCGCACCCGCGAAGGGATTTTCGAGCGCATCCACCCCGACGACCGCGAGCGCGTGCAGGCGGCGATCGACGAGGCGGTGGCAAGCGGCACGCCCTATGCGGTCGAACACCGCATCGTCCATCCCGAGCGCGGCGTGCGCTGGCTGGGCATCCGCGGCGACTGGGACGTCCACAACGACGACGCGGTGTTGACCGGCATCAGCATTGACATCACCGAGCAGAAGAGCCGGCAGGAAAACGCCAATCTGCTGATGCGCGAACTGCACCACCGGATGCGCAACCTGTTCGCGACGGTCAGCGCGATCATCTCGCTGACGCGGCACGCGGCGCGCGATGTCGACGATTATGTCGAGCGGATCAGCAGCCGCCTCGACGCGCTCAATCGCGCGCAGAACGTCCTGCTCGGCGCCAATTTCATGACCGGGTCGATGCACGCGCTGATGCGCGAGGTCGAGGCGAGCTTTCCGCGCATCCGCTGGTCGGGGCCCGACCTGCTGCTCCCCGAAAATGCGCTGGTCGCGATGGCACTGCTGTTCAACGAACTGGCGACGAACGCCGCCAAGCATGGCGCGCTGACCGGCCCCGAAGGCCAGGTCGAGGTGACGTGGACGCAGGACCCGGAGGGGAGCGAGCCGCGCCTGTTCCGCCTCACCTGGGCCGAAAGCGGCGGCGCGCCCGTCGTCGGCCCGCCCGAGCGGACGAGTTTCGGCACGCTGCTGATGGAACGCAGCGTGCGCAACAATCTGGGCGGCACGATCGAACGGCGCTGGGAGCCGGGTGGGCTGATCGTCGACATCGCGCTGCCGGCGCGCTGGCGCGAGGCCTGAACCATCGAAGGAATTTGTTCCTTATTTGTTCTTTGTGCTAAGCGGGCAAGATGACGACGCGCGTCAAACCCTGGATCGAACCGCATCCGAGCGGCATCTATGTAAAGCCCGCCGACCTGTGGATCGATCCGTCGCGCCCGGTCGAACGCGCCGCGGTGACGCACGGTCATGCCGACCATGCGCGCAGCGGCCATGGCGCGGTGTTCGCGACGCCCGAGACGCTGGCGATCATGGCGCTGCGCTATGGCGTCGACGCCGAGGCGAGCCACAATCAGGCGTTTGTTTACGGCGACGGCTTCGAGCGGGGCGGGGTGCGTTTCTCCTTCCACCCGGCGGGGCATGTGCTGGGCAGCGCGCAGATAGCGATGGAATATCGCGGCGAGCGGATCGTCGTCACCGGCGACTACAAGCGGCGGCCCGACCCGACCTGCGCGCCGTTCGAGGTCGTGCCGTGCGACATCTTCATCACGGAAGCGACCTTTGGTCTGCCGGTCTTCCGCCATCCGCCGACCGTGGACGAGATCGCCAAGCTGATCGGCGCGGTGCGCGCCGAGCCCGACCGCTCGGTGCTCGTCGGCGCCTATGCGCTCGGCAAGGCGCAGCGGGTGATCGCCGAACTGCGCGCCGCCGGATGGAGCGCGCCCATCTATATCCACGGCGCGCTCGAACGCATGTGCAACCTTTATGCGGTGCATGGCGTCGACCTCGGCGAACTGCGGCTGGTGAGCGAGGCGGACAAGGCCGAGATGGCGGGGCAGATCGTCCTCGCGCCGCCCTCGGCGCTGAACGACCGCTGGTCGCGGCGTCTGCCCGATCCGGTCACCGCGATGGCGTCGGGCTGGATGCGGGTGCGCCAGCGCGCGCGGCAGCGGATGGTCGAACTGCCGCTCGTCATCTCCGACCATGCCGACTGGGACGAGCTCACCGCGACCATCGAGGAGGTGGATCCGTGGGAAAGCTGGATCACCCATGGCAGCGAAGAAGGGCTACTCCGCTGGTGCGAGCTGACCCAGCGCAAGGCGCGCGCGCTGCACCTCGTCGGGCGCGATCTGGAGGAGGAGGCGTGAAGCGCTTCGCGGCCCTGATCGACCGGCTGATCTACACGCGCTCGCGCAATACGAAGCTGGCGCTGATCGTCGATTACCTCCGCCACACCCCCGATCCCGACCGCGGCTGGGCGATCGCCGCGCTGACCGAAAGCCTCGACTTTCCGGCGGTGAAGGCGGGAACGGTGCGCGCGCTGCTCGGCGCGCGGGTGGACGAGGAATTGTTCCGCCTGTCGCGGCATTTCGTGGGGGATACGGCGGAGACGGCGGCGCTACTGTGGCCGGAGCCTTTTCACCCCTCCCCTTCAGGGGAGGGGACGGGGGTGGGGGCCGGCGGCCGTGCGCCACCTTTCGAGCCCCCACCCCAAACCCCTCCCCTGAAGGGGAGGGGCTTAACTGTCACCGAAGCCGTCGACGCCCTCTCTGCCGCGACCCGCAGCGACGCGCCCGCGATCCTCGCTTCGCTGCTCGACCGGCTCGACGCCGACGAGCGTTATGCGCTGCTCAAGCTCGCGCTCGGCGGGATGCGCGTCGGGGTGTCGGCGCGGCTCGCGAAGCAGGCGTTCGCGCAGGCCTTTGCGGTGCCCGTCGACGATGTCGAGGAACTGTGGCACGCGATTCCGCCGCCCTATGCGCCGCTCTTTGCGTGGGGCGAGGGGAGGGCGCCGCGGCCCGATCTTGCCGACGTCGCTTTCTTCCGCCCCTTCATGCTCGCGCATCCGCTGGAGGGGGAAGCGATCGACTTCACCACCTTCGCGGCCGAATGGAAATGGGACGGCATCCGCGTCCAGATCGTGCGTGGAGGTAGCGAGACGCGCATCTACAGCCGCGGCGGCGAGGAGATCAGCGGCGCTTTTCCCGAACTGGTCGCGGCGTTCGACCAGGATGCGGTGATCGACGGCGAACTGCTCGTGCGCGGCGAAGTGCAGGGCGGCGAAGCCGCAAGCTTCAACGCGCTGCAACAGCGGCTCGGGCGCAAGACGGTCTCGAAGAAGATGCTCGCCGACTATCCTGCCTTCGTGCGCGTCTACGACCTGCTCGCGGTCGACGGCAACGACCTGCGCGGTCTGCCGTGGAGCGAGCGGCGGCGGCAGCTGGAGGCGTTCGTGCCGCGCCTCGCCGCCAGCCATTTCGACCTGTCGCAGGTGATCGAGGCGCGCGATTTCGAGCATCTGGCACAGCTTCGCGCCGGCGCGCGCGATGCGGCGATCGAGGGGGTGATGCTGAAGCGGCGCGATGCGCCCTATGTCGCGGGCCGCCGCGCCGGGCTCTGGTACAAGTGGAAGCGCGACCCGCTCGTCGCCGATTGCGTGATGATGTATGCGCAGCGCGGCAACGGGCGGCGCGCGAGCTTCTATTCCGACTATACTTTCGGCTGTTGGAGCGATGCGGGCGAATTGCTGCCGGTCGGCAAGGCCTATTCGGGCTTCACCGACGAGGAGCTGAAATGGCTCGACAAATTCGTCCGCGATCACACGCTGAACCGCTTCGGCCCGGTGCGCGAGGTCGAGAAGTCGCTCGTGCTCGAGGTCGCCTTCGATTCGATCCATGCGTCGAAGCGGCACAAGTCGGGATTGGCGATGCGCTTCCCGCGCATCTCGCGCATCCGCCGCGACAAGCCCGCCGAAGAGGCCGACCGGATCGCGGCGCTGCGCGCGATGGTGACGTGAGTTGAGGTTTTGGGCGGACCCGATGTCCGTTCGTGTCGAGCGAAGTCGAGACACCCATCGATGCAGCGCAAGGCCGGTGGGTGTCTCGACTTCGCTCGACACGAACGGGAGTTTCCATGCTTTCTTTGTCCTGCCTTGACGCTGGGGAAGGAAAAATTGCCTGCGTAGGGCTTGCAACCATCCGGCGAAGCGCCGAATTAAGGGCCTATCCAATCAGAAAATGGAGACTGCCATGACGATCGCTTTCCCGCCGCTGCCCTATGCCGAGGACGCGCTGGCGCCGCATATTTCGGCCGACACGCTCGCGACTCATCATGGCAAGCACCACAAGGCCTATGTCGACAAGACCAACGCCGCGATCGAAGGCACCGAACTTGCCGACAAGAGCCTCGAGGAAATCATCCACCACGCCGAAGGCGCGGGCAACAAGGGGCTGTTCAACAACAGCGCCCAGTCGTGGAACCACGCCTTCTACTGGAATAGCCTGTCGCCCAAGAAGAGCGCGCCGTCGGGCGATCTCGCCGCGGCGATCGACCGCGATTTCGGTTCGCTCGACGATCTCAAGAAGAAGCTGAAGGAAACTGCGGTCAACCATTTCGCATCGGGTTGGGCCTGGCTCGTCGCCAAGGACGGCAAGCTGTCGGTCACCGACACGCATGACGCCGGCACCGAAGTCACCGCGGGGATCAAGCCGCTGCTCGTGATCGACGTGTGGGAACATGCCTATTACATCGACCGCAAGAATCTGCGCCCGGCCTATGTCGACGCGGTGGTCGACGAGCTGCTGAACTGGGACTTCGCCGCCGAGAATCTCGCGCGCGACGGCGCCTGGACCTATCCGGGCTGACGAACCGATCCTCCCTGCCGCGAAGCGGTGGGGAGGGGGGCCATCCGAAGGATGGTGGAGGGGTTACGGCGCCGCGCTCTTGCCCCTCCGTCAGCCCTGCGGGCTGCCACCTCCCCACGGCTTCGCCGCAGGGGGGATTTTTATTTCGGCGATGCTGTCCCTATCGCCCCGGCGATGCGTCTTATATAGCGCCGCCATGACGATCAGCCTCTTCGAACTCTTCAAAATCGGTGTCGGACCTTCGAGCTCGCATACCGTCGGCCCGATGGTCGCCGCGCGGCGTTTTGCCGTCTGGCTGGACGAGCATGGCCTGCTCACGAAAACCGCGCATGTCGAGGCCGATCTCTACGGCTCGCTCGCGCTGACCGGCAAGGGGCACGCCGCCGACACCGCGGTCGTCGCGGGGCTCGCCGGCGAAATCCCGGCCTCGACCAGCTTCGCCGCGATCAAGGCGCATTGGGACCGCGCGACGAGCGAAGGCTTCCTCTATCTGCTCGGTCGCCAGCGCGTCCGGTTCCAGCCGGCCAGCGACCTGCATTTCCAGATGAAGCAGCGCCAGCCCTTCCACAGCAATGCGCTCAGCTTCACCGCGCGCGACGGTGAGGGGGAAATCCTGGCGAAGCGCATGTATTTCTCGATCGGCGGCGGCTTCGTCGTCGACGAGGACGAGGCGGGGCGCAACAGTCGCGGCGCCGAGGACGAAGTCGAGCTTCCCTTCCCCTTCACCTCGGGCGCCGACCTCATCGCAATGGGCGCTGCGTCGGGGAAGAGCTTTGCCGAGATGATGCTCGACAATGAACTCGTCCACCGCAGCCTTGCCGAGGTCGAGGCGGGGCTCGACGAAATCGCCGCGGCGATGGACGGCTCGATCGACGCGGGCTGTGCGAGCACCGGCGTCCTGCCCGGCGGGCTCAAGGTCAAGCGCCGCGCGCCGCAGATCGCCGCCGACATCCGCGAACGGCACGAAGCGAACCTGTCCGATCCGATGGCGATGATGGACTGGATCAATCTGTGGGCGATGGCGGTGAACGAGGAAAATGCCGCGGGCGGCAAGGTCGTCACCGCGCCGACCAACGGCGCGGCGGGGATCATCCCGGCGGTGATCCGCTATTACCGGCGCAGCTATCGCGGCGACGCGAAGGGCGTGCGCACCTTCCTGCTCGCCGCGGGGGCGGTCGGCGCGCTCTATAAACGCAACGCCAGCATCTCGGGCGCCGAGGTCGGCTGCCAGGGCGAGGTCGGCGTCGCCTGCTCGATGGCGGCGGCGGGGCTGACCGCCGCGCTC
>Ga0182745_1002292_pt1 | contig 17336 bp, 14 predicted proteins | sample eDN3rd30CKraftBY_FD_128523 | JGI IMG/M metagenome (GOLD analysis project Ga0182745, IMG submission 128523) | Enriched backyard soil microbial communities from Emeryville, California, USA - eDNA 3rd pass 30_C Kraft BY (version 2) (version 2) | ecosystem: Environmental > Terrestrial > Soil >...
CAGTACAGGAGGCCCTTCACGTTGGTGTCCACCATCGTGTCCCAGTCCTCCACGCGCGCCGACTGCGCCAGGTCCAGCCCCAGCGCCAGGCCCGCGTTGTTGACCAGCACGTCCACGTCGGCGAAGTCCGCGGGCAGCGAGCGGACGGTCCGCTCCACGGCCTCGCGGTCGGTGATGTCGAGCGTCAGGGGCAGCAGCCGCTCTCCCAGCTCGGCGCGCAGGGACTCCAGCCGCTCGGTGCGGCGCCCGGTGGCGACGACGCGAGCGCCGTCCTGGATGAAGCGGCGGGCGATGGCCAGTCCGAATCCGGCCGTGGCCCCGGTGATCAGCACGTTCATGGCAGTCTCCTCCTGGAGCCCGCGCCGCGAGGGGCCGGCACCGTCGTCCTCACCTGGATGTCCAAGGCGGCTCATATCCCGTGCGCACTTCCTGACGTCAAGGTACGCCCGGCCGACCCGCCGGTGCAGCGGCGCTGCGGCGCGAAACCCTGCCTCCTGTGTCCCCCCTCGTCCCGGCGGGCAGGGGGATGCGGCCGTCCTCGCGAGCGCCCTCCGCGCCGCGACCCACATCCCTTTCGAGTCGGACTGCCCCTGGGCCGCCGGGCCGTGTAGAGTGGGGCCCCCTTCTGCCCAGGACCCCACCTCCCACGTGCCGTCCTCGCTGGAACTCGTATCAGGCATCTCCCTGGTGCCCCCGGACTCACCCGCGCGGGAGCTGCTGGCCGCGGCGGCCGCGCGTGCGGGCCTTCGGGTGGTGTCCGGACTCGAAGAGGCCTCGCTGGCGCTGGTGGACCTCACCGCGCCAGGAGGGCTCGCCGCGAGCCAGGCCCTGCTCGGCGCCGCGTCCGCTGGCCACCTCACGCTGGTGGTGCTGGCGGAGCCGGGGGAGGAGGCCTTCGCCGCGGCGCAGTCGCTCAAGCCCGCGGACGTCCTCACCGCGCCGGTGGCCCTGCACGAGCTGGCCTGGCGGCTCCAGGGGGCGGCCGAGCGCCACGTGGAGCGCGAGGAGCAGGCCCGCAGCCAGGAGGACCTGGCGCTCCTGCTGGAGCTGACGGCGGACTACGCGGAGACGTCGGACGTGGAGGCGCTGCTCCACGGCGTCACCCGGCGGCTGGCGGAGAAGCTGGACATCGCGCGCGCCACGCTGGTGATGCTGGGGCGCAGCGCGGATGAAGGCCTCATCGTCGCCACCAGCGACGACCCCACGCTGCGGAACCTGCGCATCGACCTCTCCCGCTACCCCGAGATTCGCGAGGTGACGCGCACGGGAAAGACGGTGGTGATGCAGGAGGCCTCCACCCACCCGCTGCTGGGGGACGTGGAGCGCCGCGCGGTGGCGGCCCGGGGCATCCACGCCATCGCCGCGCTGCCGCTGCCCATCCGCGGGCAGGTGCGCGGCGTGTTGCTGCTGCGCGCCACCGGGTGGCGGCGCACCTTCACGCCCCGGGAGATCGACTTCCTCACCACCGTGGCGCACGCCACCGCGGTGGCCCTGCGCAACGCGTCCGTGCTCCAGTTGGTGCGCGGACAGACGGAGGCGGAGAAGACGGCCCGCCTGGCCGCGGAGGAGCAGGCGGCCTCGTTCAAGCCGTACCAGCTCTTCTTCGCGCACGTCAGCGAAGGCGTGGCCATCCTCGACGACAAGGCCTGCATCCTGTCGCTGAACCCGTCCGGCGCGGCGATGTTGGACGTAAGCGCCTCCGACGCGCGGAACCGCCACCTGCACCAGCTCACCCATCCGGTGGACGAGAACGTGCTGATGGAGCTGGTGACCACCGCCGCGCGCGGCGATGCACGCTCCGGCGTGGACGTGGAGGTGTGCACGAGCAAGGGCCGCCGCCTGACGCTGTCCATGTCCGCCGCGCCGCTGCGCGACGAGGAGGCGGCCACCATCCTCTCCTTCCGCGACGTCACGGACGCCCGGAAGCTGGAGGACGAGCTGCTCCAGACGAAGGACTTCCTGGAGCGGCTCATCGACTCGTCGGTGGACGCCATCATCGCGGCCGACCTGAAAGGGCGCATCATCCTCTTCAACAAGGGCGCGGAGGCGCTGTGCGGCTACACCGCGCAGGAGGCGCTGGGGGGGCTCGGTGTCCACCAGCTCTATCCGCCAGGGGTGGCGAAGCGGGTGATGGCGATGATTCGCGCCCCCGAGCACGGCGGCAAGGGGCGGCTGTCCCTCATCCGGGAGGAGCTGGTGCACCGCTCCGGGGAGCGGGTGCCGGTGAACATGACGGCCTCCATTGTCTATGAGGGCGGCCGTGAGGTGTTCAGCGTGGGCATCTTCACGGACATGCGCGCGCGCATGCAGCTGGAGCGCAAGCTGTCCGACGTGGAGACGCGGCTGGAGGAGAGCGAGAAGAGCGCGGTCATCGTCGCGCTCGCCGGCACCGCCGCGCACGAGCTGAACCAGCCGCTCACCTCGGTGATGGGCTACGCCGAGCTGCTGAAGCGGAAGCTGAAGGAAGACGACTTCGCCTGGAAGCCGGTGGACATCATCTACCGCGAGGCGGAGCGGATGGCGGAAATCGTCCGGAAGATTGGCAAGATTACCCGCTACGAGACGAAGTCCTACATGGGGGAACAACAGATTCTCGACCTGGACAAGGCCACCTCCCATGAAGACTGAGACCCGAGCCGTGCGAATCGCCGGTGGCCCTGCCCCGGAGTCGTTCCAGGCCCTCTTCGAGGCGCTCGACGCCCCCGCGGCCCTGTGTGACCCCACCCTGCGGCTGATGGCCATCAACGACGCCTTCCGCCGCTTCTGCGCCGACCAGAACGCCTCCGTGGAGGAGGTGGCGCGCACCCTGTCCGGCGCCAGCGTGCCGGCGGACGGCGCGAGCTGTGACGTGGAGCTGCTGCCCGACCTGCCCGGCGCGGTGCTGACGCTGTCGCGGCGGGGCGACGTGGTGGCCGTGCGCGCGCGCAACGAGCCCGAGCTGTCGCGCAACCGGCTGGTGGTGGCGGAGCGGGCCCTGCTGGAGCAGGCGCGCACGGAGGGCGTGCTGCTGGACCTGGGCCGCAGCGTGGCCGAGGCCGGCGGCGAGGAGGAGCTGGTCGCCGCGGTGGCGCGAGGCGTGAAGGAGCTGTTCCCCGGGCGCTCGTTCTGCATCCGCATCATCGATGCGCGCACGGGCGGCCTCACCTCGCTCTACGCCGAGGGCCGGCTGAAGGAGGGCGCGCACGAGCCGCTGGTGTTGATGGCGCGCGCGGTGGACAAGACGAGCCTGGACCGCGAGTCCCTGCCCGTGGGCCGCGTGGCGGTGCGCGACGAGGTGCCCCTGCTGTTCCAGGAAAGCACCCACGGCGTGAGCGCGCCGCTGGTCGCCAGCGGACAGCTCTTCGGCGCCATCAACATGGAGTACCCGGAGGGCTTCGCGCCGGAGGTGTCGCACGACGAGCGCGTCCTCCTCCAGCTCGCCAACCAGGTGGCGGTGGCGGTGAAGAACGCGAAGCTCATCGACGAGCTGACGTTCGTCCGCAAGTACCTGGAGGACCTGCTGGAGAAGGCCAACGCCCTCATCCTGGTGGCGAACCGGGACAGGCAGGTCGTCGTCTTCAACCAGGCGCTCAGCGCGCTCACCGGCTTCGGCAAGGAGGAGGTGCTGGGCCGGGACTTCTTCTGGCTCATCCCGGAGAGCGAGCACCTGCGGCTGAACCAGGTCATCGGCGCGGCGATTCGCGGCGAGCCGGTGCACAGCTTCGAGACGCGGCTGCTGACCCGCAGCGGCGCGGAGGTCCGCGTCTCCTTCGCCACGTCCTCCAAGCTGTCCCAGCACGGCGAGGTGGAGGGCGTCATCGCCATCGGCCAGGACATCACGGTGGTGAAGGAGCTGGAGAAGCGCATCATCCACGCGGAGAAGCTGGCCTCCATCGGCCAGCTCGCCGCCAGCGTGGTGCACGAAATCAACAACCCGATGACGGCGGTGGCCACGTACGCGGACGCGCTGCTCCAGCGCTCGCGCATGACGCCGGGGGCCAACCCCGCGGACCAGGAGAAGCTGCGGAAGATCCTGGAGAGCAGCCACCGCATCCTGCGCTTCACGCGGGACCTGGTGAGCTACGCGCGCCCGGCCCAGGACCGGCCCGAGCGGGTGCAGCTCAACGCCGTGGTGGACATGGCCGTGGGCTTCTGTGAGCACGTGGTGACGCAGGCGCGCGTCAGCGTGCAGCGCGAGTACTCGGAGCTGCCCCCCTTGTCCGCCGTGCGCGCGAACCTGGTGCAGGTCTTCGTCAACCTCATCACCAACGCCTGCCACGCCACGCAGGCGGGGGGCGCCGTCTATCTGGCCACCGGCCGCGACGGGCAGGACGCGGTGGTGAAGGTGCGCGACACCGGGACGGGCATCGACGCCAAGCACCTGCAGCGCATCTTCGAGCCCTTCTTCACCACCAAGCCGGAAGGGAAGGGCACCGGCCTGGGGCTCTCCATCTGCCAGGGCATCGTGGAGAACCACGGGGGCCGGCTCACGGTGGAGAGCACCATTGGCGAGGGCACCACCTTCATCGTGCGGCTGCCGCTCCAGCAGGCGTGAGCGGCGCCGTCAGTCGCGCAGGTAGTGGCAGGTGTAGCCACCCGGGTTCTTCACCAGGTAGTCCTGGTGCGCGTCCTCGGCGGGGGTGAACGGGCCCGCGGGCACCACCTGGGTGACGACGGGCCGGGGCCACTTCCCGGAGGCGTCCACCCGCGCCTTCACCGCCTCGGCCACGCGCTTCTGCGTGTCGGACAGGTAGAAGATGGCGGAGCGGTACTGCGTGCCCACGTCGTTGCCCTGGCGGTTGAGCGTCGTCGGGTCGTGCATGCGGAAGAACCACTTCTCCAGCAGCGCCTCGTACGTCAGCCGGGTGGGGTCGAACACGACGCGCACGGACTCGGCGTGGCCCGTCCTGCCCGAGCTCACGTCGCGGTAGGTGGGGCTCGAGAAGGCGCTGGAGCCGCCGGTGTAGCCCACCTCCGTGTCGAGGACGCCGGGGACCTTGCGCAGCAGGTCCTCCATCCCCCAGAAGCACCCGCCCGCCAGCAGCGCCGTCTCCGTGAAGGGCGACGGGGCCTCCCGCTTCGCCGCGTCAGCCGGCGTGGGACGTCCGGCAGGGAGGGTGGGTTGCGGTGGAGCGCTGGCCGCATCCGCGGCAGGGAGTGCGCCTCGGGCCTCGGTGCAGGCGGCCAGCGCCGCGAGGGCCAGCAGCGCCAGGGGCATGAGGCGGGGCAGGGTGGGAGCGGCAGGAAGGGTGGGCATGGACGCGACCTCCGGAGTACCAGTACGCGCGAGGCCGAAAGGGTTTTCCGTCTTCTCCGCCAGGCAGCCGGGCCGGGGCTCGCCGGGCGCGCGCCTCAGTAACGCACGCGCAGCGCCACGTCGGTGGCGTCGCCGTCCAGCGCCTCCAGGCGGACATGGTACTGGCCATGGTGCAGCTCGGAGCGGCCGCACAGCGTGACGGGGGCGCCGGGCCGGGCCACCTCGCTCTGCACGGGGCCCTCCTCCGGCTTGAGGCTCACGCGCACCGCGCCGCCGCCCACGGAGAGCTCCACCCGCATGGGCATGCCGCCCTTCACGGGCCGGTGGGCGTTGGCGTACTTCTCCAGCACCGTGCCGCTCAGCGCTCCCGCCTTCAGCTCCACGTCCACGTCGCCAGTAATGAAGGTGTCGCTCACGGCCTTCAGGCTGGACGCGCCCCGGGAGAAGCCGCTCAGGCCCCCGTTGGCGCTGTAGAAGTAGCGGGCGTCGTAGTCGGCCTGCTCCAGGCGCTCCACCATGTGGACTCCTTGGACCGTCTCTTCCTGGGCGCCTTCCTTCGGCTTCCCGATGGCGGACAGGGTGAGGGTGTTGGTGCCCAGCGCCAGCGGGAGGGTGTGCTCGAAGCGCCCGTCCGCCGCGAGCGTCACGGGCGCCCCGTTCACCGACAGCGAGGGGGACACGCCCTTCACCCGGCCGCGCAGGCGCAGCGACGCCTCGGCCGTGGCGGCCGGCGGCGAGGGAGTCAGCTCCACGGCGACGCCGGCGCGCGGCAGGAACAGCCACGCGGCCACGCCCAGCAAGGCCACGACACCCAGCGCTCCCAGGATGGCCATCATCCGCATGGACTCCTCCTCACGGCCCGCTGGCCTTGTCCTCTTCGTCCAGCTCGCGGGCGAACTCCTCGTTCGTCAGCAGGCCCTTGCGCGCCATGATGCGCATCAGCGCCCAGAACTTGCGCTCCAACTCCTCCACGCGGTCCGGATCCTCGCGCGCCTGACCGAAGAGATAGTTCAGGTCGTCCAGGACGCCGCCATTGCCTGGGGGCTGCGGCTTGGGCTTCGCGCCGCCGCCCTGCCCGCGCTTCTGCTTGTGCTGCTCCTCGCGCTCGCGAATCAGCTCCGCCAGGGACGTGCGCTGGGTCATCTCACCGGGCGGGAGCTCCTCGCCGATGATGACCTCCTCGTCGTCCTCCTCGGGCGGTGGCGCCGCGGGGCGCGGGGCCACCGGAGGCGCGGCCTTCACCGGCCTCGCCGCGGGCCGGTCGGGCGTGGGGGGCCGGGCCGCCGAGGGCGCCGCGACCGGCACCTTGTGGTAGTAGCGGAGGATGGCGCCCCGCACGGTGGACAGCGGCGCCACGCGCGGGCTGACCTTGAGACCGGTGGTGAACTCGATTTCCTCCACCGCCGTCACGTTGAGCGGGTCGCTCATCGCCACCACGAGCTGCTTGCGCCCGCCCGTGTTCTCCAGCGCGATGGGGAACAAGTCATGCTGCTCACAGAAGCGCGCGCGCAGCATGTGCACCGCCGCCCATTCCGGTGGAGTGGCCGCGAGGTCCACCAGCGGCAGGCCCAGTGCCTGGCTCAGCGCGCCCGCGAGCGTCGCTTCGGTGATCGCCCCCTGCGCGATGAGGGTGGCCCCCAGGCGCTGTCCTGATTTCCGGTGAGCCGCGAGCCCTGCTTCGAGCTGGGCGACGCTGATCGCTCGCTGCTCCAACAGGAGCTCGCCAATCCGCTTCCTCGCCATGAGCGCGGCCTTAGCACGCGCGAGGAAACCCAGGAAGCAAGCGCGTTGTCACATCCGGCGTGCCGCTTGCCAGATGGACTGGCAAGAGAGGCTTCAGCGCAAAATTCCTGTGAGATTTCAGCACTTAACGCCGCTGCCCCTGCCTTGACACCCCTGACGGCCATTCCTAAAGTCGGCACACCGTTTTCAACATCCATTCCTGCCGCCCAACCGGGTGGACCGTCCGCTCGGGGGGACGTCAGGTCTGGAAGGTCCGCCGGAGCGGGCCAAGCTGCCTGTGGAGGCAACACTCGATGAACCTGGCGTCTGTGACGAACCTGACTGTGCTGGCGAATGTCGGCGGCCCTCAGCGGGGCTTCTTCGAAGAAATCGCCATGCGCTGGGAGGCCGGCCAGTGGGGTATGTACCCCATCGCTGCCTGCCTCATCGTGGCACTCGCCATCATGGCCGAGCGCAGCTACATCCTCTTCGGCAAGGCCTCCATCAACAAGGAGGCCTTCCTGCGCGGCCTCAAGAAGCACATCTACGCGGGTGACCTCGACAAGGCCATCAACTACGTGACCAACCAGAAGGCCACGCCGCTGACCAGCGTCATCAAGGCGGGCCTGATGAACGTTCCGAAGGGGAACGACGAGGTCCAGGCCGCGCTCGACGAGGCCAGCCTCCGCGAGACGCCGAAGATTGAAGCGCGCACCGGCTACCTCGCCATGCTCGGCAACGCGGCGATGCTCGCCGGTCTGCTCGGAACGGTGTCCGGTCTCATCGCCTGCTTCGAGGCCGTGGCCAACGTGAACCCGGCCGACAAGGCGACCATTCTCGCCAACGGTATCTCCGAGGCCATGAACTGCACCGGCTTCGGGCTGCTGACGGCCATTCCGGCGCTGGTCGCCTTCTCCGTGCTGACGGGCCGCACGCAGAGTCTCATCAACGACATCAACGAGACCAGCGTCTCCGTCCTCAACCTCATCGTGGCGAACAAGGACAAGTTCAAGAACCTGAACGTCTCCACGCCGGCCCGCGACGAGGAGTAGGGCGTCCTTCGGGAACCCGGAGTCCGGGCGCGCTGTCTGCATCCCCATGAAGGTGGGGGTGCGCTGAGCGCCCCAACAGTCTCACCGGCGCTCAGTGAGCGCGGCCGAAGGAGAAGAACGCCATGGCCGGCGGAATGGACACAGGTGGAGGTAAAGGCAAGAAGTCGCTCGATGCCGCGGTGAACCTCACGGCTTTCATCGACCTGATGGCGGTGACCATCAGCTTCCTCATCATGACGGCGGTCTGGACCCAGATCGGCCGGCTCCAGGTCTCCCAGGCGGGGGGCCCTTCCACGGAGGAGGAGCAGCAGCAGGAAGAGCAGACCAAGACGGTCCAGCTGAACCTGCTCATCACCCCCACGGAGCTGCGGCTGTCGGCGGACCAGAGCGCCTTCGACCCGATTCCCCTCAGCAAGGACGCGAAGGGCAAGACGGACCTGTCCAAGCTGGTGGCGCGCTTCAAGGAGCTGAAGGCGCAGCTGCCGGACCAGTCCGCCATCACCCTGCAGCCCGAGGACAAGGTCCGCTACGAGGACCTGGTCCAGATCATCGACGAGTGCATTGGCGCCGGGCTGCCCCAGGTGTCGGTGTCCGCGGCGATGGGCTAGCCGCTCACGGAGCTCACGACACATCATGGCCATCAAGGTTCCAGGCAAGCGGTACGGCAAGCGGCTCCAGCACTCGAAGGTGTTCGGGGGCGGCGCGCAGGGGAAGCGGAGCGGTTACTCCGACCTGCTCATCACGCCGCTGGTCGACATGTTCATCATCATCGTGCTCTTCCTCATCGCGAACTTCTCCGCGACGGGTGAGGTGCTGATGATGACCAAGGACATCGAGCTTCCCGAGGCGGTCAACGTCCAGGAGGTGGAGATGCACCCAGTGGTGATGGTCTCCGGCGACCAGATCAGCGTCTCCGGCACCATCATCGGCCGCGTGGAGGACTTCACCAAGGACGAGTACCTCAACATCCCGTCGCTGGAGGAGAAGCTGCGGGACATGAAGAAGCAGTACGAGGACCTCCACTCCATGGCGCAGGACACGGCCAACACCTTCAAGGGCGACATCAACATCCAGGCCCACAAGGACGTGGAGTACTCCATCATCAAGCGGGTGATGTTCAGCTGCGCCACGGCGGGCTACAACAACATCAACTTCGCGGTGCTGACCAAGGGTGGTGGCGACGCGAAGGAGGCCAGCGCCCAGGCCACGCCGTAGCCACCCGATGCGTGGGCCCCTGGCCCCGGACGCCCTGGCCTCCCGGCCAGGGCGTTTTCGTTTTTCGAAGGACTCGTGTTCATGCTGCTTCGCGCCGTCATCTTCGACCTCGATGGAACGCTGGTGGACTCGCTGGGCGACATCGCCGACGCGACGAACCACGCGCTGGCCCAGCACGGCCTGCCCACCCATCCGGAGTCCGCCTACCTGCGCTTCGTGGGCGAGGGCGTCCGGGAGCTGATCCGCCGGGCCGTGCCCGCGGGCCAGGAGGCGCTGCTGGAGCCGGTGCTGGCGACGTACAAGGCCTACTACGACGACCACCTCTTCGACCGCACCGCCCACTACCCGGGCATCCCGGAGATGTTGATGGCGCTGGCCGGGCAGGGCACGCGCATGGCGGTGCTGAGCAACAAGTCGGACAGCTTCGTGAAGCGTCTGGTGGCCCGGCTGCTGCCGGGTGTGCCCTTCGCGGCGGTGTACGGGGAGCGGCCGGACCTGCCACGCAAGCCAGACCCGACGGCGGCGCTCGCGCTGGCCCGCGAGCTGGACGTGCCGCCCGCAGCCTGCGCTTTCGTGGGAGACACCTCCGTCGACATGGACACGGCGCGCGCCGCGGGCATGTACGGCGTGGGCGTCTCCTGGGGCTTCCGGCAGGTGGACGAGCTGAAGGCCCACGGGGCACGCGCGGTGGCGGACACCGCGGCCGCGCTGCTGGCCGCGCTGCGCGACGCGCGCCCCTGACGCCCGCGGGGCGGTTGCGCGTGCGTCCCGGGTCTCACCCGGCTGTTGGGTAGCGCGCGGCGCCTCCGGGCGGTGTGTTGGTCCGGCGACCCATGGCGTCGCGCGCCCTCCATGCGGGAGGCCGCTGCGTACAGTGCGGACCCCATGCGAGCTCCGCCGCGCCGCCTCCGTTCCCTCGTGCGACACGCCATGGTCCTGGCCATGGCGTGGGGCTGGGGGTGTGGGCGCGCCCCTTCGTCCCTGGAGGGGGCGCCCTTCGTTCCCACGTCCGAGTTCGTGGTGCTGGCGCACGTGCCGGCAGTGGACCGTGATGTGCGTGCCCGCGAGCGGATGGCGCTCCGGCAGGCGCTGGCGCGCCACGCCGGGCAGCTCGACGTGGCCTTGCAGCTGGCGCGGGTCAACATCGAGGTGGCGCGCGCGCGCGGGGATTCGCGCTACCTGGGCCGCGCCCAGGCCGCGCTCGCGCCGTGGTGGGACCTGGCCGCGCCGCCTCCGGGCGTGCGCTTGATTCGCGCCACCCTCCACCATGCCCGGCGCGAGTACGCCCAGGCCCTGGTGGACCTCGACGCCGCCGTGAAGGAGGACCCTGGTGACGTGGCGTCCTGGCTGCTGCGGGCGGAGGTGCTGGGTGTCCGGGGCGAGCACGCCGAGGCGGCCCGGAGCTGCGCGCGGCTCACCGCGTTGACGAGCCCGCTGGAAGTCACGGTGTGCGAGGCCCGGGTGCGGAGCCTCTCGGGCCACTCGCGTCAGGCGCACCAGCTGTTGGCGGAGGCCCTGACGCGCAGAGGGCACAGTCAGGAGGCCCAGACGCGGGCGCTCGCCACGCTGGCGGAGTCCGCCGCGCTCGCGGGCGATGCGAGCGCGGCGAGGCGCTTCTTCCTCCGGGCGCTCGCGCTGGACCCCCACGACGCCGACGCACGCGCGGCTTTCGCGGACCTGCTGCTGGACGTGGGGCGCGCGCGCGAGGCGGCCGTCGTCGTCATCGACCACGCGCAGGACGACCGGCTGCTCCTGCGGCGCGTGCTCGCGGAGAACGCGCTCGGCACCTCGCGGGCGCCCGAGCTCGCCCAGGCGCTGGCTCGCCGCTTCGAGGAGCGCCGCCTTCGGGGGGACGGCGGGCTCGCGCGGGAAGAGGCCCGCTTCGCGCTCGAGGTGGAGAAGGCCCCGCAGAAGGCGCTGCGCCTGGCGCTGGCCGCGTGGGAGACGCAGCGCGAGCCCCGGGATGTGCGGCTGCTCCTCGAAGCGGCGCTGGCCGCCGGCGAGCCGGAGGCGGCCCGGCCCGCGCTGGACTTCCTACGGGCCTCCGGCTGCGAGGACCCGGTCCTGGTGCGGCTGGCCGAGCGCGTGCGGAGTGTGCAGCCATGAGCTCCGTGGCCGCGTTGTCACTGCTGCTGGCCGTGCTGTCCACCCAGGCGCAGAAGCCGAGCGACAGCTACCTGCACCTGTCCGACGAAGGCCGGGTCATCTCGGGCCGGTGGGATGTGTCGCTCCTGGACCTGGACGAGGTGCTGGGGCTGGACGTGGGCGGCGATGGCGCCATCACCTGGGGGGAGGTGCGCGCGCGGGAGGCGGACATCCGGCGCTACGTGCTCGGGCGGCTGGCGCTGGGCGCGGACGGGCGGCCGTGCGAGCTCGTCACCCGGGACACGCTGCGCATCGCCGAGTACACGGATGGAGCCTACGCGGTGCTGGCCTTCGACGCGCGCTGCGCCAGGCCCTTCACGCGGCTGGACGTGGACTACTCGCTGCTCTTCGACAGCGACCCGCAGCACCGGGGCATCGTCCGCGTCTCCTCGGGGGACACTGATTCGCCGCTCGTCTTCTCCAACTCGCGGCACTTCGCGCAGGTGCGGCTGCGCGCCGCGTCGCCCTGGCGCATGGCGGGGCGCATGGTGGTGGAAGGGGCGCTGCACGTCGTATCGCGGGCGGACCACCTGCTCTTCCTCGTCGCGCTGTTGCTGCCATCGGTGCTGCGCCGGGAGGGCGGCGGCCCGGGGGAGACAACACCCGGCTTCGCTTCGGCGCTGTGGACCCTGGTGAAGGGGGTGTCCGCCTTCACCGTGGCGCACGCGCTGACGCTGGCCGCGGCCACCCTGGGGTGGGTGTCGCTGCCGGCGCGCTTCGTGGGGGTCGCCATCGCGCTGAGCCTCCTGGCGCTGGCGGTCGACAACCTCCATCCGCTCTGGCGGGGCACGCGCTGGGCGGTGGCCTTCGTGCTGGGGCTGCTGCACGGCTTCGGCTTCGCGTCGGCGCTGGCGGAGTGGGGGCTGTCCGCGGGGAGCCTCACGCTCGCGCTGCTGGGCTTCAACCTGGGCGTGGAGCTGGGGCAGCTCGCCTGGGTGGTGGCGTTCCTTCCGCTGGCCTTCGTCCTGCGCGACTCGCGGCTCTACCGCCGCGCGGTGGTGGTGGGCGGCTCGGTGGCCATTGCCCTGCTTGCGGGCTTCTGGGCGGCGGAGCGCGCCCTGGGGCTGGGCGTGCCGGTGTCATGACACGCGGGCGGGAGGCGGGCTACACGACGGTGACGCGGTACTTCTCCTTGTCCTCCGCCCGGTTGTGGGCCGTGACGGCCGCGACGATGTGGCACACCCAGCCGAGGCAGCCGCCGGTGCCAATCCAGAAGCCGGGGGTGATGACGAGCCAGAACAGTCCCCGGAAGAGGTCCCCGTTGTAGATCTGCCCCACGCCGGGGATGAGAAAAGACAGCAGGGCTGCGATTGCGGGACGCGACATCGTTCGGGTGACCTCCTTGTCTTCCCCTACGCTTCAGTTCCGGAGTCATTGCACAGCGCCTATCGGCTCCTGGACGGTTGCAGGCCGGGCAACCGTGGGGCAGGTGCATTACCCGCGGGGCCCCGGGTAGCATGCCCCCCATGGATACCTGCCGGGTCGGCGGGTGGGTATCGGGGGGATGGGTCATCTTCGGGCTGCTCCGAGCCAGCGCGCGTGGCATCCATGGCCGGCATCTGCTGGAGATGCTGGGCCTGGCCGCCGTGTATCTCGCGGCGGGCAGCCTGGGGCAGAAGGTGGCCACCGTGGGCAACATCAGCCCGGCCTGGCCCCCCTCGGGCGTGGCGCTGGCGGCGCTGGTGGTGCTGGGCATGTCGCGCTGGCCCGGTGTCTTCATCGGCGCGTCGGCCATGGCGTTCACGTTCGGCGCGCCGCTCGGGGCCGCGCTCGGCGTGGGCACGGGGAGCACGCTGGCGGCGGCGCTCGGCGCGTGGCTGCTGCGGCGGCTGGACTTCGACCCGGGCCTGGCGCGCATCCGGGACGTCGTCGCGCTGTGCGCGGGCGCCGGGGCCTTGTGCCTGGGGGTGAGCGCCACGGTGGGCGCGTCGAGCCTGGTGCTGGGCGGGCAGCTTCACTGGGAGCTCCTGACGGCGGGCCTGCGCGTGTGGTGGGTGGGTGACCTCATGGGCGTGCTGGTGGTGGCGCCTCCGCTGATGTTGTTCCGTCGGTGGGAGTGGCCCCGGCGCTTCGCCGAGGCGGCCGCGCTGGCGGGCCTCACCGCGCTGCTGGGCGGCGCCATCTTCTTCGTCCCCGACCTGCCGCACAGCGCGGCGCACGCGGCCAGCTTCCTCCTCTTCCCCATGTCCGCCTGGGCGGCGCTTCGCTTCGGTCCCCGGGGCGCGGCGGCGGCCACGCTGTGCATCGCCGCCGCGGCCATCGTGGGCACGGCGCGGGGCCAGGGGCCCTTCGCCACCAACGACCTGACGCGGGACCTGCTGGTGCTGCAGCTCTTCATCGCCGCGAACGCCGTCACCGGGCTGCTGCTGGCGGCGGTGAGCACGGAGCGCCAGCGCGCGGTGGGGCGGCTCCAGCTGCTGGGCACCACGGTGCGCAGCGTCCACGAGGGCGTCCTCATCGCGGCGGTGGGCAGCGGGGGCGCGCTGCGCACCGTGTTCGTCAACGAGGCCCTGTGCACGTTGCTGGGGTACTCGCTGGAGGACCTGGTCGGCCAGGACCCGTGTCAGCTCTACGGCGCGCAGGCGCCGGAGCTCCGGCGGCGCAGCCGGCAGTCACTGTTCGCGGGGGAGCCCGTGTGCGCGGAGGTGCAGCTGCTGCGCAAGGATGGGGGCCTCGTGTGGAGCGAGGTGTTGCTGTCCCCGGTGCGCGCCACGGGCGAGGACATCACCCACTTCGTGGCGACCCACCGCGACATCTCCGCCACCAAGGAGCTCCAGGCGCGGCTGGTGGCGGCCGAGCGTGTGGCCGCGGTGGGCACGCTGGCGGCTGGCGTGGGCCATGAAATCAACAACCCGCTGGCCTACCTGGTGCTGAACCTGGAGTCCGTCGAGCGCAACCTGATGCAGGGCGGGATGCCGGGCATGCGGGAGGCGATGTCCGGCGTGCGGGGGGCGCTGGAGGGCGCCGAGCGCATCCGCCTCATCGTCCGGGACCTGCAGGTGTTCAGCCGGCAGGGGAACCAGGACGGGGGAGCGGTGGACCTCAACGCGCTGGTGCCGCCCGCGGTGCGCATCATCAGCCATGCGCTGCGCCACCGCGCCCGGCTGGTGGAGGAGTTCGGTCCGGTGCCGCGCGTGTCGGGCAACGAGGCCCGGCTGGGGCAGGTGCTGCTCAACCTGCTGGTGAACGCGATGCAGTCCATTCCGGAGGGGAACCCCTCGCTGCACGAGGTGCGCGTGCGCACCAGCACGGACGCCTCGGGGTGGGCCCGGGTGGACGTGGTGGACAGCGGCGTGGGGATTCAGGCCCACGTGCTGCCGCGCATCTTCGAGGCCTTCTACACCACCAAGACCACCGGTGAGGGGACGGGCCTGGGGCTCGCCATCTGCCAGCAGATCGTCCGCGCGCACGGAGGCGAGCTGGAGGTGCGCAGCGAGCCGGGCCGGGGCTCCGTCTTCAGCGTGTTGCTGCCACCCGCGCGTGTGCAGGCGCCCACGCCGCCCCGGCCGCTGCCTCGCGTCGGCGCGCCCCCGGCGTCCAGGGCGCGGCGTGGCCGGGTGCTGGTGGTGGATGACGAGCCTCGCCTGGCGCAGTCCATGAGGTTGCTGCTGGAGCCCTATCACGACGTCGTCACCACTACGCGCGGCGGCGAGGCCCTGGCGCTGGTGGACGCGGGCCACCGCTTCGACGTCATCCTGTGTGACTTGCAGATGCCGGAGACGGACGGCGCCGCCGTCTACCAGCACCTGTGCGCCCGCGCGCCGGACCAGGCCGCGCGGGTGGTGTTCATCTCCGGCGGGGCCTATACGCCGGAGTCACGCGCGTTCATCGACTCCGTGTCCGCTCGCGTGCTGGAGAAGCCCGTCCGCCCGGAGGTGCTGATGGGCGCGGTGGACGCGGCCCTGGCGGAGTCGGCACCTTCCGAGGCGCCGGCAGGGGAGGCGGCGGCGGAGCCCCCCGTGGCCGCGCTGGGCGGCACGCGGCACTGAGTCGCGTCCGCGCCGCCGGGCTCGCGCAGCGGGTGCTCCCGCGCCGCTCGTCTCGCGGGTGCGGCCCGCGTGCTCACGCCGCCACGTCCACGCGCGAGAGCGCGTCACGGACGGCGGCGCAGAGCGCGGCTCGCTCCGTGAACAGGGCGGAGACGTGCCCGGCGTCCACCCAGCGCAGCTCGCTCTGGGGCCAGTGCGCGTGCAGCGCGAGCGTCTCCTCGCCAGGAACGAAGCCGTCGCCCCGGCACGCGAGCAGGACGGCCGCCTCGGGCTGCCGCGGGGGCGGGAAGCGTGTGAGGTTCGCGAGGTCGAAGATGCGCCCCAGCCGGTGCCGGGCCTGCTCCGCGTCGCCCCTTGGGCCGTCCAGCAGCGCGAAGGCGATGGACCAGGACAGCAGCCCCCGGGTGAAGACGGGCACGGGCGAAGCGCCCGCCGCCAGCGCCGCGACGGCGAGGGGCTCCGGGACGACCGCCGCCGTGAGCGCCGCCATGTACCCGCCCATGCTGTAGCCCGCGACGCCCAGGCGCGTCTGGCCAGCGCCGCGCAGCCACGTCAGCAGGGCGCGGGCTTCATCCACCATCCCCAGGTTCATCAACACGTGGTCGCTGACGGTGCGCAGCGCGCCGCCCTTCTGCCCCAGCGGACGGCGCAGGCCGTAGTAGGGGTTCTCCAGCAGGAACAGGTCGACGCCTTCCCGCGCGAGCGGCGCATAGAGGCGCTCGCGCAGGGAGAAGCCCTCCTCGCGGGACGCGGCGAGGACCACACAGGCCCCCCGTGGGCTGTCGCGTCCGGCGCTCAGCCACCGGACGTGGGCCGTCCGCGCCGCCTCGTCCAGCCGCGCCAGCGGGGAAGGGAAGGTGCCATCCCGGACCAGGAGGTCCCGCTGGCGCCGGGGCTCGCTCCAGACGGGGACGATGGGCGCGGGCGGGTGCTGGAAGGGCGCGGCCGTCACCACGTGCTCGAGGAACTGCTCGTCACCCCAGCCCTCCGAGAAGAGGCGGGCGCGGCGGGAAAGGCCCGCGAAGAGGAAGTCCACCAGATGGGTGCGAGGCACCCGCGCATCCTACGGTCCGCCCATTGACTTCAAGGGTGATTTAATCGGAAGGGTGAATCCATGGATTCGGTCTGGCGGCTGTGTTCCGCGGGACGACATCCAACCCGGGGAGGTGCGGGCTCGCTGGTGGCATGGGCAGCGCCGCTTCCGGACGGACGCCGTCCACCTCGCCGGCCCGCTGGGGTGTGCGCTCGCGCGGGCCGCGGTGTCCGGTGGGAGGCGCAGGTGCCCCACTGTCGATGAGGCGAGGCGTATCATTCCAGGGCCCGTCAGGAATGCAGCCGGGGGGCGCCGGGCTTATCAATTCGAGGTGCCCCCCATGAACGCTCAAGAACGCGTCGAGCGCGCCGCCAGCGCGCTGAAGGTCTTCCCTCTCCCGTCGGCGGTGCTGTTCCCCCACACCGTCATCCCGCTGCACATCTTCGAGCCGCGCTACCGGGCGCTCGTCCAGGACGCGCTGGCGGGGGACCGCGTCCTGGCGCTGTCCCAGCTGGAGCCGGGGTGGGAGGGCAACTACGGGGGCCGTCCGCCCATGCTGCCCCTGATGTGCGCGGGCGTCATCGCCTGGGACGAGCAGGTGGAGGAAGGGCGCTACAACATCCTGCTCCAGGGCGTGTGCCGCGTGCGCATGACGTCCGAGCTGGCGGCGGACAAGTCCTATCGCGAGGTGCGGGCGGAGGTGCTGCCGGACCTGCCGTACGAGGGCCCGGAGGAGGAGCGGCTGCGGCAGGCCGTCTTCGAGCTGGCCGGCCGTGTGCCGCCGTCCTTCGCGGAGAACCTGCTGCCGGTGGCCGCGCGGGCCCGCGGCGGCATGCTCGCGGACGTGGTCGCCTCCTCCGTGATTCCGGAGCCCGAGCGGCGGCAGGCGCTGCTGGCGGAGCTGGATGTGAGGCGGCGCCTGGAGGCCGTCCTGGAGGAGGTGG
>Ga0182745_1002295_pt1 | contig 17324 bp, 13 predicted proteins | sample eDN3rd30CKraftBY_FD_128523 | JGI IMG/M metagenome (GOLD analysis project Ga0182745, IMG submission 128523) | Enriched backyard soil microbial communities from Emeryville, California, USA - eDNA 3rd pass 30_C Kraft BY (version 2) (version 2) | ecosystem: Environmental > Terrestrial > Soil >...
CAACCAAAAGCGTTGCTGGAAATGGCTGAGTTGTCCTACGAAAACAGGCATTATGTGCCGGCCCGGGACTACTACGATCGTTTCAGCCAGTTGAGCGACCACGACGCCCGTAGCCTGCTGCTGGGCAGCCGCCTTGCCAGGGTGTTCGACGAGCAGGGCGCACTGGCCGAGTTGGGCCAGCAATTACAACGACTTTATCCCGGTACGCCGGAATACCAGCAATACCTGTCGGAGCAACGATGAACGCCGCGCATCCCGAAGTAGCTGTAGCGCCTGGCCAGAACCCCGGTGAGCTTTTGCGCCTGGCCCGTGAGAAACGGGACTGGTCTCAAGCCGAGGTGGCCCGCAAGCTCAACCTCACTGTCAGTTCGTTGAACCACGTGGAAACCGGCGCCTTCGACAAGCTGCCCGGGCATACTTTCGCTCGTGGCTACATTCGCGCCTATGCCAAGCTGATGGACCTTGACCAGGCCGCCCTGGTAGATGCCTTCGACCGCTACACCGGTACCCACGCCAAAGGCAGCGACGTGCATTCGCTGGGCCGTATCGAAGAGCCTGTGCGGCTGTCGCACAACATCCTGCGCGGCGTCAGCCTGCTGTTGCTGGTGGCTGTTGTCGGTGGTGGCTTTTTCTGGTGGCAGGACCAGGGCAGCCTGCGGGGCAAGGAGCTGGCCAAGATTGCCCTGGAGCACGTCGAAGTCGAAAGCGCCGACGGCACTACACAGATTCACCCGCTCGATGAGCCTGAAGACCAGGCCGTTTCCGTTGGCCAGCAAGCTGAGAGTGCACCGCTGGCTCTGGAGCCGGGCGCTGCCGAGCAGCCTGCTGCCAATGAACAAGCGCCGGTAAGCTCGACCACAGCCACAGCCACTGCCACTGCCGCAGCGCCTGCTCCGGCACAGCAAGCGCCCGTGCAGCCCGCACCTGCTGCTTCGCCTGAGCCGATTACGCCTCCGGTACAGCCCACTGCTGCACCAGTACCTGCACCGGCAGTGGCCGCCGCTGAGCCTGCCGCGGTGCCGGCTGGCAGTGCCAAGGTCGCCATCCAGTTCACCGCCGATTGCTGGACCCAGGTCAGCGACGGCAATGGCAAGGTGCTGTTCAGCGCCATCAAGCGCAAGGGGGACAACCTCGAGCTGACCGGCAAGCCGCCATTCGCGGTACGCTTGGGCTTTGCCCGGGGCGCCCAGGTCAGCTACAACGGCCAGCCCGTTGATGTTGCTCCGTTCACCAGTGGCGAGACTGCTCGCCTGAAGTTGGGACAGTAAGTCATGCACGGCGAATCTCCGATCAAACGTCGCGAATCCCGCAAAATCTGGGTTGGCAATGTGCCGGTGGGTGGTGATGCGCCCATCGCGGTGCAGAGCATGACCAACACCGACACCAACGATGTCGCTGCTACCGTGGCGCAAATCCAGCGTCTGGTCGATGCTGGCGTGGATATCGTGCGGGTCTCGGTACCGGACATGGACGCCGCCGAAGCTTTTGGCAAGATCAAGCAACTGGTCAGCGTGCCGCTGGTCGCCGACATCCATTTCGACTACAAGATCGCATTGCGCGTTGCCGAGCTGGGCGTTGATTGCCTGCGTATCAACCCGGGCAACATCGGTCGTGAAGACCGTGTACGCGCCGTGGTCGATGCCGCCCGCGACCGCGGCATTCCGATTCGTATCGGGGTCAACGCCGGTTCGCTGGAAAAAGACCTGCAGAAGAAGTATGGCGAACCGACCCCGGCTGCGCTGGTCGAGTCGGCCCTGCGCCACGTCGAGCATCTCGACCGCCTGGATTTCCAGGACTTCAAGGTAAGCGTCAAGGCCTCGGACGTGTTCATGGCTGTCGAAGCCTACCGCCTGCTGGCCAAGCAGATCGTACAACCGCTGCATCTGGGCATCACTGAAGCCGGCGGCCTGCGTTCGGGGACGGTGAAGTCCGCCGTCGGCCTCGGTATGCTGCTGGCCGAGGGTATTGGCGATACCATCCGTATCTCGCTGGCGGCCGACCCGGTCGAAGAAGTGAAAGTCGGCTACGACATCCTCAAGTCGCTGCATCTGCGTTCGCGTGGCATCAACTTCATTGCCTGCCCGAGCTGCTCGCGGCAGAACTTCGATGTGGTCAAGACCATGAACGAGCTGGAAGGGCGTCTGGAAGACCTGCTGGTACCGCTGGATGTGGCGGTGATCGGTTGCGTGGTCAACGGCCCGGGTGAAGCCAAGGAAGCCCATGTAGGGTTGACCGGCGGCACGCCGAACCTGATCTACATCGACGGCAAGCCTGCGCAGAAACTGACCAATGACAACCTGGTCGATGAGCTGGAAAAGCTCATCCGCCAGAAAGCGGCCGAAAAGGCCGAAGCCGACGCGGCGCTGATCGTCCGTGGCTGACACACCGAATTCGTAAGGACTTTTCGTGAGCAAATCGCTGCAAGCCATCCGTGGCATGAACGACATCCTGCCAGAACAGTCGCCGCTGTGGCGCTACTTTGAAGGCACCGTGGCCGGCCTGCTGGACACCTACGGGTACAGCCAGATCCGCACGCCGATCGTCGAGTTCACCGAGCTGTTCAAACGCTCGATCGGTGAAGTGACCGACATCGTCGAAAAAGAGATGTACACCTTCGAGGACCGCAACGGCGATTCGCTGACCCTGCGCCCTGAAGGCACCGCTGCCTGCGTGCGAGCGGTGCTCGAGCACGGCATCACCGGCAACGGTCAGGTGCAGAAGCTGTGGTACATCGGCCAGATGTTCCGCCACGAGCGCCCGCAGAAGGGGCGTTACCGTCAGTTCCACCAGATTGGCGTGGAAGTGTTCAACTTGGACGGCCCGGACATCGATGCCGAGCTGATCATGTTGACCTGGCGCCTGTGGGGCCAGTTGGGCATCCAGGACGCGGTCAAGCTCGAGCTCAACAGCCTGGGCACCAGTGAAGCCCGCGCACGCTACCGTGACGCGCTGGTCGAATTCCTTTCGGCGCGTCTGGAGCAGTTGGACGAAGACAGCCAGCGTCGTCTGAAGAGCAACCCGCTGCGCATCCTCGACAGCAAGGACCCGAACACCCAGGCGGTGCTGGTCGGCGCGCCGAAGCTGGAAGAATACCTGGACGAAGAATCGCGCGTGCACTTCGAGGGGCTCAAGGCCCGCCTGGATGCCGCCGGTATTCCGTTCGTGATCAATACCAAGCTGGTACGTGGCCTGGACTATTACAGCAAGACCGTGTTCGAGTGGGTAACCGACAAGCTTGGCGCCCAGGGCACCGTGTGCGCGGGTGGCCGTTACGACGGCCTGGTCGAACAGATGGGTGGCAAGCCGACCACTGGCGTTGGTTTCGCCATGGGCATCGAGCGCCTGATCCTGCTGTTGGAAACCCTGGGCAAGGTGCCGGACTCCATCAGCCGCCAGATCGACGTGTACCTGTGCGCCTTTGGCGAGCAGGCGGAGCTGGCCGGCCTGCGCCTGTCCGAAGGCCTGCGCGACCGCTTGCCGGGCCTGCGCCTGGCCGTCAACGCTGGTGGTGGCAGCTTCAAGAGCCAGTTCAAGAAAGCCGACAAGAGCGGTGCACTGTTCGCCCTTATCCTCGGCGACGACGAGCTGGCCAAGCAAGAAATCGGCTTGAAGCCCCTGCGTGGCCAGGGCGAACAACAGAACATTGCCTGGGATGCTCTTGCAGAGCACCTGGAAACCGCGATCGCGCAGGCGTAACGCGGTTCAACAAGCGAATAGGCGAAAAGGAGTATTGGGGTGTCGAGTACCGATGATGATGACCTGGCAGGGATCAAGGACTGGTGGAGCCGCAACGGTAAGCCGCTGCTGACCGGCGCTTTGCTGGCTGGCGTGGTGGTGTTGGGCTGGAATACCTGGCACAAGTACCAGAACAACCAGTCGCAAGGTGCCTCGCAGTTGTATCAGGCGTTGATTGAAACCAGCCTGACACCGACCGGCCAGCCGGACACCACCAAGGTCGCGGAGCTGGCCGGCAAGCTCAAGAGCGAGTTTGGCGGCACCGCTTACGCCCAGTACGGCAGCCTTTTCGTGGCCAAGGTCGCGGTCGACAGCGGCAAGCTCGATGACGCCGCAGCCGAGCTGAAAAGCGTGCTGGACAATCCGGCCGACGTCACGCTGGGCGAGATCTCGCGTCAGCGTCTGGCGCGTGTACTGGCAGCCCAGAACAAGGCCGAAGATGCCCTGAAGCTGCTCGACGGCGACGCCGATAAAGCCTTTCTGGCCAGCCGTGAAGAGTTGAAAGGGGACCTGCTGGTTCAGCTGGGTCGCCCCGACGACGCACACAGCGCTTACGAAAAAGCCAAGGCCGCGCTGTCCGATGATGCGGCGGTCGGTGGCTTGCAATTGAAGCTGGATGACCTGGCTAAAGGGGACGCGTAAGTGATCGGTTGGAAACATGCAGCAGTGCTGACCCTGGCCGTGCTGGCCGCAGGTTGCAGCAGCAACAGCAAGAAGGAACTGCCCCCGGCCGAGCTGACCAAGTTCACCGAGGAAGTGGTGCTGAAGAAGCAGTGGAGCCGTTCGATCGGTGACGGCCAGGGTGAAACCTACAACACCCTGGTACCGGCCATCGAGAACGACCGCATCTACGCTTCCGACGTCAACGGCGAAGTCTATGCCCTTGATCGCATCACCGGTGACGTAGTGTGGAAGAAGGACCTGGAGCTGAAGGTTTCCGGCGCAGTTGGCGTGGGCTACGGCCTGGTCATGCTCGGTACCCTCAAGGGTGAAGTCATTGCCCTGGACTCCAGCACCGGTGAAGAGCGTTGGCGCTCGCGCGTGACCAGCGAAGTGCTGGCCCCGCCTGCCAACAACGGTGACGTGGTAGTGGTGCAGACCCAGGACGACCGCCTGATTGGCCTGGATGCCGCCACTGGCGACCGCCGTTGGATCTACGAGAACTCCCCGGCCGTGCTGACGCTGCGTGGCACCGGTGCACCGATCGCCACCAACCGCCTGGCTGTTGCCGGCCTGTCTACCGGCAAGGTTGTGGCTGTGGACATCAACAACGGTGTGCCGGTGTGGGAAAGCCGTGTGGCCATCCCGCAGGGCCGTTCCGAGCTGGACCGTGTGGTCGACATTGACGGCGGCCTGCTGCTGTCCGGTGGTATCTTGTACGTCAGCACCTACCAGGGGCGCGTTGCTGGCCTGGACCTGGAAAGCGGCCGCGAGCTGTGGCAGCGCGATGCCTCCAGCTACGTGGGTGTCGCCCAGGGCTTCGGTAACGTCTATGTGAGCGAGGCTTCCGGCTCGGTCGAGGGTATCGATGAGCGGTCTTCCAGTGCCCTGTGGACCAACGACTCGATGGCGCGTCGCCAACTGACGGCGCCTGAAGTGTTCTCCAGCTACGTAGCGGTAGGGGACTTCGAAGGCTATCTGCACTTGCTCAGCCAGGTCGATGGCCGTTTCGTTGGCCGTGAGCGCATTGACAGCGATGGCCTGCGCGCCCGCCCGCTTGTGGTCGGCGACACCATCTATGTCTTCGGCAACAGCGGCAAGCTCGAGGCACTGACCATCCGCTGAAGCTATGCTTGAAGCCTTGACCGGCTTCAAGTCGCGGCGTAGGACACGCCGCCCGTACCCCGGCCGCTGCCTTGCAGCGGCCTTTGCATTTTCAAGAATTCTAGAGTGGAGAGCCGATGGTTCCCGTAATTGCCCTGGTGGGCCGCCCGAACGTCGGCAAATCCACCATGTTCAACCGCCTGACCAAGACCCGCGATGCCATCGTCGGTGACCTCTCGGGCCTGACCCGTGATCGCCAGTATGGTGATGCCAGCTGGCAGGGTCGCTCCTTCATCCTGATCGACACTGGTGGTATCACCGGTGACGAAGTGGGCATGGACGAGAAAATGGCCGAGCAGTCGCTCATGGCCATCGAAGAAGCCGACTATGTGCTGTTCCTGGTTGATGCCCGTGCTGGCATGACCGCCGCAGACCAGATGATCGCCGAGCACCTGCGCAAGCGGAACAAGGCCGCGATCCTGGTTGCCAACAAGATCGACAACATCGACCCCGACGTTGCCCGCGCCGAATTTTCGCCAATGGGCATGGGTAACGCCATTCCGGTGGCGGGCTCCCAGGGCCGTGGTATCAGTGCCCTGATGGAAGCCGTGCTCGGCCACTTGCCGCGCGATGCCGAAGAGGAAGCCCTCGACCAGGACGTCGCTGAAGGTGAGGAAGCCGTGCGCATTCCTGGCCCAAGCGAGAAGGATGGCATCAAGATCGCCATCATCGGCCGCCCGAACGTTGGCAAGTCGACGCTGGTCAACCGCATGCTCGGCGAAGAGCGTGTGGTGGTCTACGACGAGCCGGGCACCACCCGTGACAGTATCTACATCCCGTTCGAGCGCGATGGCGAGAAGTACACCTTCATCGACACCGCCGGGGTGCGCAAGCGTGGCAAGATCCACGAGGAAGTCGAGAAGTTCTCGGTGGTGAAGACGCTGCAGGCGATCAAGGACGCCAACGTCGTCATCTTTGTCATGGATGCCCGCGAGGGTGTGGTCGACCATGACCTGAACCTGCTGGGCTTCGCCCTTGAGGCCGGTCGCGCCATCGTCATTGCCCTGAACAAGTGGGATGGCATGGAGCCGGGTGAGCGCGCCTACGTGAAGACCGAGCTGGAGCGCCGGCTGTTCTTCGTCGACTTTGCCGACATCCACTTCATTTCCGCGCTGCATGGCACGGGCGTGGGCAACTTGTACAAGTCGGTACAGGCTGCGTTCCAGTCCGCGGTCACCCGCTGGCCGACCAGCCGCCTGACGCAGATCCTCGAAGATGCCGTGAGCGAGCACCAGCCGCCGATGGTCAATGGTCGCCGCATCAAGCTGCGCTATGCCCACCTCGGCGGTGCCAACCCGCCGCTGATCGTGATCCACGGCAACCAGACCGACAGCATTCCCAAGTCGTACTCGCGTTACCTGGAAAACACCTATCGCCGGGTGCTCAAGCTGGTCGGTACGCCGATCCGTATCGAGTACAAGGGCGGTGAGAACCCGTACGAGGGCAAGAAGAACACCCTTACCGATCGCCAGGTCAACAAGAAACGCCGCCTGATGTCGCACCACAAGAAGGCCGAGAAGAAGCGTCGCGACAAGCGCTAAGTCGCCCCATGTGGGGGCAGGCACAGCCGCCCCCACAGACGCCCCTTGATCCAGAGCAATCCCCCTATTGTTTCAACCTTTTTCCTGACCGCTCGATCCGCTATGCTCGGACTCCACCCCGTGCCGGATATACCCCAGGAAAGAGGGCTCCATGATCCGCAGCAAACTGCCGAATGTCGGCACGACCATCTTCACCACCATGTCCCAGCTCGCCGTGCAGACTGGCGCGCTCAACCTGTCCCAGGGCTTTCCTGACTTCAATGGCCCGCAGGCCCTGCTTGATGCCGTGGGCCGGCACGTGGCTGCCGGGCATAACCAGTATTCGCCGATGACCGGCCTGCCGGCCTTGCGCCAGCAGGTAGCGGCCAAGGTCGAGCGGCTGTATGGGGCCAGGGTGGATGCCGATCAGGAAGTGACTATCACCCCCGGCGCCACCGAGGCTATTTTCTGTGCCATCCAGGCGGTGGTACATGCCGGTGACGAAGTGATCGTCTTCGATCCCTGCTACGACAGTTACGAGCCGTCAGTGGAGCTGGCCGGTGGCCGCTGTGTTCATGTGCAGTTGAGCGACGGCACCTTCCGTATCGACTGGCAGAAATTCAGCGATGCCTTGACCCCGCGCACGCGCATGGTCATCCTCAACTCGCCACACAACCCCAGCGGCGCGCTGATCACTCGCGAAGACCTCGACCAGTTGGCCGCACTAATTGCCGACCGCGATATCTACCTGGTCAGCGATGAAGTGTACGAGCACCTGGTCTACGACGGTGTACGCCACGCCAGCGTGCTGGCCCATGAGCAGTTGTACTCGCGTGCCTTCGTGGTCAGTTCTTTCGGCAAGACGTACCACGTTACCGGCTGGAAGACCGGTTACGTGATCGCATCGCCTGCCCTGAGCGCCGAGCTGCGCAAAGTGCACCAGTACGTCAACTTCTGTGGGGTGACGCCGCTGCAGTGGGCCTTGGCCGATTTCATGGCCGAGCACCCCGAGCATATTGATGAATTGCCAGCCTTTTACCAGGCCAAGCGCGACGTGTTCTGCGGCTTGCTGGAAGGCTCGCGTTTCAACTTTACCCGCACGACGGGCACTTATTTCCAGCTGGTGGACTATTCGCAAATCCGCCCGGACCTGAACGATGTCGACATGTCGCTGTGGCTGACGCGTGAGCACGGCGTGGCGACCATCCCGGTATCGGTGTTCTACCAGCAACCCATCCCCGAGCAACGCCTGGTGCGCCTGTGCTTTGCCAAACGAGAGGAGACGCTGCGTCAGGCAGCGGAAAGACTATGCGCGATCTGAGTACACTGCCGAACCTGAAAGTCGCCCTGGTGCAAACCACCCTGGCCTGGCATGACCGCGAGGCCAACTACGCGCACTTCGAGGTGCTGCTGGAGCAGGTGGGCGAGGTGGACCTGGTGATCCTGCCGGAAATGTTCACCACCGGCTTTTCGATGCAGTCGGAAAGCCTGTGCGAGCAGGAGAACGGTCCGACCTACAAATGGTTGAAAGCCCAGGCGAAGAAGCACAATGCGGTGATTACCGGCAGTGTGATCATCCAGGCGGCCGATGGCAGCCACCGCAACCGCCTGTTGTGGGCGCGGCCGGACGGCGAGATTCTGCACTACGACAAGCGCCACCTGTTCCGCATGGCCGGTGAGCACAAACATTACACCCCAGGCGAGCGGCAGGTGCAGTTCGAGGTCAAGGGCTGGCGGATTCGCCCGCTGATCTGTTACGACCTGCGCTTCCCGGTGTGGAGCCGCGACGCCCAGGACACCGACCTGCTGCTTTATACGGCCAACTGGCCGGCCGCGCGTCGCCAGCACTGGAACCGCCTGCTACCGGCGCGGGGCATCGAGAACCTGTGCTATGTGGCGGCGGTGAACCGGGTGGGCACGGACGGTAAAGGCTTTGCTTATTCTGGTGACAGCCAGGTGCTGGATTTCCAGGGTGAGAGCCTGCTCAGTGCCGGCGAGGCGGACGGGGTGTTCACTGCAGTACTGAGCGCGTCGGAACTGGCGGCGTACCGGGCCAAGTTCCCGGCCAACCTGGATGCCGATACCTTCGAGTTGCACTGACAGCAGCGCCGGTTTCTTCGCGGGCTTGCCCGCGAAAGGGCCTGGTGGCCAATCTCCCTGGCCCTTCACCGTTACCGCCGCCACCGTATTCGCGGGTAAACCCGCTCCTACACAGATCGGTGGTGGACACACATCTGGGGTTGGACACAGCCCGCTGTAGGAGCGGGTTTACCCGCGAAGAGGCCGGCGCTGGTTGAATCGATTTCCAGTCAATACACATCCCGCCGATACCGCCCATCCTCGATCAACTGCTGTACAGCTTCTTCACCCAGCATGCGATTGAGCGCAGCATCCACCCCCGCCGCCATGCCTTTCAGGCTGCCGCAGACATACACGCAAGCCCCATCGGCTACCCAGCGCTTGAAGTCCTCGGCCTGCTGCAGCATCACGTCCTGCGCATACACCTTCTCGGCCTGATCGCGCGAGAACGCCAGGTCCAGCCGTGCCAGGTCGCCGTTGTCCAGCCAAGCATGCAGCTCATCGCCGCACAGCAAGTCATGCGCCCGATTACGCTCGCCGAACAAAAGCCAGTTGCGCTGCTCACCGGCATTGACCCGCGCGCGCAACAGGCTGCGAAGGCCTGCCAGGCCAGTGCCGTTACCGATCAGGATCATCGGCGCAGCGGCCTCAGGCAGATGGAAACCACTGTTACGCCGCAGGCGCAGGCTCAGGGTGCCATTCATTGGCAGGTATTCGGTCAGCCAACCAGAGCCCAAGCCAAGGTTGCCGTCGGGGTGGCGTTCCTGGCGCACGATCAGCTCCAGCACACCATCGCTAGCGATCGAGGCGATGGAGTATTCGCGGCTGCCGATCGGTACCAGTGCATCCACCAGTGCCTGCGGCTGCAAGCCGATCAGGTGATCGCGGCGCGTCGGCAACTGGCGACCAGCGAGTGCCTGGGCAAGGGTTTCGCTCAGGCCATTCACCTGCACTTGGCTGCTGGCGTCCAGTGCCATGCCCTTGAGGAACGCGTCGATACGTGGCTGCCCATTTAGCGGCAGTATTTCTACCAGGTCGCCGGCTTCCCAGCTCGCAGGTTCTGCAGCCTGCAGGCCAAGCAGGTACACCGGTTGGCCTTGGCTGCCGGGGTTGAGCAGTTTGCGGCGCACCAGCGACCAGTTGGCAAAGGTTGGCGGCTGCCAGGCGGCGACCGGCTGGGCGCCGGTCAGTTGCGCCAGTTCCTGCTGCCATTGCTGCAGGGCGGCCTGGTCGGCGTTGTCCACTTCCACCGGGCTGAATGCACTGCTGGCGCCGCGCTCCCCCAGCCACGCCTGGAGGCGACGAGCGAAGCCGCAGAAGTGCGGGTACTGACGATCACCGAGGGCGAGCAGGGCATAGTTGAGGTTGTTCAGTGCCCAAGGCTGGCCGAGCACCTTGCGCTCGAAGGCGCGGGCGCTGTCGGGCGCTTCACCGTCGCCGAAGGTACTCACCACGAAGAGCGCGCGATGGGCCTGGCGCAGGTCGTTTTCACCCAGTTGGGCAAGGGCGCGCACTTGAACGGGCTGGCCGGCTGCCTGCAGCTGCCTGGCGCTCTGCCAGGCCAACTGTTCGGCAAAGCCACTCTGGCTGGCAAAGCCGATCAGCCAGCCGTCGCCATTGCCGTTGCTGTTGGCGACGTTGCCACGGGCTGCGCGCACCTGACGTTTCTTGCGGCGACGGTCGAGGTACAGCAGCCAGCCGGTGACGAAGAACAACGGCATGGTCAGGCTGGCGATGGTGACGATGATGCGCCCCGGCAAGCCGAAGTACTCGCCCACATGCAAGGCGTAAACACTCTGCAGCAGTTGCGCCTTGAAGGACTTGTCGGTGTAGCGGTCGTGCTTTTTAACCTGGCCGGTGGCCGGGTCCAGGACCAGGGTATTGAAGGCACGTGGGTGGGCAGCGTTGTCGAGCAGGTAGAACAGGTTGGCCGGCTGACCGCCAGCGGGCGGCAGGCGCAGGTTGTAGGTGGACAGGCCTGGGCCCGCGGCATCCTTGAGGTTGGCCCAGATGGCGTCATAGTCCACCACCAGCGGTGGCGCATTCCTGTCGACTTTCTGCGGCCCGTGCCGGCCACGGCCTTCACCACGTTTTTGCTGCTGGCCCGCAGCCGGCGCGTCAGCCAGCAGCTTGTTCAGGCCTGCGCGGTACCACTCATAGGACCAGAACAGGCCGGTCAGGGCGAACAGAAGGTAGAACAGCAGGCACCAGGTACCTGCCACGGCGTGCAGGTCCCAGTTGAAGGCGCGGCCTTTCTTGGCCCAGTCGAAGGTCAGCCAGGTGCGCCAGGCCAGCGCTTTGCGCGGCCAGCGCAGGTACAGGCCGGACAGGCAGAAGAACACCAGCATCAAGGTGCAGGCCCCGGTGATTTGCCGGCCAGTGTCGCCCATGGCGAGGAAGCGGTGCAGCTTGAGCATGAGGTTGAAGAAGCCTTGCCCGGCCACTTCACCCTTGAGCTCGCCGGTGTACGGGTCGGCATAGCGCAGTTCGCCACGGCGTTCGCCCGGTGCCGGCATGAAGAAGATACGTGCAGCGTTGCCTTCACGCACGTCGACCCACAGCATCGACACCTTGTCGTGCTGCTGGGCTTCGACCCGTTTAACCAGCTCGGCCGGCGGCAGCACGCCTTCGGCGCGTACTTCTACCTTGAGTACATCGGCATTGAATGCGCGCAGCAGTTCTTCCTGGAACGAGTACAGCGCCCCGGTAATGCCCATCAAGGCCAGCACCAGGCCAGCGGTGATGCCAAAGAACCAGTGCAATTGGAACAGCGTCTTCTTCACCACGTTACTCACCTTGAGTTGCTGCCGCGACCTGCGCGGCGTGCATTATGCCTTGATACGCAAAAGCCCCGCTCACGGGAATGAACGGGGCTCGGGGTGACTTGATTAGAAGTGGAAGTTGGCACTCATGAGTGCAGTACGGCCAGGCGCTACGTGAGCGTAATGCGTAGCGAATACTTGATCGAAGTAACGCTTGTCGGTCAGGTTCTGCACATTCAGTTGCAAGTCGACATTCTTTGTCAGGCGATAGGTAGCCATGGCGTCATAGCGCCAGTAGGAAGGTACCTCGACCGAGTTGGCTTCGTCACCGAAGCGCGAGTCGACAAAAGTCGCTCCAGCACCAACGGTCAGTTGCGGAATGATGTCGTAGGTCGACCAGAACGTGAAGTTGTTACGCGGCGTGCTAGGCATGTGGTTGCCTTCGTTCGCTGCAGTAGAGGTTTTCACGATCTCGCTTTCCATATAGGTGTAGCCGCCATAGACCTTCCACTTGCTGGTCAGGTTACCCGAGTAGGTCAGCTCCACACCCTGGACCCGTTGCTCGCCATCGAGCACCTGATAAGTGGCATTGTCTGGATCGGTGACGCGTGCGTTGGTTTTGTCGGTACGGAACAAGGCTGCGGTCAACGATAGGTTATCGTCGAAGAAGTCCCACTTCGTGCCGATTTCGTAGTTGCGGTTACGTTCTGGATCGAGGTTGCTGTTGTTGGCCGCCAGCTCCAGGCCTCCATTACCGCTGGTTTCGCCCGACGGGTTACTGGAGGTCGACCAGGCGGCGTAAATACTGCCGTTGGGCAACGGCTTGTAGACTACGCCAACTTGGTAGTTCCACAGATGCGCGTTGTTTTCGCGAGAGAAGTCCCCCGCAACCGAGCCACGCCCACCTGTGCTGTATCCGCTTGATTTGGTCTGGTAATCGTCGTAACGCAGGCCAAGGTTCAGCGACCACTGTTCGTTGAAAGTCAGTGTGTCAAATACGTAGGCAGCGCTGGTCTTCGTATCCGTATCGGTGAACGCTTGGCTGTCGGTAATCGTGCCAGACCAGCCGTCATCCGGGGATGGGTCGTAGAGGCTGGTGCAGTCGCCCGAAGCCAGCAAGGCGGGGGTGCAAACAGTGCCTGTGCCAGCGGCCGAGGTGACGACATACCCGCGGTTATGCGTGTCGCTGTAGGTGAACTCCAGGCCTGTCACCAGGCTATGCTCGATGAAGCCGGTATTGAACTTGGCACTCAGGTCGGTCTGGTTCACCCAACCTTTGGACGTCGAATTGCGGTTCTTGGTGGCGCGATAGACCGTACCGTTGGCGACGTTACCTTTACTGTCATCCGGGTTGGTCACGATGTAGTCGAGGGTCGAGCGCGACATGCGGAAGCTGTTGGACAGTGTCAGGTTTTCGTTCAGGTCATGTTCGATACGGATCGTGCCGCTGTCGTTGCTGGTCTTGCGGTAGTCGCGTCCGTTCAAACCGTAGAAGTTGTCGCGGTCTACATGAGCCGGGCCATCTACATTGTATTTGCTGCGCGTGGCGCTGCGATTCAGCGGGATGCCGTAGTCAGGCATATCGTCGGTTTTCAGGTGGTAGTAACCCACTGTGACCCGTGTATCGGTGCCCAAGCCAAAAGCGAACGACGGTGCCACCCCCCAACGGCTCACATCCACATCGTCACGACCGGCGACGTTGGCTTCGTGCTTCATCAGGTTCAAGCGAAAGGCAGAGGTGTCGGTCAGCTGTTTGTTCAAATCCAGGGTGGTGCGTTTGGTCTGGTCTGAACCCCAAGTGAACCCACCGTTGTAGCTATCGCCAAGTTTTGCGCTCTTGGTGACCAGATTGAGGCTCCCGCCCGTCGAGCCAGCACCGGTAAAAGCGGAGCCAGGGCCTTTTGCGACCTCAATGGACTCCACGTTGAAGATCTCCCGGCTTTGGGATGCGACATCGCGCATGCCATCGACAAATACGTCACTTTCGGCGTTGAAGCCGCGGATGATAGGGCGGTCACCCGCTGGGTTGCCGCCTTCGCCTGCGCCAAAAGTGATGCCTGGGGTTGTACGCAAGGCGTCTACCAAGGACGTCGCCCCCGTGTCACGAATGACTTGCTGAGGGATCACCGTGACACTCTTCGGTGTTTCACGCAGCGGGGCGGTGTACTTCTTCGAGCTGGCGGTGTCCGTCTTGTAGCTGGTGACATCCTGTGCCGCGTTGACGCTGGTTGCGTCGAGTGAAATGACAGAATCAGCAGCCTGATCATCTGCATATGCAAGCTGAGCAGTCGATGCTGCAGAGATGGCAACGCCAATGGCGGACGCAAGCAGGCGTTGTGAGCTCACAGCAGATGGCACGTAATGACGCATTGGTAAGGACCTTCCCCAAGGTTTCGAGGCGGTGGATCTTAATGTAAGCAATTTTGACTAACAATTGAGATTCGTTACCATTCGTGAAGAATTTACAATCTTTACAATTTGTCTTTACGGTTTCATGCAGCTGAAACGTCTTAACTGGCAAATGGGGCTTGTGTAGCGCAAAAGGGAATCAATATCATTGAGCCTTTACATTTCCCAACGGTGCTGTTGCCATGCTGCTTCACATCCCAGGTCTGTTCGACGCTGATGAACTGGCCCGTATTCGCGAGGCGCTGGAGCAGGCCGACTGGGCCGATGGCAAGCTTACGGCGGGTTATCAGTCGGCCAAGGCCAAGCACAACCTGCAGTTGCCGGAAGGCCATGCGCTGGCCAAGGAAATTGGCACTGCGTTGATCGACCGCCTGTGGAAAACCCCGCGCTTCATGTCGGCAGCGTTGCCGCACAAAGTGTTCCCGCCGCTGATCAATTGCTATCGCGAAGGTGGCAACTTCGGCTTCCACATCGACAACGCCCTGCGCCAGCCCAAGGGCAGCCCGGAGCGGGTGCGTACCGACCTGTCTTCCACGTTGTTCCTCAGCGACCCGGAAAGCTACGACGGCGGTGAGCTGGTGATCCAGGACACCTATGGCGTGCAACAGGTCAAGCTGGCCGCCGGTGACATGGTGCTGTACCCCGGCACTAGCCTGCACAAGGTCAACCCGGTGACCCGTGGCCAACGCTATGCCGCATTCTTCTGGACCCAGAGCCTGGTGCGCGATGACAGCCAGCGGACGCTGCTGTTCGAGATGGACAACGCAATCCAGCAACTGACTGCCGATGTGCCGGACCATCCTTCGTTGTTGCAGCTGACGGGCACCTACCATAACTTGCTGCGCCGCTGGGCTGAGGTCTGAGCCGTGTCCTACCTGCTGCGGCGTGAGGAAGTGGTGGATGTGGCCGGCTTGCAGGCCATGCTCGAGGAATCCCCCGGCAAGGCCGCCCAGGCAATTCTGGCGGCAGCGGGGCAGGGTGCGGTCGAGGCGCAGTTGCTGCTGGGGCAGATCCTGCTGGATGGGCTTGGCATCCAGCAGGATGCCACCGTCGCCCGGCGTTGGTTCGGTATCGCTGCACAGGGGGGGAATGCCATGGCGCACAACATGCTCGGGCGTTGCCTGGAGCATGGTTGGGGCGGTGAGGTGAGTTTGGCGCAGGCTGCCGTTCACTACGCCCGTGCGGCCGATTCCGGTTTGGACTGGGGCCTGTATAACCTGGGCAACCTTCTGGCGACCGGGCGCGGGGTGCCGGTCAATCAGGTGCAGGCGCTGATGTGCTACGAGAAGGCTGCGCAGCTGGGGCATGCCAAATCGATGAATCTCTATGGGCGTTACCTGGAGCAGGGCATTGCCACGGCGCCCAGCCCGGCGCGGGCGGTGCGCTGGTATCGGCGTTCGGCCGAGGCGGGGGATTTTCGCGGGATGTTCAGCCTGGCGCTGGTGCTGGTCGAGCGTGGGCAGTTGGCCGAGGCAGGGCAGTGGCTGGAGCAGGCCCGGGTTGCGGGGAACATGAATTTCCTGCGTGCTGCGTTGGTAACCCTGCAGGACGCGGGGCCGGTGTTGATGGCCTTTGCGGCGCGGTATGCCGAGGAAATCGATCGGCGCGAAGAGGCCGGTACAGGAGAGCACACATGAAAACGGGGCCTTTCGGCCCCGTTGTGCATTACAGGTAGTAAGCCTTCAGCGGCGGGAAGCCGTTGAATTCCACTGCGCTGTAGCTGGTGGTGTAGGCGCCGGTCGACAGCCAGTACAGGCGGTCACCGATGGCCAGGTTCAGCGGCAGCCCGTACTTGTAGTTCTCGTACATGATGTCGGCACTGTCGCAGGTCGGGCCGGCGATGACCACTTCTTCGGCTTCGCCTTTTTTCTCGGTCCAGATCGGGAACTTGATGGCTTCGTCCATGGTTTCGATCAGGCCGGAGAACTTGCCTACGTCGGTGTAGATCCAGCGCTCGACGGCGGTACGCGACTTGCGTGCGACCAGCACCACTTCACTGACCAGGATACCGGCGTTGGCGATCAGCGAACGGCCAGGCTCGAGGATGATTTCCGGCAGTTCGTCACCGAAGTCTTCCTTGAGGAAGCGGATGATTTCTTCGGCGTAGGTTTCCAGGCTGTTGGTACGGGTGATGTAGTTGGCCGGGAAGCCACCACCCATGTTGATCAGTTTCAGTTCGATGCCGTCTTCTTCTTTCAGGCGCTCGAAGATCACCTTGACCTTGGCGATGGCGGCGTCCCACACGCTGATGTCGCGTTGCTGCGAACCCACGTGGAAGGAGATACCGTAAGGAACCAGGCCCAGGTCGCGGGCGAGGATCAGCAGGTCCATGGCCATGTCGGTCTGGCAGCCGAACTTGCGGGACAGTGGCCAGTCGGCAGTGGTGGAGCCTTCAGTCAGAATGCGCACGTACACTTTCGAGCCCGGTGCGGCCTTGGCGATGTTGCGCAGGTCGGCTTCCGAGTCGGTGGCGTACAGGCGCACGCCCTTCTCGTAGAAGTAGCGGATGTCCTTGGACTTCTTGATGGTGTTGCCGTAGCTGATACGGTCAGCGCTGACACCGCGGCCCAGTACTTTGTCCAGTTCGTAGATCGAGGCGATGTCGAAGCTCGAACCTTTCTCTTTGAGCAGGTCGATGATTTCCACGGCCGGGTTGGCCTTGACCGCGTAGTAGACCTTGGCAAATTCGAAACCGGCGCGCAGGTCGTCATACGCCTGGCTGATCATCTGGGTGTCGATGAGTACGAACGGGGTTTCCTGCTTGTCAGCGAACGCCTTCATTTTCTGGAAGGTTTCACGCGCGAAATAGTCTTCGACCTGGATCGACATGCTCAGGGACTCCATGGGCAAACTGAAAGATTAAGTGGCTGCAAACTGAACGTCCTCCGTATCCCCACTTTGGTTCGCCTACTCAGTACTTGAGCCGGATGGATCGTTTCCAGCATGGACGTTCGGCGCGCACTTTAGGGCGTGAAGAATGCAGAATCAACAGGCA
>Ga0182745_1002296_pt1 | contig 17319 bp, 14 predicted proteins | sample eDN3rd30CKraftBY_FD_128523 | JGI IMG/M metagenome (GOLD analysis project Ga0182745, IMG submission 128523) | Enriched backyard soil microbial communities from Emeryville, California, USA - eDNA 3rd pass 30_C Kraft BY (version 2) (version 2) | ecosystem: Environmental > Terrestrial > Soil >...
AGCGGCGCGTTGCTGCCGATGCTTTCGAACTGGACCGCCTGCTTCAGCCGATATCCGGGGACATAGGTCTGCACCTCGGCGACCATATCCGCGACGCTCTGCGCAATCGCCGCGCGATCACCGTCGTCGCACAGGCAATAGACGGTGTCGCGCATGATCAGCGGCGGCTCGGCCGGATTGAGGACGATGATCGCCTTGCCGCGCGTCGCGCCGCCAACCTTGACGATCGCCTCGCTCGTCGTCTCGGTGAATTCGTCGATATTGGCGCGGGTGCCGGGGCCCGCGCTTTTCGACGCGATCGAGGCGACGATCTCGCCATAATGCACCTTCGCGACACGATTGACCGCCGCGACGATCGGGATCGTCGCCTGCCCCCCGCACGTCACCATATTGACGTTCGGCGCGTCGAGGTTGGCGTCGCCGTTGACCGGCGGGATCGTATAGGGACCGATCGCCGCCGGGGTCAGATCGACGACGCGCTTGCCATGGCCGATCAACACCTCACTGTGCCGCTTGTGTGCGCCCGCCGAGGTCGCATCGAAGACGATGGCAATGTCGGCAAAACCCGGCATCGCGACCAAGCCGTCGAGCCCCTCGGCGGTGATCGGCACGCCAAGCCGTTCGGCGCGTTTCAGCCCGTCGCTCTCGGGGTCGATGCCGACGAAGGCGCCCATCTCCAAAACGTCGGAAAGGCGCATGATCTTGATCATCAGGTCGGTGCCGATGTTGCCCGATCCAATGATCGCGACTTTGGTTTTCTCCGCCATCGTCAATCCTTTGCGTAGGTGAAGGTGGCCGAACCGATGCCCGCGATGCGCGCCTCGACATGATCGCCGGGGCTCAGCGCGACCATCGGACCGAGCGCGCCCGCGAGCAGGATGTCGCCGGCCTTCAGCGGCTCGCCGCGCGTCGCCAGTGTCTGCGCGAGCCAAGCGGCGGCGTTGAGCGGGTTGCCGAGCGCGGCAGCGCCGATGCCCGTCGAGGCAACCGCGTCGTTGACGCTCATTTCCATCGCGGCACCTTCAAGATCCAGCCCTGCCAGCGGCAGGCCTTTGTCGGCCAGGACAAAGAAGGCCGAAGAGCCATTGTCCGCCACTGTGTCAGCAAAGGTGATCTTCCAGTCGGCGATGCGGCTGTCGACGATCTCGATTGCCGCGTGCACGCTTGCAACGGCGGCAGCGACCTCCTCGACGCTCGTTCCCGGATCCGGGAGGTCGGCCCCGAGAATGAAGGCGATCTCGGCTTCGGCTTTCGGCTGCAAGGACTTCGACGGGTCGAGCCTGCCCCCGTCCGCAATCCGCATATCGTCGAACAGGACCCCGAAATCGGGCTGATCGACGCCGAGCTGGGTCTGTACGGCCTTGGCTGTCAGCCCCGCCTTGCGCCCGACGATTCGGCGGCCCTGCGCTTCCCAGAAGCGCGTATTAATCGTCTGGACCGCGTAGGCGCCATCGGCATCGGTGGGTTCGAGCGCATCGCGAAGCGGCGGAACGGCGCCGCCCGAATAGGCCTCGCGCAGGCGGATCGCGATCTCTTCGTGGCTGGCCATATGCCCTCGTCCCTCTTGCGGTGTTCGTTCACCGATTGACTAATTGCGACTCATGTTACATACCAAGTGCACGGTTTGTAAAGGGCCATAGAAGAGCGGCACGCTCGAAAGGGAAGAGGAATGGATCAGAGCCTTCGGCCGGTTGTGGATGAAACACGTGGAATCTACCGCGTTCCCCGCCGCGCCTTCGTCGACCAGACGGTGTTCGAGCGCGAATGCCGCGCCATCTTCGATAAATGCTGGCTCTATCTCGGCCACGCATCCGAGTTGCCGAACAAAGGCGACTTTGTAACCCGCAAGGTCGCGGGGCGGCCGATGCTGTTCACCCGCGACAAGGACGACCAGTATCACGCGCTGATCAACACCTGCCCGCATCGCGGCGCCATGGTCTGCCGCGAGCGCAAGGGCTCATCACCGGCCTTTCAGTGCATGTATCATGGCTGGGTGTTCGCCAACACGGGCCGGCTCATGGTGGTACCCGGTCACGCCGGTTACCCCGCAGATTACAAGGACGATCCGGGCAAGCAGCTCAGCCATGCGCCGCGGTTCGACCGGTTCGGCGATTTCTTCTTCGTGAGCTTTTCGCCCGATGGCGAAGATCTCGCGACCTATCTCGCCGGCGCCGGCGATTATCTGAAGCTCGTCTCCGAGCAATCGTCGAAGGGCATGACGATAGTCGGCGGCACGCAGGAATATTCGATCCGCGGCAACTGGAAGCTGCTCGCCGAGAATAGCGTCGACGGGTATCACGCCGCCAGCACCCATTCGACCTATCTCGAATATCTGAAGAATGCCAATGGCTCGACCCACGACACGCGGCTTGCGGGCTTCGGGCATGACCTTGGCAACGGCCACGCCGTCATCGAATATTTTGCACCCTGGGGCCGCCCGATCGCCAACTGGATTCCCCTCTGGGGCGAGGAAGGCAAGCGCGAGATCGAGGCGATCCAGCAGGATCTGGCGACGCGTCTCGGACGGGAGCGCGCCGAGCGGATCGCGAAGCAGAGCCGGAACATGATCATCTTCCCCAATCTCGTCATCAACGACGTGATGGCGATCACGGTGCGGACCTTCTGGCCGACCGCGCCCGATTATATGGAAGTCAACGCCTGGGCGCTCGCTCCGGCCGAAGAATCCGAGTGGCTACGCAAGTTCAGGCTTTTCAACTTCACCGAGTTTCTCGGTCCCGGCGGTTTTGCGACGCCAGACGATGTCGAGGCGATCGAGAAATGCCAGGTCGGCTACCAGGCCGCGCGCGAGGCACAGTATAACGACATCTCGCGCGGCATGCTCCGCGAAGGCGGCTCGGCGTATGACGACGAGCTACAGATGCGCTGCTTCTGGAACGAATGGGACCGCCGTATCCAGGAGTATGGGGAATGAGCCGCGAAGCCGCCATCGATGCGATGCTGCTGCAGCACCGCGTCCAGAGCTTCCTGTTCCATGAAGCCGATCTGCTCGACCGGTGGCAACTCGAGGAATGGGAAGCCCTCTTCGCCGATGAGGCCCGCTATCTGGTCCCGCCGACCGACGTCGACGGCGATTTCGCCGATCCCGACAAGTCGCTCTTCTACATTTTCGACGACCGGACGCGCATTCACGAGCGCGTTGTTCGCCTCGAGAAGAAGGGCGCCCACAGCGAGTTTCCGCGATCGAAGACGCGGCATCTCGTTAGCAATGTGCAAGCTTCGCTCGGCGACGGCACGATCGAGGCGACCGCATCCTTTGCGGTGTGGCGCTCGAAGGACGGCAACACCGATATCTTCGTCGGTCACTACGCCTATCAGCTGATCGACATCGGCGGGGCGCTCCGCATCGCCGAGAAGAAATGCGTGCTCGATATGGACGCGCTCCGCCCGCACGCGCGCATCAGCATCTTGCTCTAGGATGACGCTATGACCGCACCCTTTCGCTACCGCCGATTGTCCTACGTGGCCCTTGACGTGTCGGACCTCGAGCAGTCGCTCGGTTTCTATCGCGACCTCGTCGGCCTCAAGCTGGACCGCGAGACAGATGGCGCCGCCTATTTGCGCTGCAGCGAGCTACCGCAGAACCTCGTACTTCGTGAGGGCGACACCCCGGGCCTCGCCCGCGCGGCGTTCGAGCTCGAGAGCCAGGCCGACCTCGACCGGGCCTTCACCTATCTCGACGATGAAGGGTTCGATCCGCAATGGCTCACTGCGGATGAAGCTGCAAAACTGAAGGTCGTCGCCGGCCTCCGCTTCCGCGAGCCCGGCTGCGGTCTGCATTTCGAATTTCACGTCGAGCCCGAATTGCAGGAGGATTTCGAAGCCGGTCACACCGCGATCGCGCGGCTCGGGCATGTCGTTCTCAACGTCGCGGATTTCGCGAGCGTGGAATCGTCGCTGGTGGGCAAGCTCAACTTCCTCATCTCGGACCATGTGCCTGGAAAGATCGCCTTCCTGCGCGCCTTCCCCAATCGCTATCATCACAGCTTCGCGATCCTGACCGGGCCCGCCGACGGCTATAATCATGTCAATTTCATGGTTACGGACATCGACGATGTCGGCCGCGCGATCAACCGGATGAAAAAGGCCGAGGTGCCCATCGTCTTCGGCCCGGGACGTCACGAACCCTCGGGCAGCATCTTCCTCTATTTCCTCGATCCCGACGGCATGACCACCGAGTACAGCTTTGGTATGGAAGAGTTCGAGGAAGTGGGCGCGCGGCCGCCGCGCGAGCTTGAAGCCAAACCCGAGGTCCTCGACACGTGGGGCAGTATTCCCGACCCGCGCTTCGGCAAGGGCGGTGCGATCCTCGCCCATGCATGACGCCTCGCACAATGGCCGCGCCGCGATCGTGACCGGTGCCGGCCGCGGCATCGGCCTCGCGATTGCACGGCGCTTGCAAGCCGACGGCGCGCGCGTCATGTTCGCCGATCTCGACGAGAGCGCTGCGCGCGAAGCCGCGGGCGACGAAGGCGCTGCCTTCTGGGGCGACCTCGCCGACGAAAAGACCGCCGGCGATCTCATCGCCCGAACTGTCGAGGAACTGGGCGCCCCGGCAATCCTGGTCAACAACGCCGGCGGCGGGATCCTTCGCCCCTTTCTCGACCACACGCCCGAAACGTTGCGGGCCACGATCGACCGGAACCTCTGGACTGCGATCTGGTGCAGCTGGCACGCGCTGCCGCACATGAAGGCGTCCGGCTGGGGACGCATCGTCAACGTCGGCGCCGACAGCGTTCGCAACGGTCTCTTCGACCATGCGGGCTATAATGCCGCCAAGGGCGGGATGCACGGCATGACGACAGGCCTTGCGCGCGAGTTCGCACGCGACGGGATCACCGTAAACACTGTCGCGCCCTGTGCGGTCGTCACGCCGCAATATCGAGAAATCGAGAAGACGAACCCCGATCTTATTGAAAAAGTTGTGAGCGTCATTCCGATGGGCCGCGCCGGCACCGAGGAAGAGGTCGCCTCCATGGTCGCCTATCTGGCGCGTGACGAGGCTGGTTTCGTCACCGGCCAGGTCGTCAGCGTCAACGGCGGCACGACGATGCTCTAGATCAAGGAAAAGAAGACAATGACCAACCCCGAAATCGGCAATTCGGTCGTCGCGAACGGCATTCGCACCAACTATATCGAGGCCGGCGATGCGTCGCTGCCTCCGCTCGTCCTGATCCACGGCTCGGGCCCGGGCGTCACCGCCTTTGCGAACTGGAATGGCGTGATCCCGACCCTTTCGGAACATTTCCATGTCTTCGCCCCCGACATGGTGGGCTTCGGTTATACCGACGTCCCCGACCATATCACCGATTTCACGCTCGACTTCTGGGTCGATCATATCGTCGGCTTCCTCGACGCGCTCGGCATCGAACGCGCGTCGTTCATCGGCAACAGCTATGGCGGCGCGCTCAGCCTTGCCGTGGCGGCGCGCCATCCCGACCGCGTCCGCCGCTTCGCGCTGATGGGAGCTGCTGGCCTCAAGTTCGAGATGTCCGATGGTCTGCGCAACGTCTGGGGCTACGAACCCTCGGAAGCCAATATGCGCAAGCTCATGGAAACCTTCGCCTATAATCCCGGGCTGGTCACCGACCCGATCGTGCTCTCGCGCCACAATGCCAGCATTCGCCCCGGCTCGCACGAGGCCTTTTCGCGGCTGTTCCCCGAACCGCGCCAGGAAAAGCTCGACGCGCTCGCTACGCCCGAGGAGGATATCCGTAAGATCAAGGCCCCTGCGCTTATCATCCAGGGTCGCGAGGATGTTATCGTTCCCGTTGACGTGGCCTATCGTTTCTCGGCATTGCTGCCCCATTCGGAGCTGCATGTGTTTGGGGAATGCGGGCATTGGACACAGATAGAAAAGCGCGACCGGTTCCTGGAAGTCGTGGTACCGTTTCTGACGGCGGCATGAAGCGGCCGCGTCGCTCGCAGGGCGAGCGCTCGGAAGAGATGCGCGAGCGCGTCGCCCAAGCGACGTTCGATGTGATCGCGGCGCGCGGCTATTCGGCGATGCGCTATGCCGCGGTCGCAGAGCAGGCCGGTGTCAGCCAGGGGGCGCTCCTCCATCATTTCGAGACGAAGGATGTGCTGACACTCGCGACAGTCGAGTTCGCCTTCGCGCGGGCCTCGGCAAAGACCGAAGAGATCATCGTGGCTGGACTTGCCAAGGGCGAGGACCCGATCGACCTCATGCTCAAGGATTTCGGGCTCTATTTCTTTAACGATGATTTCTGGGTGTCGCTCGACATAACCATCAATGCGTCGAAGGATCCCGAACTCAAGGGCGGCATCCAGGAGATCGTTCCGCGCTATCGCCTCGGCGTCTATCGGCGCTGGGTCGGCATCCTGTCCGAAACTGGTTGGTCTGCAGACGATGCGGAAGAGATTGTGCGCATGAGCGCGGCGCTCACCACGGGTCTCGGCATCCGCACGCTGTTCGACGATGTCGATGCCTATTTCGATACGACCATCGCGAAGTGGCGCACGATCATCGACGCGACCTGGCCGCGCACGAAGGGCTAGCGGACCTCGGCGACAACCGGGTTCTCGATCGCCCCTACCCCGTCGATCTCGCAGCGAACGACGTCGCCGACCTTGAGGAACACCGGCGGGTCCATGGCAATGCCGACGCCCTCGGGCGTGCCCGTGGCGATCAGATCTCCCGGCTCGAGCGTGAAGGCGGTCGAAAGATATTCGATCTGCTCATGGATATTGTGCAGCATCATGCTCGTATTCGAGGATTGCCGGACCTCGCCGTTCACGAAACAGCGGATGGCGAGATCATGCGGATCCGCAATCTCGTCGGCGGTCACGATCCACGGTCCGATCGGGCCATGCGTGTCGAAAGATTTGCCCATCATCATCGTCTGCGAATGAAACTGCCAGTCGCGTGTCGAAACATCGTTGGCGACGAAATAGCCGAAGATGTGCTTGGGTGCGTCGGCCGCCGACACATGTTTGGCCGGAGCGCCGATGACGACACCGAGTTCGGCTTCGTAATCGACCTGATCGGAGACATCGGGCTTCACGATCCCGTCGCCCGGCCCGGTGATGCAGGTGGTCTGCTTGTTGAACCAGAGCTGCTTCTTCGGCTCGGCAATGCCGAGCTTCGCGCCCTCCTCGACATGCTTGCGGTAGTTCATGCCGATCGCGAGATATTTGCCCGGCCGCTCGATCGGGGCGAGGAGGCGCACCGATGCAAGGCGCACTGCGGGCGCATCGGCCATATATTCGGTGATGCGGGCCAGCGCCCCCACGCCGGCCCGCACCACCGCGAGGAGATCGAAGAAACCGAGAGGATCGAGGTCGACAACCGCGTCGCCGCGAACCACGCCCGCACGCGCGCCAGCGCCGCCATCAAACCGAACCAGCTTCATTTCGCTCTCCCCTCGCAATTTCAGACCACACTTACAAACCGTGCACTTGGTATGTCAATATCGAAGCCGTGTCGCGGAATTGACAGACAGTCTCTCACATTTGGCACAATCCGATCAAAAATTCGGAGAGGCGACCACCATGGAACAGTCCGGCACGATCACGCTCGATGACAAGTGGACAAAGTCGAAAGGGCGAATATTCCTGAGCGGCACTCAGGCGATAGCCCGTGTCCTCATCGCACAGGCCGAACTCGACCGTCGGGTGGGGCTCAATACGGCAGGTTATGTCAGTGGGTACCGCGGATCGCCGCTCGGAGGCGTCGACACCACTCTCTGGTCGATCAAGAGCCTCCTGAAGGACAATGGCATCGTCTTTCAGCCCGGCGTCAACGAAGACATCGCCGCGACCGCGGTCGCCGGGACCCAGCAGTTCGACCAAGTGCCGGGGGCTCGCTACGATGGCGTATTCGCGGCGTGGTATGGCAAGGGTCCCGGGGTCGACCGCTCCGGGGATGCCTTCAAGCACGGAAACTATGCCGGCGCGCACCGGAATGGCGGCGTGGTCATTTTCTACGGCGACGATCATGCCGGCAAATCCTCGACTGTCGCCTTCCAGTCCGAACAGGCCATCGTCGCGAGCAGCATTCCCATTCTTTACCCGTCGGACCCGGGCGAACTGATCGAGTTCGGCCTCCTCGCCTATGCGATGTCCCGCCACAGCGGGTCGTGGATATCGGTTAAATGCATCAACGAGGTCGTCGAGCAGACCGGAACTTTCGACATCGATCTCGATGGCTTCAGCCCGACATTCCCTCCCCTCCCCGAACCGCCGCCCGAGGGCATTCACACCCGGCGCCGGGCCTTCGCACCGCTGCGCGACGAACAGATCGTCAACGAACACCGCATGCCGCTCATCGCGCCGTTCGTTCGCGCCAACCGCATCGATCGTATCGCGATCCGCGGTGAGACACCGCGCCTCGGCCTTGTCGCTGCGGGCAAGAGCTACAACGACGTCCGTGAGGCGCTGGACCTGCTCGGCCTCGACGACGTGACGTGTGAGGCGCTCGGCATCGCTTTCTACAAGCCGGGTTGCATCTGGCCGCTCGAACCGGACGGCCTCATCGAATTCGCGCAGGGCATGGAGACGCTTCTCATCGTCGAGGAGAAGAAATCCTTCATCGAGGCACAGGCCGCCGCCATCTTCATCAACCGGGCGGACGCTCCGCTGATCGTCGGCAAGCGCGACGAGGCCGGCTGCACGATCTTTTCCGATACGGTCTCGCTCGAGCCCGCCCGGATCGCCGTCGCGATCTGCGACCGGCTGGAGAAGGGCGGCACGCTCCCGGCCAGCCTCGGCGGCGCACGCGAGGCACTCGGCATTTCGTCGGCCGCCGCCGCGGAACCGCTCGCCGAAAGGCGGGCCCCATTCTTCTGCTCCGGATGTCCGCATACCCGGTCGACCCGCATCCCCGAGGGCAGCCTCGCCATGTCGGGTATCGGCTGCCACGGCATGGTGTCCTTCGTGCGCCCGGAAGAGACGATGACGCCAATGCAAATGGGCGCCGAGGGCGCGAACTGGATCGGCATGGCCCCCTTCACCGACCTGCCGCACATTTTCCAGAATATGGGCGACGGGACCTATTATCATTCGGGGCTGCTCGCGGTCCGCGCTGCGGTCGCCTCCGGGGCCAACATAACCTACAAAATCCTGTATAATGACGCGGTGGCCATGACGGGAGGCCAGCCGGTCGATGGGCCCCTGAGCGTCGCCGAAATCGCCCAGCAGCTCAGGCACGAGGGCGTGCAACGCATCGCAGTGCTCAGCGACAATCCTGGTTACCATTCGCGTTCGGGCGGATTTCCGCCCGGCACCACGATCGGCCACCGCGACGGACTCGACGACGTGCAGCGCGAGCTGCGCGAGGTGAAGGGCGTATCCGCGCTGATCTACGAACAGACCTGCGCCGCCGAAAAGCGCCGGCGCCGCAAGCGCGGGACCTTTCCGAATCCTGCCAAGCGGATGTTCATCGCCCACGAGGTCTGCGAGGGATGCGGCGACTGCTCGGAGCAGTCGAGCTGCGTCAGCATCGTGCCCCGCGAAACCGATCTCGGGCGCAAGCGCGCCATCGACCAGTCGAGCTGCAACAAGGATTTCAGCTGCAACCGGGGCTTCTGCCCTTCCTTCATCACCGTCTACGATGCCGAGCCCAGGAAGCCCGAGGGCGTCGCGGTTGACCAGACCTGGTTCTCCGACTTGCCCGAGGCCAAGCCCGCCCCGCTCGGTCAAACCAGCTTCAACCTGATGGTCACGGGCATCGGCGGTACCGGCGTCATCACCGTCGGAGCACTTCTCGGCATGGCAGCCCATCTCGACGGCCACGCCGCCTCGCTCTTCGACATGACGGGCCTCGCCCAGAAAAATGGTGCAGTCTACAGCCATATCCGGATCGCCCGCTCGCCTGCCGATATCCGCACCCAGCGCATCGGCCAGGGCGAGGCAGACCTTCTGCTCGCCTTCGACATGGTCGCAGCGCTCGCCCCGGAATCACTTGCCAGCCTCAAGGCCGGGCGAACCCGGGCGATCGCGAATGTCGATGTTTCGCCGACTGCGGCCCTGCAACGCGACCGCGACTTTCGTCTCGAACCCGAGGTCCTGCGAGCCCGGCTCGCGAGGGTTATCGGCAGCGACGCGACGCATGCGGCAAACGCGAGCGGCCTTGCCCTCGAGCTGACAGGCGACACGATCTCCGCCAATCTCATGATGGTCGGAATCGCGGTCCAAAAGGGGCTGCTCCCCCTCAGCGTGGAAGCGATCGAGCAGGCCGTCCGCCTCAACGGCGTCGCGATCGACCAGAATTTGCGGGCGCTTGCGCTCGGCCGATTGATCGCCGCGCACCCCGACCGGGTTACTGCGGCCCTCGGCCGTACTACGAAGCCCGTAGCGGATGCCGCGCCATCGCTCGGTGATATCGTCGAAGACCGCGCCGAGCGGCTACGCCTCTATCAGAACGGCGCCCTCGCCGACCGCTACCGGGCCCTGGTCGCGCGCGTCGTCGACGCCGAACAATCGCTCGTGCCCGGGTCCGACGCTCTCGCCGCGACGGTAGCCCGCAATTTCGCCAGGCTGCTCGCGATCAAGGACGAGTATGAAGTCGCGCGCATGCTGGTGTCTCCGGCGCTGCAGGCCGAACTCGATGCCAGCTTCGCGCCCGGCCGGCGGATCGCCTTCAATCTTGCCCCGCCGATTTTCGGCGGCGCGGGGCCTGGCAAGCGGCCCCGAAAGCGCGAATTCCCGGCATGGATCATGATGCCGCTGCTGCGGCTCCTCGCCAGGGGCAAGGCCGTCCGGGGAAGCTGGCTCGACCCCTTCGCGCGGACGCATGAGCGCCGCGATGAACGGCGCCTCGCGGCGGACTATGAAACGCTGGTCGAGCGGTCGATAGCGCGTCTCTCCGCCGCCAATCTCAAGGCCGTCACATCGCTGCTCTCCCGGGTGGAGGCGGTGCGCGGCTATGGTCCGGTGAAGCAGCTTGCCATGGATCGCTATTTCGCGTCGATCGGCGCCGCGGAAGCCATCGTATTCGCCGCTGCCGCCCCTGCGAAGGAAGAAACCGCGCTCGCGGCGCATTGAAGGGAAGGATCGGCGCCGGCCGCAGCCGGCGCCGGTTCAGCGATCAGACGCTGTAGATATCGAGAACATTGGGGATCACATCATTCGCCAAAATGACGCGCCGCGACGCGATCTTCAGACCCTTGTCGGTCTTGCGCAGATGGTGCGTCTGCTGACCGAAGAAGCAGTGCGCTACTTCAAGCCGGTAGCTGTGAACCGTCCAGTTCGAATCGACGCGGATGCCGTCATCCTCTTCGACCGCGCACACGACATTGGTCATGTGACAGGTCCGCGGCATCGGAATGGAAGCAAGCGACTGCTCGGTACGGATGCGATAGACGCGATCCTCCAGCCCGGTCCGGTTGCCGTAATAGATCAGCGACATTTCGCGCTGCGGGTCGCTCGTCAGCCGGTCCTCGTCGAGCCAGCAGGGCAGCCAGTAGGTCGCATCGGGTGCGTAGAGGTCGAGCCATTCGTCCCATTCGCGGTTATCGAGATGCCATCCTTCCAGAAGAACAAGAGCGCGGGCGTCCGCCAGCAGATCGCCGCTCATTCGGCAGCCTCCGGCAGCGGCTGGTCCGATCGCGCGATGCCCTCGCGAAGCTGACGCATCCAGTTCCGGTGCTGATTGAGGAACAGTCCCTCGTCCTGCAGCTGCGTTCCGCAGAACTGGGGTTCGAAACCGAGGCCCCGCGCGCGCTCGTCGGCTCCGATGACGACATTGCGCGCGCCGCGCGAGACATCGCTCCATTCGGCGTCGTTCGCCTGGAAGCCCGCCTGGGTCGCGTTGAACGCGGCCAGGTCGTCGGGCGTCGCGAGCCCCGAAGCGTTGAAGAAATCCTCATATTGGCGAATGCGCTTGGGACGGATCTCGGGATCCTCGCTCCTCGGCGCAAAGGCGAAGGCTTTTACCTCGGTCCTGGTGAGCGACAGCGGCCGGAAGGTCCTGATCTGGCTGCTCATCTGGTCCATGAGGAACAGGTTCGGGAATATGAAGAGGTTGCGCCAGGTATGCGTCATCCAGTGTGCGCGCTCTTCGCCATATTTCTCGATATAGGCATCGCGCTTCGCATAGGACGGGCGGACCTCCGGATTGGGCAGCTCGTTCCAGAGCACGGCATGGCCATTCTCGAACGCATAATAGCCGCCCGGCAGATTGCTGAATCCGGCGACATCGATGGGTTCGACCACATCATTCTCTGCGGCGATGCGTGCACGGTTTTTCGTCGTGAGGATATAATTGCCGTGGATCATGCCCACATGATAGCCGTCGACGCCATTTTCGGCCTGCAACTTCCAGTTGCCGTCATAGGTGTAGGTCTGCGGCCCCGGGATGAGCTCGATCTCGCCATTGTCGTCCTGGTCGACGATCAGGTCGATGAACGCCTTCGCAGCGCCCAGATAATCCTCCAGCGAGTCCACGTCGGCGCGAAGGCTCCCGAAGATGAAACCGCGGTAGCTCTCGACACGCGGGACGCGCTGCAGCCCCAGGGCCGCCTTGTCGAAGGCTTCGGTATAGCCTGCAGCCTTTACGTCGCCGCAACTCACCAGGCGACCGGTATTGGCATAGCTCCAGCCGTGAAAAGGGCAGATGAATAGCTTCTTGTTGCCGCAGCTGCGAAGCTCGACGGTCGCGCCGCGGTGCTGGCAGGCATTCAGAAAGGCCCCGAGTGCCCCTTCCTTGTCGCGCGTGACGATGATCGGCTGTTTCCCGATATAGCCGGTGAGAAAGTCATTCGGCTTCGGAAGCTGACTTTCATGCGCGAGATAGACCCAATTGCCCGCGAATATATGCTCGAGTTCCAGCGCGAAGATGCGCTCGTCGGTGAACATGCGGCGATTGATGCGGAACAGGCCGTCAGCCTCGTTTTCCTCGAGCAGCCCGTCGAGCAGATTGTCGTTTGCAGCCATTTGCGCAGTCCCTCTCCTCCGGCCTTCCTGGCCGCGGTCATTGCCTTGCATGTAACATGACACCTCTGGACTTGGCAACATGCCGCTAAATCCCTGTTTTTCATCATTCTATGGCGAAAATTGGCAAAATCGAGTCGAATTCACCGCCCGATGTAGCATGTCGTGATTCGGATCGAATCGATATCATGAGTAGGACAAAAGTCTCATTTAATTTCTTTTTATCAATGTGTTGAGGCCGACAAATTGACGATTGACGTAACATGCTACCTTCGTCATAAATATGTTCACAAGATAAATTGGAGAGGCCAGCATGGGACAGCCACGCCGCAATGAGCGCCAGAGCTTCGCGCCGGTCGAACTCGTCGCCCAGAACACGGTCGCCGATCCTTCCGGCAAGACGGGCCGCATAGCGGCCGAAATCGAGCGCCGCATGATGGTCGGCGAATATCGCTTCGGCGAGACCCTCTCAGCGACACAGCTCGCCAAGCAGTTCGATATCAGCCGCGCGCCTGTCAGTGCCGCCCTCGCACATTTGCGCAGCAGCGGCTTCGCCGGGTGGCGGCGCAGGTCGGCTACCGGGTGGTTTCCCCATCGGCCGCCGAGATCGGCGATTTCTTCGTCGCGCTCGGGAAGCTCGAGGGGGCCGCGGCGTCCTTTGCGGCGCGGCGCTATGAAGGGGATGAAGCGGATCGCCTCATCGCGATCGCAGCGCGCGCTGATCCCAACTCACTCGAGACGACGGCGCAGCGGCAGGGCTATGTCGCAAATCTGCATGATTATTATTTCACGCTATGGACAATGGCACGCTCGACGGCGCTTGCCGACCGCGTCGCCGGCATGCGGCGGCTTGCGAGCTTCTATCTCTGGCAAGGGATGACCGGGCTCATCCTGCCGTCCGCGCATCTCCTGATCATGGAGCGTGTCGAAATCGCCGAGGCGATCAAGGCCCGCGACGTCACGCGCGCCGAAATCCTCATGGAAAAGCATATCGCGCACAAGCCGCATCTGAACGGGTTCCTGATGAACAACGCAACCTGATCGCGCCGCGCCCGCGGCGCGAGATCTCAAAACTTGCCGCGACCCCGGCGAACGGGGCCGGCGTTGGAGGGGAGACTGCCAAATGTCACGATTGAGTTTCTGCGCCCTGCTGCTCGCGGGCGCCGCGCCGACTGCTGTCTATGCCCAGGAGGCGGCTACGCCTCCAGCGCCGCAGGACCAGAGCACGACCACCGAAGAGCACGCATCGACCGGCGGCCTTGAGGATATCGTCGTCACCGCGACCCGCCGCGAGGAGCGCCTGCAGGATATTCCAGTTGCCGTTACCGCGGTCACGAGTGAGTCCCTCACCACCTCGGGCATTCAGGATGTCCGCGCCCTGACCCAAGTGGTACCGGGCTTCTTCGGAGGAAAGAATATCGGCCTCTTCCTCCCCGTCATCCGCGGCGTCGGCTCATCGAGCGTGTCCGCTGCCGACGAGGCAAACGTCGCGACCTATATCGACGGCGTCTATCAGCCCGATCCATTCTCGACCTTCGTCGACCTTGCCGAGGTCGAACGCGTCGAAGTGCTTCGTGGCCCGCAAGGCACCGTCTTCGGGCGAAATGCGACAGGCGGTCTGATCAACATCATCACGCCGGATCCGTCTTTCGACGCCCGCGGCAGCGTTGCGGGCCGCCTCGGCTTCCTGCGCAACAATTCGATGGACTATGATATCCGCGGCTATGTGACCGGAAGCCTCAGCGACACGCTCGCGATGGACGTCTCCGCGGTTTACCGCAAGACCGAGGATTATATCCTCGACCTGGTGCGCGACGGAAAGCTCGGCGGGATCGAGGTCGTGAACGTCCGCAGCAAATTGCTGTGGCAGCCGAGCGACAGCGCCAAGATCGTGCTCACCGGAGAAATTACTGACCAGAACAGCACGACGAACGCCACCCAGCCGCTCAATGACAACACGGCCGGTCGCAGCTTCCCCGGCGTCATCCTGCCCGCCGGCCCCTGGCAGACCTCGGTTGACTCGATCCCGCAACTCGACTTTAGGCGCTACAATCTCGCGCTCCGCACGAAGTTCGAGCTCGGCGCGGTCAATCTCGAGACGACCTCGGGCTATATGCACAACCGGACGCTCCAGAGCACCGATTCCGATGCATCGAACATCCTGCTCGGGATCGTCTCCGCGACCGAGCCCGACATCACCAGCGAGAGCTTCAGCCAGGAAGTCCGCCTGCTCTCGGCGAACCCGGGCCGGTTCCAGTGGCTCCTCGGCGCCTATGCCTTCTGGCTCGACGCCTCGGCCGGCATTCGTATCATCTCGCGGCCCGGCGGCCCCGGGACAACGCAGACCTCGACGCTGCTGAGTCCGGAACTTTCAACCGAATCCTATTCGGGTTTCGGCGAGGGCACCTACGAACTGGCGGACTCGCTCTTCCTCACGGGTGGCATCCGCTACACCTGGGAGAAGCGTAAGTTCACGCAGGTCGTCAACGGCAACAATCTGTTCGGCGAGACCGACCAGTCGTTCGACCGCATCACCTATCGCGTCGCGCTCCGCTACGAGTTCGCGCCCGACGCCAATGTCTATGCAAGCTACGGCACCGGCTACAAGAGCGGCGTCTACAACTATACATCGACCACGCCGACCCCGGTCGCCCCCGAGACAATCGACTCGTTCGAGGTCGGCGTGAAAGCGGACCCGCTCGACTGGCTGCGTACGAACCTGTCGCTCTATTATTATGATTACCAGAACCTCCAGGTCCTGGCGCGCGCGCCGACCGGCAACACGTTCATCCTGCAGAATGCGGCGAGCGCCGAGGTCTATGGCGGCGAGCTCGAGGTGACCGCGGTCGTCAGCCCCGACTTCACCATTCGTGCATCGGGCGCCTTCACCCACGCCGACTATAAGGACTTCCCGCTGGCGCAGGGCTTCATCCCGCTGCCGACGGGCGGCAACACCCCGGTGTCGGAAGATGCTTCGGGCAACCAGATGACGCGTTCGCCGCGCACCAGCTTCAACCTCGGCTTCAACTGGGGCCGCGACATCGGCTCGGGCCGGATCGGCGTGTCGGGCAATCTCTACCACAGCTCGCGGGTCTATTTCGACTTCGCCAACCGCTTCTCGCAAAAGCCCTACAGCCTGCTCAGCGGCGAGGTGAGCTGGACCAGCCCGAGCGAGGCGCTCCGCTTCACGCTCTGGGCCACCAACCTCACCAACGAGAAGGTGTTCCGCGAAATCCGCAACGGCCCGCTCACGACCGACGTCACCTATGAGACGCCGCGCCGCATCGGGGTCGGCGCATCGCTCAAATTCTAGGAAAAGGGGGCGCGCCGGTTCTGACATGGGGGTGCCCGGACCGGCGCCATTACCCCTCTCGGCGAGGACAGTGACCGATGAGTTTTGAAGGCCGCGTGGCGGTGGTAACGGGTGGAGCGGCCGGTATCGGCCGCTCGATCGTCACGAAGCTCGCCGCCGAGGGCGCTTCGGTGGTGATAGCCGACCTCGATGAGGCGGGAGCGGCCGCCCTTGTCGACGCGATCGAACCGTCGCGCGGCAAGGCACGCTTCGTACGGACCGATATCCTCGTCGAGAGCGATATCGCCGCGATGATCGAGCATGCGGTCCAGAGCTTCGGCCGCCTCGATCTCCTGTTCAACAATGCGGGCGTCCCGCGGACGATCGCACCCGACAGCGAAATTGCCGAGATGACGGGCGAGAAGTGGCGGCGCACTCTCGATGCGCACCTCACCAGCGCGATGTTCGGCTGCCATTATGCTATCCCCGCGATGATCCGCGCCGGCGGCGGCGCGATCGTCAATACCTCCTCCGCGAGCGCGCTTGCGGCGACGATGGATCTTTCGGCCTATAGTGCCGCCAAGGCGGGGCTTCACGCGCTGACCCGTGAGGTTGCCGTGACCTACGGCCGCGACAACATCCGGTGCAACGCAGTCGTGCCGGGTGCCGTCATGACGGAGCGCGGCCGCGCGACGCTTCCGCCCGACATCATCCGGCTCTTCGCCGAGGAAACGCCGCTTCCGCGGCTTGCCTCGCCCGACAATATCGCCGACGTGGCGCTTTTCCTGGCCTCCGACGCGGCAGCGATGGTGACAGGTCAGGCGCTGCTCGCCGACGGCGGGATGATGGCAAAGCTTCCCTATTGGCTTCCGAAGATGCGCGAGACGCGCGGCGAGCGGTTCGATGAAACGACATACCGGGCCGACCGCTAATCGCGGAAGGCTCTGCAAATCATGAAGATGGGATTGGACATGAGCAGCGTAACGGAACTGGGCTATGTGGGCCTGACGGTGAGCGATGCCGAGGCGTGGAAGCGGTTCGGGACCGATGTCGTCGGGCTCGAACTCGTCGAGGGTGAGGAAGACGACCGCTTCTATTTCCGCATGGACTATTGGCAC
>Ga0182745_1002297_pt1 | contig 17315 bp, 8 predicted proteins | sample eDN3rd30CKraftBY_FD_128523 | JGI IMG/M metagenome (GOLD analysis project Ga0182745, IMG submission 128523) | Enriched backyard soil microbial communities from Emeryville, California, USA - eDNA 3rd pass 30_C Kraft BY (version 2) (version 2) | ecosystem: Environmental > Terrestrial > Soil >...
ACAAATGCGGGCGGGACGCCCGCGCTCCCAGGGAAAAGACAAATGCGGGCGGGACGCCCGCGCTCCCAGGGAAAAGACAAATGCGGGCGGGACGCCCGCGCTCTCAAGGGAAGTCAAGGAGACGGGCTTACCTGGGAACGCGAAACCGAAGGGACCGACGCGCGCTGGTGCGTCTGCGCTGACGCTTGACACACCCTACGAATGATTACAAATAACGAAACATAGATCACCTGCATCAATGAAACCCAGGTAGACGCCCGCCTTGCCTGAGCCATCCCAAAGCAAGGCTCACTTTCCCGCCCACTATTAGGATTCGCATGATGGACTGGCAGAAGGTTTTTGACAACGCATTACCTTATCACGACTTTCTCGACCGTTTTGCGACCCCCGCCCAGCGCTCACGTTGGGACGCGATGCACGCGCGGGTCGTGTTGACACCAGAGCAGACCACCTTGCTGGGCGGGTTCGTGCGCCGAATGCAGGTCCTTTGCATGGCGGGAGCCTGGTGCGGAGACTGCATCAACCAGGTTCCCGCGTTCGAGCACTTCTCCCGGGCAAGCGCGGGGAAGATCGACTTGCGCGTCCTGGACCGCGACGCACTCGCCGAAGTAAGCAAGGCACTTGCGATCAATGGTGGCCCGCGCGTTCCGGTGGCCGTCTTTCTGAGTGAAGATGGTTTCGAGGTCTTCCGGTACGGCGAGCGGACCCTCTCGGCCTACCGGCGACTCGCGATCGAGCAACTCGGCACGGCCTGTCCCACTGGGCTGGTCCTCCCCTCCGAAGAGGCGACCGCCACCGTGACGGCCGAGTGGCTGAACGAGTTCGAGCGAGCCCAGCTCATCCTCCGTCTCTCGCCTCGCCTGCGCGAAAAGTACAACGACTGACTGACGGACGGGGAGAGATCAGCTCCACCACAACGCCTGGTTTCGCCTCGCCTCGCGCACTAAAAAACCCGAAGGTGTCCATTCACGCCTTCGGGGTTTCTCTTTGCCATTCTGATTCGCGAGTACCGGCCAATCAATCACCCGCCTGGACTGACTTACCTTGAAGCCGTGGGCCGCCAGAGCCAGCGGAGCGAGTCGGGCAAGATGGCCGTGCCATGCTTGCCGCTATGAAATCCTTTTCCAAGGACAAACTTGTAATCATAGTCTTTGAATTGCAAGGCCTTGGCCATCTGCTGGTTGGCGAGCGGCCAGTTGCCGTGCGTGTTGTCCAGGTCGTTGGAGCCATCCTGGAGGAAGACGCGGATCGGCTTCGGGTCGGTCTTGCGGATCATGGCCTCGTAGTTGTGCCCCCCCGCGCGACCGGACGCGCCACTGGCGATATTGGTGAAGCTGCCAACCCAGGAGAGAACCCGCCTGAAAGAGTCGGGACGTTCCCAGGCGACGGTCCAGGCGCAGATGCCTCCGCTGCTGGAACCCGCGATCCCTCGGCTCTCGGGATCCTTGCGCAGCTTGACCGTTTTCTCCACCTCGGGCAGGATCTCTTCATGGAGGAAGCGGGCATAGCGGTCGGAAAGCGTGTCATACTCCAGGCTGCGCTGGGATTGTCCTTTCTCGCCGGGCCCTTTACCCGGGTTGATGAAGACCCCCACTGTGACGGGCATCTCGCCGCTGGCGATCAGGTTGTCGAAGATCGCCGGGACCGACCTGGTATAGCCCTCGCCATCCTGAAACACCATCAGGCAGGCGGGGGAATCTTCCTTGTACTGGGCTGGGACGTAGATCCACCAGTCGCGGGTGCTCCCCTTGTAGATCTCGCTTTTCCAGGGGTCTTGCTTGGTCAGCTTCCCCTGGGGCACGCCCGGCTTTCGTACGCTATCGGGATGAACCGCGTAGACCTCCAACTCATCTCCTCGGCCTCTCGGACCCAGGTCTCGCTTGATCTCCTTGCCCCCGGCTTCGTACGCCCAGCGCATGGCGGTACCGTCCGGCAAGGTCGAGGTGGCGGCGTACACGTCGGTCTTGCCGATCCGGGCCAAGGGGAGCTGGAACGAGCCGTCGCGTGAGACAACGCTTGGCGAGGCCGGCTCCCCCGGCAGCTCGATCGCCCAGGCCACCTTCAAGCCGTCGACCTTGGGGTTTGCTCCCTTGGCCAGGTTCCCCTTACCGAACCAGCCGCGGACCTGCTTGGCAAGTTGTTCCGCCTCGGCCCCGGTCGGGCGGGAGGCGATCCGATCGCCAAGCGCCTGAACCGTCAATCCTTCCTCGGCGCCCAACGCCGGCCCCATCAGGCCGATCGCAGACAACCCAATCACAATCCCTGGAATTCCCCATCGCGATGTCATGCCTGAACCTACCTCTCCTCAATGTTAATGTTGAGCCGAGCCTTGTCGATCAAAGCCAGCGAGGATAAGGGCAAGGGGGGCCAGGTCGCAATGCTCGTCCATCCTCTCGCGCGATTTCTCAATCATTTTTCCAATTCTTCACAAGCCCGAAGCGCAAGCGAGCGAATCGTATTTCATTGTTTTCATTTCTTCACAAGCCCGAAGCGCAAGCGAGTGAATCGCATTTCATTGTTTTCATTTCTTCACAAGCCCGAAGCGCAAGCGAGTGAATCGTATTTTATGACACCACCCAGGGTTTGGGCCTGCCAAAGAGATTCACTCGCTTGCGCTTCGGGCTTGTGGAAATCTAGAAGACATTCACTCGCTTGCGCTTCGGGCTTGTAGAAATCTAGGGGAGATTCACTCGCTTGCGCTTCGGGCTTGTGGAAATCGAAGAGATTCACTCGCTTGCGCTTCGGGCTTGTGAAGAATTAAAACCGAGAACACATTGATCTTCAGCGTGCGTGAGCCTCGGCGCGATAGGCCCCCGACTTGATCCGCTCGACCCAAGTAGTGTGAGTGCGATACCACTCCACCGTCGCGGCCAGCCCCGCCTCAAAGTGAGTCTCGGCGCGCCAGCCCAGCTCGGTCTCGGCCTTGGTGCAATCGACGGCGTATCGGCGGTCGTGCCCCAGGCGGTCGGTGACGTGCCGGATCAAGGTTTGGGGCTTACCCGTCAGCTCGAGCACGGCGTGCGTCACGTCGATGTTGAAGCGTTCGCTCCGGCCGCCAAAGTTGTAGACCTCGCCCGCCCGGCCACGCCTGAGCGCGGCATCCACACCTCGGCAATGATCGGTAACATGAATCCAGTCGCGGACCTGGCGACCGTCCCCATAGACCGGAAGCGGCTGGTCGGCCAGCGCGTTGGTGACGAACAGGGGGATGAGCTTTTCGGGGAACTGGTAGGGTCCGTAGTTGTTCGAGCAGCGGGTAATCACCGTGTCGAGCCCGTAGGTGTGATGCGCGGCCCGGACCAGAAGGTCGGCTCCCGCCTTGCTGGCGGCGTAAGGGCTATTCGGCGCCAGGGGGGTCGTCTCGGAGAAGGGGGGATCGTCCGGCCCGAGCGTTCCATAGACCTCGTCGGTTGAGACCTGCACGAACCGAGGCGTCCCCGCCGCTCGGGCGGAGTCGAGCAGACACTGCGTCCCTTGAAGGTTGGTGCGCAGGAACGGCGAGGCGTCGTCGATCGAGCGATCGACATGACTTTCGGCCGCGAAGTGGACGACCGCGTCGAACCCCTCGGCCAGCAGCGAGGAGACCAAGGCGCGGTCGGCGATGTCACCTCGCACGAATCGATAACGCGACTCGCCTTGCAACTCTTCCAGGTTGTCCGGGTTCCCCGCGTACGTGAGGGCGTCGAGGTTCGTGATGTGCAGATCGGGATGGTTGGCGAGCTCCCAACGCACGAAGTTCGCGCCGATGAACCCACAGCCGCCGGTCACTAAAATCCGCTTCATGCGCAGGGAACCTCCGGTTCACACCACAACAAGCGTGTTGAAGAGAGAATTTCAAGAGTTGGGAATTCGTGGAGGACGCTCATCTCCGCATCCGTTGCAAGATCGCATCTCATCCAAGACAGAGGAAAGGGTCGAACTGAGCTGGCGTCCCGGGACCGGAGGTATCGCTCCAGTGCCGGTCTCGGGATGCCGCTTAACTTGAAGCGTTTACGCTTCGGGTTCAGATTCGGATTCGGATTCGGATTCGGACCCATCATCCGGCTCACCGTCGGCATTCTGATCGTCGATATGGTCGCTGGCCTCGGCCTCGCCCACACCGTCGTTCAGAATATGCCCAGCCTCGCCGTTATGCTCGACCAAGGTGGCCTCGACGCCTTCGATCAACTCATCATCCGACTCGAGGTCGTCTCCGTTGTTCAGCTCTTCCTCGGGGAGTTTGGCGAGACTGCTGACGCTGTCTCCGTCTTCGACGCGGATCAGGCGAACCCCTTGGGTGTTGCGCCCGATGAGCCGCATGTCGGAGACGGGAGTTCGGATCAAGATTCCGCCGCTGGTGGTGATCATGACCTCGTCGCCTTCGGTCACCTTGGCAATGGCGACGACCTGACCGTTGCGGTCGGTGGTCTTGATATCGATCAGCCCCTTACCCCCTCGGTTCTGAGACCGATATTCCGTCAAGGCCGTGCGCTTGCCGAACCCCTGGGCGCAGACGGTCAGGAGGCTGGCGGTGTCATCGTTGCCGTTGGCCACGATCATCCCCACCACCTCGTCGTCATCCGCCAGGTTGATCCCGCGAACCCCGTGCGCGGGGCGGCCCATGGTGCGGACGTCGGACTCGTCGAACCGGATCGCCATGCCCTGCGCGGTGCTGAGGATGACCTGGTCTCCCACGCGTGTTCGGGCGACGCCGATGAGTTGATCTCCCTCGTCGAGCCCAAGGGCGATGATGCCTCGGCCGAGGGGGCGTTTGAACGCCGTCAGCTCGGTCTTCTTGACCGTCCCCCGGCGCGTGACCATCATCAGGCATTCGTCTTCGCTGAACTCACGAACGGGGACCAGTCCGGTGATCTTCTCACCGTCGGCCAGTTGCAAGAGGTTGACGATCGCCCGCCCGCCCGAGGTGCGGCCGGCCATCGGCAGGTCATAGACCTTGAGCCAGTAGACCTTGCCTCGGTCGGTGAAGAACAGGATGTAGTCATGGGTCAGGGCGACGAACATCCGCTCGAGGAAATCCCCTTCCTTGGTGTTTGCCGCGGTGATTCCGCGCCCGCCTCGGTTCTGGGCGCGATAGGTGCTGGGGGGGAGCCGCTTGATGTAACCGTCGTGCGTGACGGTGACGATCATGTACTCTTCGCGGATCAGGGCTTCCTTATCGTAGTCGCCCAGCTCCTCGTGGCTGATCTCGCTGCGCCTGGGGTTGGCGTACTTTTGCTTCAGCTCGAGCATGTCGTCGCGGATCAGGCCGAGGATCACCCGCTCGTCCCCGAGGATCCGCTCGTATTCCTGGATGGCGAGCTTGAGGTTCCGATACTCGCCGGTCAACTTGTCGGCCTCGAGGCCGGTGAGCTGCTGGAGCCGCATGGCCAGGATGGCGTCGGCCTGCATGCGGGTGAGGCTCGAAGAGGCGCGGGCGTCGGGGTCGTCCAGGGCGCGCCTGAGGATCTCGGAGCCGACCTCCAGGCCCATCAAGCGGGCCCGGGCCTCGGCGGGGTTGGCCGACGAGCGGATCACGCGGATGATCTCGTCGATATAGGCCAGGGCGATGAGCAAGCCTTCGAGAATATGGGCGCGGGCGCGGGCCTGCCGGAGTTGGAACTGGGTGCGCCGGCGGATCACATTGACCCGGTGTTCGACGAAGAGGCGGAGGAACTCCTTCAAGGGGAGCGTGCGCGGACGTCCGTCCACCAGGGCCAGCATGATCACGCTGAAGGTGTCTTGCAGCGGAGAGTACTGGAAGAGTTGGTTGAGGACGACGTTGGGGTCTTCCCCCTTCTTCACCTTCACGACGATGCGTACCGGCTGTTTGCGGTCGCTCTCGTCCACGATGTCGGTCACCCCAACGACCCGGTCGGTATTGACCAGCTCGGCCAGCTTCTTGAGCAGGGGCTCCTTGGTGAGCTGGTAGGGGATCTCGGTGAAGATGATGTGGGATCGGCCGTCCTTGAGCTCTTCAATCGCGTACTTGGCCCTGAGGATCACCTTGCCCCGGCCGGTCCGGTAGGCTTCGCGCACGTTGTGCCGGCCGCAGATGGTGGCTCCCGTGGGGAAGTCGGGGGCGGGGATGATCTCGAGCAGCTCGTCGAGCTCGATCATGGGGTTGTCGATCCAGGCGATCACCCCGTCGCACACCTCGCCGAGGTTGTGGGGGGGGATGCTGGTGGCCATGCCGACGGCGATTCCCCCCGAGCCGTTGACGAGCAGGTTGGGGAACTTGGCGGGGAGAACGCGTGGTTCCTGGTGTTTCTCGTCGTAGCTGGGCTGAAAGTCGACCGTATCGAGCTTGATATCCTCGAGCATCTCGGCGGCGACGGGGCTCAGCTTGGCCTCGGTATACCTCATGGCCGCCGGCGGCAGGCCATGGATCGACCCGAAGTTCCCCTGCCCGGAGATGAGCAGGTGGCGCATGTTCCACCATTGGGCCATGCGGGCCAGGGTCGGGTAGATCGAGTTATCGCCGTGGGGGTGATACCGCTTCATCGTCTCGCCGACGATCCCGGCGCACTTGCTCGTCGAGCCTCCCGGGCTCAGGCCGAGGTCGAGCATCGCCATCAGGATCCGCCGCTGCGAGGGCTTCAAGCCATCGCGGACGTCGGGCAAGGCTCGGCTGATGATCACCGACATCGCGTAAGTGAGGTAGCTCTCCTTGAGCTCCTCTTCGATATTCAAAGGCAGCGGCTCCAGATGACCGGCCGGCGGAAGAGCAGTACTCACAGATCCATCGCTCCCTCAACGAACGAGCCGCCGTGCCCCGGGCCCTCAAAAGGAACCATATCGACCTCCCGGGCGCCCAACACTGGCAAAGGCGTCTCAACCAAGCGATTATAACCAATTTCACCTGATTCACGCAACGAACTTAAGTCTTAAATCAGCAAGCAGTTTGCGAAGACAAAAGGTCTCGCGCCGTCGTGTGGCGACCAGGGTTGAAGACCTCCGCGAATCAATTGGCCGAAGCCCGTTTTCGCGGTTATGCTAGATTCCAGAGCAAGCGAGTGCCGACCTGAGCAAACGAGATGAGCCCAATCAGAAGCCTCCGCGCCTCGGAGTCGATTCACGAGAGCCGAATTCCAATCGTTGAAGCCAGGCATCCCCGCGCGGACAGATGACCACGCCGAGCCAGCGGCGAGGTCGTTGCCTTCCACGCGGGATTGCGGGATTTCGGTGGATAGGTTTGAGATGGTGGATTCACTGTCGCCGGATGAGCGAAGTAAGCGTATGTCGCTGGTCCGTTCCAAGGACACGAAACCTGAACTCGTGGTGAGACGGCTGGTCCATTCCCTGCGATATCGCTACAGGCTTCATGACTCAACCTTGCCTGGCCGTCCTGACCTCGTCTTCAAGTCGAAACGTAAAGCCATATTTGTTCATGGCTGTTTCTGGCATCGCCACGGTGAGGAGTGTGTTCTAACCAGGGTTCCGAAATCTCGCCTCGATTTTTGGAAGTCTAAGTTCGCGGAGAATGCGCGCAGGGACCAAGAGAAGCAGGAGGCATTGCGTGCCCTGGGGTGGGACTTCCTGATCATCTGGGAGTGCCAGCTAAAGGACTTGGATCATTTGACTCGCCGTGTGCGAGATTTCTTAGGATAAAGTCGATGCGTTCATTGGAGTTGTTCGCGGGAGCGGGAGGACTCGCCTTGGGCGTCGCCAACGCGGGTTTCCAGCACGAGGCCGTGATCGAATGGAATCACAACGCATGCGGAACGATTCGTGAGAATAATCAGCGTGGGGTGATTCACTGGCCTCTGTTTGAAACCGACGTTCGAACTTTTGACTACTCGTCATATGGCGAAGATATCGATCTGCTCGCGGGGGGGCCACCTTGCCAGCCCTTCTCGATCGGAGGCAAGCACCGAGGTTCCGATGATAGTCGAAACCTCTTTCCGGAGTCGATCAGAGCGGTCCGAGAACTGAAGCCCAAGGCTGTCTTATTCGAAAATGTGAAAGGTTTGCTAAGAGAATCCTTCTCCAGATACTTTGAATACATCCTACTCCAAATCACCTATCCCGAAATTGCCCATGAACCGGACGAAGAATGGGTGTCTCACTTATCTCGGCTTGAGAAGTATCACACGAAGGGGATCCACGACAGTCTTTCCTATCGGGTCGTGTTCCGACTATTGAACGCGGCGGACCATGGCGTGCCTCAACGACGAGAGCGTGTGATCATCGTCGGCTTCCGATCCGACTTGAACCTGGATTGGTCCTTCCCATCGGCCTCGCATTCTCAAGAAGCCCTGCTACGTGACAAGTGGTTGAGCGGAGAGTACTGGGAACGGCATCGAATCCCCAAGAAACAGCGCCCCGCCGCTCCGAACTTCTCGCGCAAACGTCTCGAGCCAGGACTGTTCGACTCGGAGATGAATGCCTGGCAAACGGTCCGAGACGCCCTAATTGGTTTGCCTACCCCCGACGCGCATAATGAATCGAACGAATTCATGAACCATCGCCTAGTCCCAGGCGCTCGCGCCTATGCCGGACATACCGGAAGCCCACTGGATGAACCGGCCAAGACGCTCAAGGCGGGAGATCATGGTGTGCCAGGCGGTGAAAACATGATTGCGTTTGGCGACGGAAACGTTCGCTATTTCACGGTAAGAGAGTCGGCAAGACTTCAAACGTTTCCAGACCAGTACTATTTTCCCGGTTCATGGACGGAAAGCATGCGTCAATTGGGTAACGCGGTCCCTGTCACGCTCGGGGAAGTCGTGGCGAAGGAGATTCATCAACGACTTAGCAAGGCGGGGATCAAATAGCACAGAAACCTTATCCAAGCAAGCTTCCATGATCTAATCGCGGAACAAATGAAAAACTCACAATCAATCATATCCGATTTGCAAAATACTCTTCAACGCCTTGAGAGGGAAGCTGATCAACCCAGTCAGTCCACCAAGGCTCGCCAGGCTCTGGAAGCAGATATCCGGAAGACCATTGATAGCCTAACTCAACTCCTTGCCGAGCTCGACCCAGTCCGCCAACCGACCGCGATATTTGATCCCAGTAATCCCAAGATCGTGGGAAGATTCATCTCGTTGGCGCTGGTGGCTCAACCCGCTCGCCCACTGACCGAAACGGAAGTCGACCGGTTTTACGGGTCGGGCGTCTATGCCCTCTATTACACCGGCGATTTACCCTTGTACGCTCCCATTTCCCGTTCCGAAACCCCAATCTATGTGGGGCAAGCCGCCCCGGCGATCAAGAATGCATCGACTCCCGCGCAACAAGGCGAAAAACTGAGCAAGCGTCTTGAGGAACACCGTAAGAATATCGCCAAGGCTGTTGGTTCAATCGAGGTCAGTGAATTCCAATTCCGCGCCCTCACCGTGGCAAGTGGCTGGGAAACCGCGGCGGAAGACTATCTGATCCATCTTTTCCGCCCAATTTGGAATAGTGAGACCAAAATCCTCTACGGTCTCGGTAAACATGGCGATTCAGCGGAGACGCGTTCCAACAAACGATCCCCCTGGGATACCATTCACCCTGGCCGGAAATGGGCGGCGAACCCACAGCTTCAAAACGCCAAGAACCTGGAACAAATTATCAACGAACTCAATGTGCATTTCAAAAGGTACCCCGTCTTCAATAGCCTGGACGATGTACTGAACAGTTTCATCGACGAGCTACGTCAAATCTAACGAAACCACCACCACGCATAATCACACTATGAATTCAATCAAAGTTATATTATTATTCGCCGTTTCAGCTCATGGCAACTTGTTCGCCCAGGAGTTAGGCCTCAAGCCGGAATATCGTTCTCCATACCGGGTGGAGTTCACCACGCCGGTCAGGGAGTTGGTTGGGGACCTGGAGCGGACGGAGCGGGGGGATCCGCGACGGTCGGCGGAGGTGCCGCCGTCGGAGTGGTTCTCCCGAGTCGTTCGCGAGCGGTTCGGCGCCTGGGGTCCGCCGGCCCGGCACTACCTGGGGCATCATAGCCTGGTGGAGTGGCCGGTCGAGCAGCGGCGTGAACGCGTGATCGCCACCGCACTGCGGTTCGTCGGCTACGGATATCAGCATCACCATATTCCCGACTGGGTGCCGCCAGCGGGCTGGCCCTGGAAAACCACCTGCGCCGGGGCCAATGGACCAGGCGTGGATTGCAGTAACTTCACGGGATTTGTCTATAACCAAGGGTTTGGGCTTCGCCTCAATACCGACGTCGTGCATCAGTCCAAACTTCGGTACGCCGAAGGACCAGGGCGAGAGCGGACCCCCTTGCATCGCATTGAGCTACCAGCATCCTTCCAGCGACGAATTGAAACGCTCCGAACAGGGGACCTGCTGTTTATTCGCAATCGAAGCGGCGAAATCAGCCATGTCGTCCTCTGGGTTGGCCCGATCGGACGTTCGCCGGACGAGACGCCGCTGGTACTCGACAGCCACGGTGAAGACACGCGCGACAGTAACGGCAAGCTCATCCCCTGCGGGATCCACCTCCGGCCGTTTCGCGAAAACTCCTGGTACAACCAAAGCGCAAGCCACGCGTTACGCGTCTTCCGAGACCGGTAACTCAACCCCTTTCCTCGAGGGCTCCGGAGCCTGGCGAGGAGATGTCCCTTGACGTTCCTGTCGCGCACGATCGAGGCAGCGAAACTAGCCGAAGTTCGATCGGGGCATTATCATTGAGGGGGTATCAACGTACGAACGCACGAATCACGACAAGCAGGTGGGCGAGTGTGCCTCTCGCTTGAGAATGCTCTCAGACGAGTCGGCAGGTAGGGCCCCCCGCACGGCATTTGACGGATTGGTTTGGGCCGCCCCGAAATGAAAGCGGAAGAACTCGCCAGGCTCGCCGAGAAGGTCAAATGCCGGGTCCTCGGCCATGAAGACGCGAGCAACAACGCCCATCGCGCCGTGCTCGCCCATCTGATTTTGGGATTCAACCACCCCGGCGCGGCGGTCCTGTGCGAGCCGGGCCTGGCTCGCAAGCTCACACGTCCTCCCGACTGCGTTCTCGTTGACCCCGTGGCTGGGGTCCACGTGGTGGAGGTCAAGGGGATCTCACTCAAGCAAGTCGAAGGGATCGAGCCGGGGGGACTGCTGAAGATCCGTTACGGTGATCACCCGTCGGTTCCAAAAAACCCGGTGATCCAGGCCCGCAACGCGATGTTCGACATTCGGGACGCGACGGCGCGAGCCCATGGAAGCACCGAGCTGGCCTTGCCGTTCCGGTACTGGGCCGCTCTCCCGTTCATCAGCCGAGAGGCCTGGCTCGCTCGCTGGGGTGCCGACGCCTTCGCGCCGGCGGAGCTCCTGTTCGTCGAGGATCTCCGGGTGCTCGCCGACACGATTCGGGAAGCAGGCCAGCGTTTGCTGAGCAACCAGGGGCTTGCGCAGTGGCCGACCGCGCAGCTCAACGCGGTCTGGCGCGCCTTCGGCGACTCGGCCGTGCTCTATGACCCGCCCGAAGAACGAGCGGCTCGCGTGGTGCCGATGGACACGCTCGCCGACCGCTTCGACGAGGCGGCCGAGTCGTACAAGGTCCTCTCCGACGATCAACAGCACCTTTCCGCCCAGGACTGGTCGGGCGGCCCCAGGCTCGTCAGGGGCGTGGCCGGTAGTGGCAAGACGATCGTCCTGGCCAACAACCTCGCCAGGCGCCTGGCTCGTTCGCTCAACGAGGAGGGCTTCCTCTTCGAGGAGATGAACCAGAAACCAAGGCTTCTGGTCGTCTGCTACAACCGGACCCTCGTCCCGCTCATCCGTCAGAAGATCGACCTGGCCTTCCGCCAACGGACCGGCCGCTCCCTCTCCAGCGACGTGTTGGAAGTCTGCTATTATAACGGCTTGCTGTACCAGCTCTCGCTCAAGGGGCTCTGGCGATACACCAAGATCGGCGAGATGAGCGATGAGAACCGGGCAGGGCAGTATCTCGCCGACCTGGAGCATGCGCGGAGCCGCCAGCCCGACCTACTGGGTCAACATGCTTATGACGCCATCTACGTCGATGAAGGGCAGGACTTCTTGCTGGACGACCTCCGAGTCCTCAAAGGGCTTTGCCGAGTCGACGACGGAGAGCCGGAGTTGTTCATCTTCTATGACGACGCCCAGAATCTCCTAGGCCGCCAACGCCCCAACTGGAAGGAGCTGGGCCTTAAGATGATCGGCAACCGGTCGCACATCATGACCCAGTGCTTCCGCAATACCCGGCCGATCGTCGAGGCCTCGTTCAACGTTCTGTACGGGCGGCACGCGGATCCAGGCGCGAAGGTGCCGGCCAAAACCTTCGGCGACATCGCCACGCTCGAGCAAAAGGGCTTGATCCGCGACGCGCTCGGCCGGTACGAGGTTCAGTTCGCCCCGCGCGATGGGATCATTCCCCCTCGCTTGACGCTAGCCCCGCACATACGAGGGGAGCACCTCGAGCTAACCACCCGCCTGCGCTGGCTGATCGAGGAGCAGAAGGTCCGACCGGAAGATATCTTCGTCCTGGCGTACACCTGGCATCGGGTCGGGCAGGTGGCCGAAGCGATCCGCAAGGCAGCGATTCCCTCGATCACCGAGGTTCACGTTGCCAAGGAAGCCCAGGACCAATACCTGCGGCAGCGAGGGCGGCTCTCCCTCTCCACGGTCGCCTCGGCCAAGGGGTACGACGCCTATTGCGTTCTGATCGCCTCGGCCGACGACTTCCCCACCGACGTCTCGGGCCGAGCCAGCTTCTACGTCGGCTGCACCCGCGCGATCGAGTACCTTGAAGTCTTCGCCCAGAGACGCAACGGCCTGGTCCTCGAGTGGGAGCGAGCGATCGCCCACGCGGAACAAGCTCCCTCCTCAACCCCGTCCTTGTGAAGCGCCACGTCTGGCACGATTCACGGACATTCCCGGTGGTACACGCCGGGGTTACGGTTCACTGAGCATTTGCACCTTGATGACGAGCTTCGTCGTCACCCTTGTGAATTCCTCGGAGCGCATCAGGTCCTCCTCGGTTCGACCTGTCGCGCTCCACTTCTCCTCTCCTGGTGGACACGACGAATCCAATCCCGTACTTCCTCGGGCTTGACCACGTATCGCTCAGTCATCACTGACCAATCGAACGTTGAGAGCGGGCAACTTAACTTGAAAGTTTGAAGAAACGTCCGGTTTTTTCTTGACAGCAGTGACATTGTGTCAAAATGATTTATCACAGCTTCTAAAGGATGTCCTTTCCGAATGACATAATGCTCATCATGTTGGCATACTATTGCCAAATATGACTCCAATCAGCAAGGTTCGAAGAAACATTGCCAACCTTCATTAGTTGTTGTTTTTTAACATCAGTGCATCTGGAATTCAACTTCTGATCCTGGTCTCCGCCGTTCGCGGATCCCCGTACCAAAACGACTGGCAAATCGTACCCGGCCGATGCTGGCCTTTCTCGGAAAATCACGGAGCCGAGCGCATCCACGCTCTGGCGAGGATGCGAGAGACGCTTCGTAAAGAGTGGCTTATTCATGCCATTTTCTCCCGCCCCCCCATTCTCGCAGTGACAGAAACCAGCGACGCGCTTTCTCCATTGGAACGAAAGCTCCACCAACTCCTCCGGGAGGTTCTCTGCTATGGTCATCGCTGCAAGCCATCGGAAGCCCACGGGCAAAACTCGCGGTTTCCGCGCGAGCCGGAGCGGACGGCCCCTGAATTTCGAGCCGCTGGAAAGTCGAACGCTGCTCGACGGCGCGGCCTCGAACATCGTGGTGGGTCGGACTCTATCGACGTACACCATGGAGGGGGTCGCGAACCATCAAGTGACGATCACTTATACTTTATACAATCTTCAGGCCGACCCGGAGACCGGGGCCACGATCTCCACCACGCTCGCGCCGGGGCTGAGCGTCGTGTCGGCCACCGGCCAGCCAAGCCAGGTGGGGCAGGGGCTCGACTGGAACGTCGGCACGATTCCCGGCTTCGGCCGTTCGAGCGTGACGGTCACGGTGAACCTGCCCAACGCCTCGATACTCCAACTTGACACCGGAGCCCGGGGAGCGGCCACACTCAACGGCGCGAGCGTGTCTGACCTGGTCCCCGCCGCGGCCTTGCGGTCGGGTTCGGTCAACCCCGCGCTGCTGGCCGCCACGGCCGACGCCGACACGAACGACCCTTACATCCAGCGGCAAGCCGCGCGGCTCGACTACGATCCGCAAAGAATCTTCGACTTCCTGCATACTCAGGTCGCCTATGAGTCGTACCTCGGCTCGCTCCGAGGGGCGCGGGGCACGCTTTGGAGCGATGCCGGGAACTCGCTCGACGTGGCGAGCCTGGGTGTCGCGCTCATGCGGGCTTCGGGCGTTCCGGCCCAGTACGTGAGGGGCGACCTTGGGGTGGCTCCGGCGCAACAACTCATCGTGACCATGTTCCCCGACCCGTTGCGGGTGCTGGGCTATGTCGATCAGAACGTTCCGAAATCCGATCCCCGCAACGACCCGCGACTGCTCGCCGAGGCCCAGGACCACTTCTGGTTCCAGTTCGACGCCGGCGCGGGGTTCCGGGACGCCGACCCGCTCATGCCCGGCGCCAGCGTCGGCCAGACGTTCGCCACGCCGGCCGGTTCGCCCTTCCCCACCGTGCCCGACGCGCTCCGGCACAAGGTCACGTTCACCCTGGACGCCGAGACGTACAACAGCGGCGCGGCCCTGTTCGGAGCCGGCCTCGGCCAGACCACGGTTCTGAGCGAGACGTTCAATACCGTCTCGCTCGTGGGCAAAACCGTTTCGGTCGGCAACTTCCTGAGCGTGAGTGGCATCGGAGCAATTCTTTCGGCGACAACCTACACCTACACCCCCTACATCCGCATCCACGACATCACCGAACCCACATCAACCGATATCGTGATCTCCGATACACCGTACCAGGAGATCCTCACGAACTTCCCGTTCGGCACCCAGATCCTGACCGGCCTTTTTCTTCACGTCACGACTCAGAATCCCACCAGCCCCGCGGGCGACCCGGCCTCGCAAACATACGACAAAACGCTCTACGACCGGATCGGCTTCGCCGCGCGGCGCAATGGCCAGGCCGGAGCAATCGCGACTGACCAGGACCTCACGGTGCCGCCGGTCACCGAGCTCGACATCACCACGCTCGCGGTCACTCCAAGCCGAATTCCCACCGAGGCACTCTTCGCCGGAACGGCGTCGCTGGCCGGTCTTCAGGCCCAGCTCGACCAGCTCAGCGCCGACCTCGCCTCGAGTGACCCCAACGTCGTCGACGCTGCCCAGCCCCGGATGCAGGCCCTCTCGCGAGATAGCGCAGTTGTCTCCATGTCGCTAATCTCAAGCCTGTTCATTAATTTGTATGACCAGTTCCTCGACGAGACGACGGGGCGGATGCTGGTCAAGGGCTATGTGGACTCCGCGCGGGTGATCGCCGTCTCCACGACCGCCCATCTCGTGCCCGACCACCCCGAGCAGACAACCCAGGTCATCATCTTCGATGACCTGAGCAACCCGGTCCGAAACCTCGGCTATCCGGGCCAGGCGAACTCGATCGTGGAGAACATGGGAATCATCGAAGGGGTCGGGGAGAGCGTAATCGAGAGCCAGGTCTTCACGATCCTCGGCCCGGCGCCGGGCTTAACGACCACATCGGCTTACGACACGATCCGCGCGGCGCTCGACGCCGGCGCGACGCTGCTCGTGTTCGGCCCCGGCGACCAAAACCAAATCGCCTCGCTGCCGTTTTCCGACGAAGCGAAGGCCCGCATCTCCGCGACCCTCGACGCGGGGCGGAGCGTGCTGGTCCCCTCGCAAGCGGTGGTGATCAACGGAAAGGCCGTGATCGCCTGGTTTGATCTGGATCAGAACACGCGCCGCATGATCGCCGTTTCAGAAGACGGCAACCACGTCTCCAGCGCGGAACTGTCGGCAATCTATGGCAGAATGGCGTTCCAAATCAGCCTCGCGGCCTCGGCAACCATGTCGCTGGCGCAGCGGCAGGCCGGCCTGTTCGCGGTTCAGATAACCCAGTTCTTCATCGAGTCTCAGGTGGCCTTCGCGCGCTGGGGAATCTTGACCCAGCAGGCGCTTCAGAGGGCCCAGGCGGCGGCGGAGAAGGTTCTGCTGGAATCGGCCCAGTGGATCGAGAACCCCGAGCTTCGGGCCCTCGTCGAGGAAGAATACCGACGCGTGGTGCCGGAGGTCATCGCGAACTACAGTCACGCGTACAACGTCGACCCGCCCGTTGGCGGCTTCATCGATTCGCCCGACCCGAACGCGGCATTCGCCAACCTGGGCGCGGGGGTTTCGGGCCCACTCGCCATGGCGATCACTCCCGACCTGTTCTTCACGGTCCCATTCCAGGGCGCCCAGCTCAAAACGGCGTTCGTCGTAGGCATCAAGAACCAGAGCGGGCAGGATCAGACCTTCGACCTCGCCGCGACACGAATACCCGCCGGATTCAAGGCGGTACTCAGCGTTTCGAGCATCCGGATTCCCGCCGGAGCGACCGCCGAGGTAGGCTTCTACCTCGTGCCCATCTCCAGCCTCGCCGCTCCGGGCACCGACATTTCCTTCAGCGTGACCGCCACCAGCCAGGCCGACCCGACCGTCACAGCCACTGTTGACCAGAGCCTTACCCTTCCCGAGGTCCACGGGGTCACGCTCCAGAGCACCCCCGCCATCCTCAGCGCCACGCCGGGCGGCTCCACCACGGCCACGCTCCTGATCCGATCCGTCGGCAACGTGCCGGAAACGGTCAACCTCTCGTCGATCTCTCTCGCGGGCCTCACCATCACGGGCCTCGGCGTGGTTACGCTGGGGGTTGGAGAGACGAAGAGCATCACGGTCACGTTCACACCGGACGCCACCGTGCCACTCAACACCGTCTTCGCGCCGATCCTGAGCGCGAGCTTCGGCGGAGCAAGGCCGGAGACGCTGGTGGTTTCGGTTCGGACCGAGGTTCCCGGCGCAGCCGCGATCGTGTCGGCCGAAGCCAGCGCGACCCTGCTCGGCCAACCCGGTCTCGCCGACCGGCTGAAGGACCTGGGCACCTCGCTCACGAACCTCGTTCAAGAGCCGACGAACCCCGTGTACAAGGGCCAGGCGCTGGCGAGTCTCGACAGCGTGATCGCTCAGCTCAATGCCGATCCGCAACTCGCTCCGCTCGCGGCCGACCTCACGGCCGCGCGAGGCATGGTGGTCAGCGCGGCCGACCCCGCCGCCGTGCAGGCCGCCACCACCGCGCTCGGGAACGCGCTGAACACCCTGGGCGCTCGGCTCTCCGACCTGGCCCGGCACCGCTTCGAGCTCTCGTTCCTGAACAGTAGCCAGGTCGCCCAGCCACAAACGCCCGCGAGCTTCCAGGTCGTGCTGAGAAACGTCGGCACCGAAACGACGACCTATCACCTC
>Ga0182745_1002299_pt1 | contig 17308 bp, 15 predicted proteins | sample eDN3rd30CKraftBY_FD_128523 | JGI IMG/M metagenome (GOLD analysis project Ga0182745, IMG submission 128523) | Enriched backyard soil microbial communities from Emeryville, California, USA - eDNA 3rd pass 30_C Kraft BY (version 2) (version 2) | ecosystem: Environmental > Terrestrial > Soil >...
ATGGTCGTGCCGAACGTGTCGCGGCCCCAGCTCAGCAGCTCCTCGCCCATGGCCTCGCCGCCGGTGGAGATGGCGCGGATATCGTAATTCCAGCGGTCCTGTGGCTTGTGGACCTGGCGCATCATCTTGAGCGCGGTGGGCGGAATGAAGCTCACGCCGACGCGATGTTTCGCCAGCATGGCGAAGGCACGCTCGGGATCGAACTTGGCGAAGCGATGGGCCAGCACCGGTGTGCCGTAGTACCAGGCGGGGAACAGCGCGTCGTAGAGGCCGGCGATCCACGCCCATTCGGCCGGTGTCCACATCACCTCGTTGCCGCGCGGCCAGTGACCGAGCCATTGTTCCACGGCGGGGATGCAGCCCAGCATCATGCGATGCGCGTGGAGCGCCCCCTTGGGTTGGCCGGTCGTGCCCGAGGTGTAGATCAGCAGCGCGGGATCCTCGGCCGCGGTGTCGACGGTGGCAAAGCGGTCGGAGGCGGCGCCGAGCAGCCGGTCCCAGTCGAGGAAGGCGCTGCCATGGGCACCGGCGCCGATCACGATGATCGTCTTCAGGTGGGGCAGACGGTCGCGCACGGCCAGCAGCTTCGGCAGCTGGCTCATGTCGGTGATGACGGCCGAGGCCTCGGCATTGGCCAGGCGAAATTCGATCGCTTCCTCGCCGAACAGGGTGAAGAGCGGCAGCACCACGGCGCCCATGCGGTAGCCGGCGAGATGGCAGATTGTGAGTTCGGCGCCTTGGCTGAGGAACACCGCGACCCGGTCGCCTTTAGAAATGCCGCGCGCGACCAGCGCATTGGCGAGCCGCGAACTGCCTGCCAGGAGCTGGCCGAAGGTCCAGTTGCGCACCGAGCCGTCGGCATTCTCGACAATCATCGCCAGCGTGTCGGGCGCGTGGCGCTCGCACACGGCGCGACCGATGTTGAAGCGCTCAGGTTTGGGCCAGTGGAACTGCCGCATGGCGTCGTCGTAGCTGAGACCGCGAGGGATCATGCCCGGAGACCTTCGTTAGCGAGTGACGTGTTGCACGACGCGGCCGGCGAGCAGTTCCTGCGGCGTCGGCGTCCAGATTTCATTGGGCGGCGTGTCGATCACGCGTTGCGCGAACTCGGGCGCGACGCCGCTCGCGACCAGGAAGCGCCGCATGTCGCGGTTGCTCTCGTACAGGTCGTTGGCGCCCAGGCCGGGAAAGCTGCCCTGGTGGAAGCCCAGGCGTCCGCCGGGCGCGATAGAGCGATCGTTGCCGCCGAGGAAGGCGATCGTGCAGGCGGAGGCGCAGGCCGTGTCGACTCGGGTCGCCAGCCGGCGGTTGCGGATCATGCGGTTGATCTCGAAGGCGGTGCCGATGCGCCCGCCGGGGCCGGCCAGGACGACGCGACGCACCGAGGGATGCTTGTCGAGCGCACGCCGCACCGTATCGGCGCTGCCGATGCCGTAGGCGCCCTCGACGCTGAGCGCCGTGCCGTCGGGACTGACCGTGACGGCGAGCGTGTCGAGCGCTTCATCGCCGGAATAGATCGCCCACAATTCGCGGATCGAGGGCACGGCCCGTTCGTAGAAGAGGCCGCCGATGCCGGCGATCGACAGCGCCGCGGCGACGAAGATGCCGAGGGCGATCGGGACGGGCGCGCGCCGTCGCGCGGCAATCGCGATCAGGCAGACCTGCACGAAGGCGAAGGCGGAGGCGCCGAGGCAGAGCAGGGCGGGGCCGAACACGTGGAGAAGCGTCACGTCGCCGGGACCGAACACGGCGAGGGTGATGCTCCCGAACCCGATCAGCAAGGCCATCGCCGCCCAGACGCCGCGATAGTAGAGCGTGAGATCGAACGGGGCGGCGCCGTCGCGCCACAGCGGCACGCCCAGCGCTTCGAGATGGTCGATCATGCGGGCGAGCTTGCCGGTGCGGATGCGCTTCACGCCGCCGCGGTAACCAAGCGAGACGGCGAGATCGGGGGACACGCTGCCATCGGCGAGCCGCACCTCGCGCAGGCCGATCGAGCGCGCGGCCATCTCGGCGAAGGCGATCAGCGCGTGCGCCACTGGAGAATGTTCGGCATCCGACGCAGTGGCCAGGGGACCGATGGCGAGATGGCCGGCGGCCTGTTCCAGCAGGCAGGCGCCGAGCGGTGCTGTTTCGCCGTCGATCACGAAGATCGCGCGCGTATCGCTCGTCGAGGCGAGAGGCGGCAGGCTGGGGAAAAGTCGGGCGATTCCGTCAGCATCGGCGGCGGTGGCGCGCCGAACGGCGCCCACGGAGACCCGATCCTGAGAAAACACGCTGACTCTCCACTCCCTGAGGCCGCTTTCACGGGCGGTGACCGGTCTGTATGCTGCGGCACTTCTCGTGGAGCGTCCAGATGTCCCCCGACGATCATGCCTACCCGCCGATCGCCCGTACCAGGAATGGGGAGTCGGGCACGACCACCGTCCCGTCGGTCTGCCCGCACGACTGCACCAGCACCTGCGCGCTCGATGTCGAGCGGCTGGGCAACTCGAAAATCGGCCGCGTGCGCGGCTCGATGCGCAACGACTACACGGCCGGTGTGATCTGCGAAAAGGTCGCGCGCTACGCCGAACGCATTCACCATCCCGACCGGCTGATGAAGCCGCTGCGCCGGGTCGGACCGAAGGGCTCGAAGCAGTTCGCCGAGATTTCTTGGACGGACGCGCTCGACATCGTGGCCGAGCAGTTCATCGCCAAGGCGCGCCAGCACGGCAGTGAGACGATCTGGCCCTATTACTATGCCGGTACGATGGGGCTGGTGCAGCGCGACGGCATCAACCGGCTGCGCCACGCGATGAAGTATTCGCGCTATTTCTCGACCATCTGCGTGACCCTGTCGGACACTGGCTGGATCGCCGGCGTGGGGGCCAAGCGCGGCGCCGACGTGCGCGAGATCGACGAGCATGCCGAGCTGGTGGTGATCTGGGGCGGCAATCCGGTGAACACCCAGGTCAACGTGATGACCCATGCGATGAAGGCGAAGAAGCGCGGCGCCAAGCTCGTCGTCGTCGATCCCTATCGCACCGGTACCGCCGACCAGGCCGACATCCATCTCGCCGTGCGTCCCGGCACCGATGGCGCGCTGGCGGTCGGCGTGATGCACGTCCTCTTCAAGGAGGGCTATGCCGACTGGGACTACCTGCGGAAGTACACCGATGCGCCGGACGAGCTGGCCGCGCATGTTGCGACCCGCACGCCGGAATGGGCGTCGAAGATCACGGGCCTCTCCGTGGAAGAGATCGTGTCGTTCGCGCGCCTCTACGGTCAGAGCAAGGCGTCGTTCATCCGTTGCCATCACGGCTTCAGCCGTAGCCGCAACGGGGCGGCCAACATGCATGCCGTCACCTGCCTGCCGGCGGTGACCGGCGCGTGGCAGTACAAGGGCGGCGGCGCCCTCTACGGCCACACCGGCATGTATCCCATCAACAAGACGCTGATCGACGGGCTCGACAGGGTCGATCCGTCGATTCGCGATCTCGACCAGTCACGCCTGGGTCCGGTGCTGACCAACGATCCGGAGGCACTGAAGAACGGTCCACCGGTCACGGGCCTGCTGATCCAGAACACCAATCCGGCGATGGTCTGTCCGGAGCTCGAGCTGGTCCACAAGGGCTTCAAGCGCGAGGACCTGTTCACCTGCGTGCACGAGCAGTTCATGACCGAGACGGCGGCCTTCGCCGACATCGTGCTGCCGGCCACCATGTTCCTGGAACACGACGACTTCTACACAGCCAGCGGCCACACTTTCTTCCAGGTGGCCAAAGCGGTGATTGACGCGCCGGGCGAGTGCCGCGAGAACCACTTCGTGATTTGTGAACTCGCCAAACGCCTGGGTGCCGAGCATCGGGGCTTCGACATGACGCCGTGGGAGATCATGGACGAGACGCTCAAGGTCTCGGGCATGTGGGACGCGGAGACCAACTGGCAGAAGGGCGGTCAGGACTTCCACCTGGGGTTCGAGACGTCGCACTTCCTCGACGGCTTCGCCTGGCCCGACAGGAAGTTCCGCTTCAAGCCCGACTGGGCGGCCTATGGACCGCGCGGCACGGAAATGCCGGTCCTGCCCGACCATTTCGACGTGATCGATAATGCCACCGACGCCAAGCCCTTCCGGCTCGTCGCGGCACCGGCGCGCACGTTCCTGAACTCGACCTTCACCGAGACGCCGAGTTCGCAGAAGCGCGAGGTCCGGCCGACCGCGCTGATGAACCCGGACGACTGCATCGCCCTGGGCATCGTCGAGGGCGAGCGGCTGGAGATCGGCAACGAGCGCGGCAAGACCGTGGTCAACGCGAAGCCGCGCGCGGGCCAGCAGAAGGGTGTCGTCGTCGTCGAGGGCATCTGGCCCAACCGCAACTTCGAGACCGGCATCGGCATCAATGCGCTGACCTCGGCCGATCCCGGCTGGCCCAATGGTGGTGCGGTGTTCCACGATACCGCCGTCTGGATCCATAAGGCCTCGTGAGCGAGGGCTTCCAACCAGCGCCCAATCCGAGCATCGCCCAGACCCAGGCACCTCGGATCGAGGGCCGCGGCCACGTCCTCGTGATCGGCAACGAGAAGGGCGGTTCGGGCAAATCGACGACGGCGCTGCACGTTGCCGTGTCGCTGATGAGGGACGGCGCGCGCGTCGCGACGCTCGACCTCGACGCCCGGCAGGGAACGCTCAGCCGCTACATCGAGAACCGGGTGAATTACTCGGCGAAGAAGGGCCTGGACCTGCCCATGCCGATGCATACGCCGGTGATGATCTCGACCCTCAACGATCGTCGCGAAGCCGAGGCCGACGAGCGCGCCCGGCTGGCGGCGGCGCTGGAACCGGCGGTTGGCGCGGCCGACTTCGTGATCATCGACACGCCGGGCAGCGACACCCATCTCAGCCGGCTGGCCCACACCTGGGCCGACACGCTGCTGACGCCGCTGAACGACAGCTTCATCGATCTCGATCTTCTGGCTCGGGTCGATCCCGACACGCTGAAGATCGTGCGGCCGTCGATCTATGCCGAAGCCGTCTGGAAGCAGCGCCAGATTCGCGCCGTCGAGGGCGGCCGGCCGGTCGACTGGATCGTGATGCGCAATCGCCTGTCTTCCCTGGCGGCGCGCAACAAGCGCGACATGGGCAATGTTATCGAGGCGCTGGCCAGGCGCATCGGTTTCCGGGTCGCCGCGGGCCTCAGCGAGCGCGTGATCTACAAGGAGCTCTTCCTGATGGGGCTCACGTTGCTCGACCTGAAGCGCGGCAGCGGCAGCGGGCCGTCCTTGACCTTGAGCCACGTGGCGGCGCGCCAGGAAGTGCGCGACCTCGTCATGGCGCTCAACCTGCCGGGGGTCGCGCCTGCAGAAGTGGACGCGCCCGTGACAGAAGAAGCCATAGAAGCCCCGCCGCCTGCAGAATGAAGAGCAGGCCGAACGACCAGCTGTAGCCGTCCGGCGCGTAACCCGTGGCGGTGCGCGGCCACAGGTCGACGACTTTTCCGATCGCCCACTGGCCGCCGAAGATCACCGTGAAGACCACGAGATTGGAGCTGGTGCTCACCCGTCCGGCATATTGCGGGGGAAACGACCGCGCCAGCAGCGGCATGTACTGGATCGGATAGGCGCCCAGGAAGCCGAACAGCAGCCAGGCGACGACGGGATAGAACGAGGGCACGAACGCCAGCCACGCGCAGACCAGCGCGAACAGCGTGCTGATGAGATTGGCGGAGGCGAAGTCGCTGACGCCGATGCGGCGGAACGCGCCGGCCAGCACGCCGCTCAGCGCAAAGCCCGCGGTCATCACCGCCGTCGTGTAGAGCTGGATATCGGCACGGGTCTCGTTGCTGGCGAAGCCGCCGACGTCGCGCAGCCAGGGGCCGATCCACAGGGTGATGGCGGCGATGAACGCCATCTGCTGGAAGGTAAGCAGCGGCTGGATGCGCCAGAAGAAGCCGTTGGTCAGCACGATGCCGGTGATGCGGAACTGGTCGCGCAGCGTTCCGGGTGCCGCCGGCGTGCCACGCTCCGGCACGACGGTGAACAGGATCGCGGAGACGACGAGGCAGACCCCGGCCAGCCAGAAGAACAGACCCTGCCAGCTGATGACCGAGAGCGACCATTGGATCGGCAGCGTTGCGGCCATTGCGCCCAGCCCGCCCGCCATCATGTGAAAGCCGGTGATCAGGCCCCAGCGCTCGGGCGGATACCACAGCGTGATCGCCTTGATGGCGGCCATCAGGCCGCCGGCGAACCCCAACCCGATCAGCACACGCGCCACGATCAACTCGCCCAGCGAGAGGCTCAGCCCGAAGAGGGCGGAACCGATCGCCGCCATCGCCAGCAGCACCGCCTGCACGCGGCGTGGACCGTAGCGGTCGAGCATCACGCCGAGGATCGGCTGGCAGCCGGCGAAGAACAGGAAGAAGGCCGAGGTCAGGAGGCCGAGGTCGCCCGCGCTGATTCCGACGTCCCGTTCTAGATACGGGAAGATGACCGCGTTCACACCGCGGAAGATGTACGAGAGGAAATAGGCGAGCGCGAACGGAACGAAGACGCGCAGCAGCAGCGTGGCGAAGGTGGGGGCGTTTCCGGTCATGCTTCAATGTTGGCGCGAACGCGCGGCTGCACCATATTGAACGCATCGCAGAGGGTCAAAGGACATGGCCGAGGATCGCGCCCGAGATCGCAACGTCCCGTCTACCGCAGGTGCGAATGCCGTGGATGCGTTCGTGCGCGAAGTCGGCAAGCTGCCGGTCGATCACAGACCGGGCGGACGCGGCCGGCTGCTGTTCGCCATGGATGCGACGGCGAGCCGCGAGCCGACCTGGGATCATGCCTGCGCCATCCAGGGCGAAATGTTCGTGGCGGCCGATGCGCTGGGCGGCCTCGACGTGCGGCTGGCTTTCTATCGCGGCTTCGAGGAATTCAAGGTCAGCAAGTGGACGTCCGACGGTCGCGAACTCGCACGCCTGATGAGCAGCGTGCGGTGCGCGGCCGGACGCACCCAGATCGCCCGCCTGCTGCGCTATGCCGGCGAGCAACGCCGTGAGAGCCGTCTCGATGCCGTGGTCTTCGTCGGCGACTGCTGCGAGGAGGATGTCGACGCGGTCGGTCATGAGGCGGGCCAGCTCGGGCTGCTTGGCCTGCCGGTCTTCGTGTTCCAGGAAGGCCAGGATCGCACGGCCTCGCGTCTGTTTCCCCAGATCGCCAAGCTGACGCGCGGCGCCTATTGCAAGTTCGACCGGTCGAGTCCCGACCAGCTCAGGCGCCTGCTCGGCGCCGTCGCCGCCTATGCTGCCGGAGGGCGCTCCGCCTTGCTCAAGTACGGCAAGGACCAGGGCGGCGCCGCGGCCCTTCTCACCAACCAGATGAAATGACCGACGACCTGCTGGCTGCCGTCGAAAGATTCTTCGACGAAGAGATCCTGCCGCGCCATCGCGAATGGGCGGCTCATGTATCGGCCCGAAAGGGGACGCCTCCGTTCGTGGCCGACCTTAAGGCGAAGGCGCGCGCCGCCGGGCTGTGGAACCTCGGCCTGCCGGACCGGATGAGCAATCGCGCCTTCGCGCCGATTGCCGAGATCACGGGCCGCCTGCCGTGGGCGCCCGAGGTATTCAACGCCCAGGCGCCTGACGTTCCCAACATGATCATGCTGCAGCACGCGGCGAATGCGGAACAGAAGAAGTGCTGGCTCGAGCCATTACTGGAAGGGCGCATCCGTTCGGCCTTCGGCATGACGGAGCCAGACGTTGCTTCGTCCGACGCGACGAATATCGCCACGACCCTGCGGCGCGACGGCGGAGACTGGGTCGTGAACGGCCGCAAGTGGTACATCACGGGCGGCGCCCATCCCGACTGCGCGTTCGTGATCGTGATGGGCGTTTCGCGGCCCGAGGCGTCGCGGACCGGGCGGCATTCCTGTGTGATCGTGCCGATGCCGTCCCCCGGCTTGCGGGTCGTTCGCGAACTGCGCTTCCTCGGCTGGGAGGACAGTATCGCGCCCATCGCCGAACTCGACTTCAAGGACGTGCGGGTGCCGGCGGAGAATCTGCTGGGCGAGGAAGGCGAGGGGTTTGCCGCCGCGCAGGTGCGGCTGGGACCGGCGCGGCTGCATCACTGCATGCGCGCGATCGGCACCTGCGAGGTGCTGGTCGAACTCATGATGGCGCGGGCCGCCGAGCGCCGGGCGTTCGGCCGTGCGGTGATCGACTACGATTCGGCGCAGCAGGCGATCGCGCGCTCCCGTATCGAGATCGAGCAGGCCCGTCTGCTGGTGCTGCGTACGGCCGAGCGGCTGGATAGCGATGGGCACCAGGCCGTGTGGCGCGACGTCTCGATGGTGAAGGTTGCCGTGCCGGAGATGGCGCAGCGCATCGCCGACCGTGCGCTGCAGCTGTTCGGGGCGATGGGCGGCAGCGACGACGCGCCGATCCACCGGGCCTTCGCCGTCGCGCGCATGCTGCGCATCGCCGACGGACCCGACGAGGTCCATCTGCGGCAGATATTCCGGCAGGAACGGCCGGCCCGCTGGACGGTGTCGGACTCGCCCTATATTACGCCGGGCGATGACTGAGACCGGCCGCAAACGCATCTACGCGATCGTATTCGGCCTGATCCTGACGGGCGTCACGCTCGCGGGCCTCGAACTCCTGGCCTCGTTCGAGGCACCGTCCTGGCCCGCGCGCGCGCTGCGGTCGACTCCGCCGGTGAACGTCCAGTCGAGCGACTTCACCGGCCTCGCCGACAAGCCCTGGATCTTCGAACCGTACAATTCCTGGGGCATGCGTGACAAAGAGCGCAGCGTCGCCAAGCCGCCGGGCGGCGGCTTCCGGACCGTCTTCATCGGCGACAGCTATCTCGAGTTCCAGTTGACGCGTCTCACCCTGCCCAGGGAGGTCGAGCGGCGCTTCATCGAGGCCGGGCAGCCGAACGCCGAGATGATCAACCTCGGCATCTCTGCGACCGGTCCCCGCAGCTACTACTACCGCATGCGCGACGTTGCCTTCGCCCTGTCTCCCGATGCACTCGCGGTGTTTTTCTTCTCCGGTAACGACTTCGTCTTCGACGGTCAGGGCTACGGTCAGGGCCTGCTGCCTGATCTCGTCAGCGAGGCGCCGGGCGGTTCGATCATGGGCAACGTCATGCCCAACGCCAACTGGGTGCTGGTCAACCGCCTGCGTCTGTCGGAGATGCTGAGGACCAACAAGCCGCTGCCGCAGGAGTTCGACACGCTGGCGAAGATCGCCCGCCTGCCGCCGGGCGAGCGCACACCGGCGCTCGCCCGGCACGTCAGGCGCTACTACTACCCGGACCTCAGCGAGCAGCAGATCGTCACGATCTTCGGAAGGGATGGCGATGCCTTCTGGCAGGCCTATGCTTCCGGCAAGGCCGACGACGAGTCTTTGCAAGGCTGGCTTCTCAACCTCATGACCAAAGCCGAGGTCGAGAAGTCTCCCTATTTCGAGGCCACGACGCCGGAGCAGGCGGCGCGCCTGGTGAAGGACGGCGACATCCAGGCGACCCTGTCGTGGCTCACGGCAATGGACGGCGCGGCCCGGGAGCGCGGCGTGCCGCTGGTCCTGTTCATCGTGCCGCCCGGCACCGTCGACCCCGACTATATCGAGTATTGGAAGCGCTGGCCGCGCTTCTATGCCTTCAACGTGATCGCCGACTACAGGCAGGACCGGCTGCTGGAAGCCTTGGCCAAAACGTCCATTCGCTATGTCGACCTGCGCAAGGACTTCGAGGGCGTGCGCGGCGCCTACCGCCGGAGCGACGCCCACTGGACGGACAAGGGCGTCGAGATCGCGGCGAACCGCGTATTCCAGGAACTGCGCCGCCTCGAACGCCGCTAGGCGGCGCCGAGCAGCCGTGCTGTCCAGCTTCCGGGGAAGACCGATCCCAGCCAGACACCCGCCTTGGTGCCGATCGGGAAGGCGATGCGCGGCTTGTTGGCCGCGAGGCCGCGTCGGATGATGCTCGACGCCCGCGCGGAGCTCATCAGGAATGGCATGGGAAAGGGGGCCTCGGCCGTGATGCGGCTGACGACGAAGCCGGGACAGATGACGCTGACGCCGATCCCGTCCTTCTTCAGCACGTAGCGGATGCTCTCGCCCCACACGCGCACCGCCGCCTTGCTGGCATTGTAGGAGGCGGAATAGGGCAGGCCGATGAATCCGGCCAGCGAGGAGACGATGCCGATCTGGCCTCGCTTGCGCGCGATCATCGGGCCGAGCAGCGGCTCGACGGTGTTCAACACCCCGTTGATGTTGACGTCGAGCGTCTTGCGGATGATCGAAAAATCGTCGAGCGAGGAATTGTCCTTGTCGATCGAGATGCCGGCATTGGCGAGCACGAGGTCGACGGGATGCGCCGCGTCGAAGGCCGTCAGCCAGGGCAGGAAGCGCTCGCGGTCGGTGACGTCGATTGTCGCCGCGACGACGGTGGCGCCCTTTGCACGGCAGCCGGTGGCGACCGTCTCGAGGCGCTCGGCATCCCTTCCGGTCAGGGCCAGGGCCACGCCGGGACCTGCGTAGTCGAGCGCCAGCGCCTCGCCGATGCCGCTCGATGCGCCCGTGAGCACGATGCTGGAGAAGGTCTTCATGTCGAGCGCCCTCAATGTTGGGGTTTCGTGCGCCAGCCCCAGGTGCCGGCCATTTCCTGCGTCGAGAGGATCTCGAGTCCGGCCCGGCCGCCGACACGCCCTGCGCACAGGGCGACGACCCTGACGCTCGTTTGCCGTGAGGCAGGCCTGATCACCATGACAAACGTCGCCTCAATAGCCGATTGAATCGAATTGCCGATCCACTTAAGGGTTTACGGTGCCCACAAACAGGGCAGGGGGCAACTTGATCGCAAGTATGACGGGATACGCCCGGGCGCAAGGATCGGATGATCGGCGGCGCTGGGTCTGGGAAGCGCGCAGCGTCAACGGGCGAAACCTTGAGATCAGGTGTCGCGTGCCGCCCGGTTTCGACCGGCTGGAAAATCCCGCTCGAGTCGCCGTCGGTGGGAAGATGAAGCGTGGCAACGTCTCGCTCACCCTCACCATCACGAGCGAACGCAATGCCAAGCCTCTCACGATCAATCGCACCTTGCTGGCGGAACTCGCAACGCTGGTCGACGAAGTGCGCAGGACGACCGGGGCGGCCGCTCCTTCAGCGGACGGGCTCTTGCGGGTGCGCGGCGTGATCGAGGAAGAGGATACCGGCGAGGAGACCGAGCAGGCGCTCGCTCTTCTGGACAGGGAGCTTCAGGCGACCCTCGATGAGACGCTGAAGGCGCTCGTCGCCTCGCGTGCCGCCGAAGGCAAGGCTTTGGCCAGGGTCATCGATGGCCACGTCGCGGAAATCGAAGGCCTGTGCGCACGGGCCACGGAGCGTGCGTTGGCTCAGATCGGCACCGTGCGCGCGCGCTTCGAGACCCAGCTTGCGGAACTGCTCGGCCGCGTGCCGGCGCTTTCGGAAGAGCGCTTCGCCCAGGAAGTGGCGTTGCTGGTCGGCAAGGCCGACGTGCGCGAGGAACTCGACCGGCTGAGCGCCCATATCGCGCAGGCGCGGAGCCTGCTCGCCGACGCACGCGCCGACAACCCGGTGGGCCGGAAATTCGATTTCCTCTGCCAGGAGTTCAATCGCGAGGCCAATACGCTCTGCTCCAAGTCCGCGGACATCGAGCTGACGCGCATCGGCATCGATCTCAAGGGCGCCGTCGAGCGCATGCGGGAGCAGGTCCAGAATGTCGAATGAGGTGGATTCCGGCCAGATCCAGCGGCGGGGCCTGATGCTGGTCCTGTCGTCGCCTTCGGGTGCCGGCAAGACGACCCTGTCGCGGCAGCTGCTCGACAACGACAAGCAGATCCAGCTCAGTGTATCGGCAACCACGCGCGCGCGCCGGTCCGGTGAGAAGGATGGTATCGACTACAACTTCGTCGATACCGCGACCTTCAACAGCATGATCGAGCGCGAAGAGTTCCTCGAGCACGCGCGGGTGTTCGACCATTTCTACGGCACGCCGCGCGCTCCCGTTGAGGAAGCCCTGATGGCGGGGCGCGACGTGCTTTTCGACATCGACTGGCAGGGTACGCAGCAACTCAAGGAAAAGGCCGGCAGCGACCTGGTGACGGTCTTCATCCTGCCGCCCTCGACGCGCGATCTCGAGCGGCGATTGATCACCCGCGCCCAGGACTCGATGGAAGTCGTGCAGAAGCGGATGGCCAAGGCCGCCGACGAGATGAGCCACTGGGCCGAGTACGACTACCAGATCATCAACCGCGACATCGCGACCAGCCTGATGGAACTGAAGTCGATCCTCACGGCCGAGCGGCTCAAGCGCGAGCGGCAGGTCGGCTTGTCGAACTTCGTCAAGGCGCTGCGCGAGGGGCGCTGATCGGCGCGCCGATTCCGGTCTGTCCCTGCGAGCGCAGGACGAGCTGGCTCGGCTGGTAGGGACGGCCCGTGAACTCGGCGATCAGCCGGTCGCTCGCACTCTCGATCGTCTCCTCGAGACGGCGCATGAAGCTCTCCTTGTCGAGGCCGGTCTCGATCGCCGGGAGAAACTCGACCGCGGCGCGGCCGGGCTTCTTGCGCCAGTCGCGGCGATTCCACAGCAGACCGACCGACGTGGCGACCGGCGTCACGGGCAGGGCGAGATCGCGATAGAGATAGTAGATGCCCGAGCGATAGCGCTCGCGTTCGCCGGGCGCCATCAGGTTGCCCTCGGGGTAAATCGCGATGTGCCGGTCGCTCTCGTGGGCGCGCCGGGCGAACTGGGCGAGATTCTCGCGCTCGCGACCGCCCCCGCAGGTGTCGACCCGAATCATCTGCAGCCGGTAGAGGATCGCGCCGATCAGCGGGTAGCGGAACAGCTCCTGCATGGCGACGAAGGCGATGCCGCGGATTTGGGCTGCGAGCAGAATGCCGTCGCTCTCGCTGTGGTGCTTGTTGGCCAGGAGGGCGGGCCCGTCGGCGGGGAGATGTTCCAGCCCCCGGAATTCGATCTTCATGCCGCCGATCCAGCGCATGCCCCAGACCACCGCGCGCGCCCAGTGGAAGAGCAGGCCGCGCAGGAGCACCGGGGTGGGAATTGGGACCAGCAGGATGCCGACGACTGCCACAAGGAGGGTGCCGGCGTAGAAATAGGCGTTGAAGGCCAGTGAGCGGATCATGGCCCAAATAATAGTGAGCGCTCACTCACTGTCAAGGGCGCCCGCCAGTCTGACGAAGTCTGCGACCGAGAGTTCCTCCGCCCGAGCGGTGGGACGCAGATCCAACCGCTCGAGCGTCGCCACGGGATCGGCAAAGACACTCGCCAGAGACCCTCGCAGCATCTTCCGGCGCTGCCCGAAGGCGGCAGCCGTAACGCGCTCCAGCGGCTTCAGGTCGGTCAGCCGCTCCGTCGGCGGCCGGGGCGTGAGCCGCGCCACGGCTGAGGTCACCTTCGGAGGCGGCACGAAGGCGGTCGGCGCGACGTCGAACAGCCGGCGGACTTCGCATACATGCTGGGCGAGCACGGAAAGCCGGCCGTAGTCTTTGGTCCGTGGTTCGGCGACCAGGCGGTCGACGACCTCCTTCTGGAACATCAACACCATGTCGGCGATGTCGCTCGCCGCATGGAGCCAGCGCACCAGCAGGACCGTCGACACGTTGTAGGGAAGGTTCGCCACGATCCGCCGCGGCGCTGCTCCGAGATCGCGCGGCTCGATCTTGAGGGCATCGGCCTCGATGAGGTCCAGCCGCCCCGCGGCCGCGGCCTGCAATTCGAGCAGGGGGCCAAAGGCCCTGGTATCGACCTCGACGGCAACGACGTGACGAGCGCCCTCGAGGAGCAGCGCCCGTGTCAGCCCGCCGGGACCGGGACCGACCTCGATCACGGTCCCCTCGTCGAGCGGCGCTGCGGCGCGGGCGATGCGCCGCGTGAGATTGAGATCGAGCAGGAAGTGCTGGCCGAAGCGCTTGCGGGCATCGAGCCCGTGCACCGCGATCGTCTCCCGCAGGGGCGGCAGGGCCTCGACGCCGTCCATGCTCAGGCGCTGCGCCGGTGCGCCATATCGTCAGCCATGTCGATGGCCGCCAAAAGGCTCGCGGGATCGGCACGGCCGCTGCCGGCGATATCGAGCGCCGTGCCATGATCGGGCGACGTGCGCACGAAGGGCAGGCCGAGGGTCACGTTGACGCCGCCGGAGAAGTCGATCGTCTTGATCGGGATCAACGCCTGGTCGTGATACATGCAGAGCGCAACGTCGTAGGCGGGGCGCGCCGCTGCATGGAACAGCGTGTCGGCAGGAGCCGGACCCTGCGCCTCGATGCCCTCGCGCCGCAGAGCTTCGATGGCGGGCACGATGATGCGTCGCTCCTCGTCGCCCATGGCGCCCTGTTCGCCGGCATGCGGATTGAGAGCCGCCACCGCAAGGCGCGGCCTCGCGATGCCGAACAGGTCGCGCAATCCCATCGCGGTGATCCTGCCTGCGCGCACGATGGCGTCGGCGTCGAGCGAGTGCACGGCATCGGCCAACGACAGGTGGATCGTCACCGGAACGACCCGGAGTTCGGGGCAGGCGAGCATCATCGCAACTTCGACACCGCCCGCCAGTTCCGCAAGGAACTCGGTGTGGCCGGGATGGCGGAAACCGGCGTCCTGCAGCGTCTTCTTCTGGATCGGGTTGGTAACGATACCGGCCACCGAGCCGGCCATCGCAAACGCCGTTGCGCGCTCGATGGCCTCGATTGTGGCGCCGGCATTGGCTACATCCGGATGACCGGGCCTCGCCGGCACGGCGAGATGGATCGGGAGGACGGGAAGGGCCGCGGCAAAGCATGAGGCGGCGTCCTCGGGCCTTTCGATCTTCGCGACCGGAACGTTCAGTCCGAGCTTGGCGGCAAGGGCCGACAGCCGGTCCGGATCGTCCAGGACGAAGAACGGGCGGACGCCGGAGCGGCGCGCCAGCCACGCCCTGAGAGTGAGTTCGGCGCCGACACCAGCCGGTTCGCCCATCGTCAGGGCGAGCGGCGCCAGCGTCGTCATGGCTCGCCCGTCACGCGCGCGCCATCACGACTTGATGTCGACCGTGGCCTGGCGGCGCAGATCGCGCATGTAGCGCCGTCCCGCGGAGTCGAGCTTCTGGATGAGCAGCTGCTGCTGGATCGCCTCCCGGGTCGGCAGGCCGTCGCCACCGGCCTTGCCGCAGAGGGCGACGACCTGCAGCCCTTCGGCTACGCGGAACGGGCCGGCCGTCCCACCGATCGGAAGCCGCGGCAGCTGCTCGTACATTTGCGGGTTGCCGGCGAGGTCACCGACGCGAACACCGTTTAGATCGCCCGACGTGCTGCCCTTGACCTGCCGGGCCTGCACGTGGAGGTCGCTGCAACTGCGAACGCCGCCCAAGGCCTTCTGGGCCTCCGCCGTCGCACGGCTGGTTTCTTCCGGCGTGGCATTCGGCGGCAGGGCGAGCGTCATCTGGACGAGATTGAGCTTCACATCGTCAGGCCGGGCGGCGGCGAAGGGCCGCCGATCGACGACGTAGAGAATGTGCCAGCCGGAGACCGACCGGACGGGCTCGGAGAAGGTCCGAGGCTGGGTCCGCTCGATGACCGCGTCGAGCGACGGGTCGAGAGCACCCGGCAGCACCCAGCCGAGATCGCCGCCAGAGGCCGCCGACGCGCCTTGGGAGAATTGCTGAGCGACGGCGGCAAACGGCGCACCCCGACGGAGCTGCTCCATGATCCGGTCGGCGCTGCGCTTGCCTTCATCGACTCCGTCGGCGCGGTCGACCGGCACGAAGATCTCCGCAACGCGCGTCTCCGTCTTGCCAACGTTCGCCCGCATCCGATTCATCGCATCATCGACTTCAGCCTCCGAAACATCGACCTGGGAGCGAACCTTGCGACGGATGATCTTGGACCAGGCGATCTGCGCCTCGATTTGCTGCGTGGCAATATCGGGAGAGATACCGACGCTCTGAAGGTACTGCTTGAATTGTCCCTGGCCCAGGCCGGCAGCACGCTCGATCTCGGCATAGCGACCGGCAACCTCCGCCGCCGACGGCTTCACGCCCAGCTGCTTGGCGTTCTGGACCTGCAGGCGTTCGTCGATCATCTGTCGCAGCATCTGTGGCGCCATGCGCTGTCGCAGATCGGGACTATCCTGAAGTCCCGACGTGCGAATGGCGAACATGACCCGCTGCGCCAGGTCGAAATCCGTGATGGCATCGTCGTTGACGCGAGCCACGACACGCAGAGCCTGCCCAGCCTTGGGCTGGGCGGCTACACCCTGTGCGGCCGGCCGTTGGGCGGACGCAGCGGCTGGCAGCAACAGGATCGTGAGAACGACGAGAGCGCGGGGGAGAGGCGCGAACATATCACCGCAGGAGTTTGAGAGGGGTGGTCATTATATTTCCGCAGCAGGGAAGCTGCAACGCAAGGCATTAGAGATAGAAAGTGGCAACACACAGGCACGCTTGACGCTTGACGGTGGGTACGTTAGCCGAACTCGGCATAGTTGGGGGCAAACAGTTCAGGCATGACGACGGCCCGCCGTCCGATCAGCGTTGCCGGCACCTGGGAACGGGTTTGCTCGGGAATCGGCTATCATCTCGACAATATGGGGCGCTGGCTGATCGTGCGGGCGCCCACGATCGGCGCTGCCTATGCCGCGATCCTGGCTCCCGGTGCGCCGCGGCTGGAGCCGCGGCCCGGCTGGCGCTTCGCGGAAGAATATTACGACCAGCGGCAGTGGCTGGCCTGCCGACGGGGGGCGCTGTGGGAAGCCGCCCGCGAAAAGGACCTGGCGGTGCCGCTCACCGTGCGCTGGCATGGCGGCACGATGGTGGACGTGACCCTGGGCAACGACAACAGCCTCTGCCTGTATGTCTGCGGCTCGTTCGAGCCCAACGAGTTCGCCTTCGTCGACCGCGTTCTGAAGCCCGGCATGTCTTTCATCGATGTCGGCGCCAACGACGGCTACTACACGCTCTTCGCCGCCCGCCGCGTCGGGCCGGCGGGCAGGGTGATCGCCGTCGAGCCGAGTTCGCGCGAACGCGCCCATCTGCAGCGCAATCTCGGCCGCAACGGCCTCGAGAACGTCCAGGTGGTCGCGGCGGCGCTGGGCGCCGAGACGGGCTTCGTCGACCTGCATCTCGCCCATGGCGTGCATGCCGGCCACAACACGCTCGGTGATTTCGCCCACGACGACGTGGTGCGCGCGAGTTCGGAGCGCGTTCCCCTCGAGACGCTCGATGCGGTGGTTGCCAAACACGACCTGTCCCGCGTCGACATGGTCAAGATCGACGTCGAGGGCGGCGAGGCCGGCGTCGTCGCAGGGGCGCGGCAGCTTCTGA
>Ga0182745_1002301_pt1 | contig 17300 bp, 16 predicted proteins | sample eDN3rd30CKraftBY_FD_128523 | JGI IMG/M metagenome (GOLD analysis project Ga0182745, IMG submission 128523) | Enriched backyard soil microbial communities from Emeryville, California, USA - eDNA 3rd pass 30_C Kraft BY (version 2) (version 2) | ecosystem: Environmental > Terrestrial > Soil >...
GGACCGGATCCAGGCCGAGGTCCACTCCCCCACCTACCTCGCCGCCCACGTGGACCGGACGACGGCGCTGGTGGACCCGGCCCGGCTGGCCTGGGGGCTGGCGGATGCGTGCGACCAGGTCGGGGTGCGGATCATCGAGCACACGCCGGTCACCGGCCTCGAGCGCCGGCCCGAGGGCGGGATCCGCCTGGTGGCGGCGCGCGGGACCGTCGACGCCCGCCAGGTGGCGCTCGGCACCAACGTGTTCCCGTCGCTCATCAAGCGCACGCGCCTGCTCACCGTGCCCGTCTACGACCACGTGCTGGTCACCGAGCCGCTCTCCTCCCAGCAGCGCGACGCCATCGGCTGGTCCGAGCGCCAGGGCATCGGTGACAGCGCCAACCAGTTCCACTACTACCGCCAGACGGCTGACCACCGGATCCTGTGGGGCGGCTACGACGCGGTCTACCACTGGGGCCGACGGGTGAAGGACCGCTACGACCACCGCCCCGCCACGTCCCAGCGGCTCGCCGAGCACTTCTTCGCCACCTTCCCCCAGCTCGAGGGGCTGCGGTTCACCCACGCGTGGGGCGGTCCGATCGACACGTGCACCCGGTTCTGCGCGTTCTTCGGGACCGCGCACGACGGGCAGGTCGCCTACGCCGCCGGGTACACCGGCCTCGGCGTGGGCGCCACCCGCTTCGGCGCCGACGTGATGCTGGACCTCCTCGCCGGCGAGGAGACCGAGCGCACCCGCCTGGCGATGGTCCGCTCCACGCCCATCCCGTTCCCACCCGAGCCGGCCGCGTGGCTCGGCATCACCGCCACCCGCTGGTCGCTCGCCCAGGCCGACCGCAACGAGGGCCGCCGCAACCTCTGGCTGCGCACGCTCGACCGCCTCGGCCTCGGCTTCGACTCCTGACCGACCCCGACCTGATCCTGGGCTTCGTGGGCGAGGCCCCCCATCGAGGCGGCTGGCCCACGAGCTGCGATCGGGGTGCGGTGTGCGATGCTCGGCCGATGCAGAGCGAACAGTTCATCGCCAAGGGGATCGCGATCGGGCGGGTGGCCTACGGCGTGGCGTGCATGGCCGCGCCGCGGGCGATGCTCGGCCCGTCAGGGCCACGAGCCGAGGGCTCGTCGGTGATGATGGCCCGGTTCTTCGGCGTGCGCGACCTGGTGCTCGGGGGCGGCACGCTCCTCGCCCTCCAGCGCGACCCCGATGCCGCGGTCAGCTGGGTCGAGTGGAGCGCGGCGGCCGACGCGCTCGACGTCGCCGTCGGCATCGCATCGCACCGGGACCTCGACCGAGCGGGCCGGTTCGGCGTCGCCGGCATCGCCCTGCCCGCCGCGCTCGGCGGTGCCTGGGCGGCGCGCCGCCTGCGCGCCGCCCGCTGACCGGGGTCAGGCGGCGTTGAGCTGATCGGCCAGCTTCTCGACAGGCAGGACGCTCGGGTCGAAGTCGGGGTCGACCGTCTGGACGACGATGTTGGTGGCGACGTCGCCGGTGCGCATCACGAGCACGCCGAGGTTCACGTCCATCGACGAGCCGTCCTCGGCCGAGACGGTGTAGGTGGCGCTGAGGGCGACGGTCTCGTCGGCCCCGAAGTCGGCGTCGCCCTGCTCCAGGCTGCCTTCGACGGTGATCCCCTCGCCGGCCGACGTGTACGCCGACTTGAGCGCGTCGTCGATGCAGCTCAGGACCTTGGAGTCGCTGAACGGGGCCACGGCCGCCTCGGCCGCCGCCTCGTCCTCGAACACCACGGTGCGGGCGGTGAACTGCACGCCGTCGCCGCGTTCGAACGAGCCGATCGAGAAGTCGTCGGTGGCATGGCGCGCCAGCTGCGTGGAGCGGTCGCCGAGGGCCGGGTCGCAGTCGTTCAGCGGGCTCTCGGCGTCGGGGTCGTCGGCCGGCGCCGAGTCCCAGCCCTCGGGGAAGTCGGAGAGCTCGACGTCGACGGAGTCGGCCCGATCCTGGGCTGCCTCGGCGTCATCGGCCGTGGTCGTGGTGGTCGACTCGGCCGGCGCCTTCGTGGTGGTGGTGGTGGTGTCCTTGCCGCCGTCGGACGAGCCGCCGGAGGCTCCGCAGGCCGAGATCACCAGGGCGAACGAGGCCGCCATGGCGCTGAGGAAGATCCGATGGGTGGTGCGCGTCACGGGGTGCTCCTGCTCGAGGTGGGTGGTCCGCCGGGTCGCAACCATGTTGCCCCACGCCGGCCGCCGAGCTGGGCAAAAGTGACCCGCGGGAGCCCGGCCCGCGGCCTCGCACGACCTGGCGTGCGCGCGACGTGAGGGAGATCAGCCGCCACCTCGACGGGACGTGCCGGGGTTCAGCGGGCCTCCGGAGGCTCCGCCAGCTGGCGCCGCAGCTCCTCCACCGCCTCGGCGCCCATCACCCCCGTCAGTTCGTCGGCGAGCGACTCGATGACGGGCCGGTCGGCGCCGTAGGCCCGGTCGCCCTCGGTGCAGCACCAGGCCATGTCCTTGCCCTCGTCGCCCCAGTCAGCGCGCGACCAGCGTCGGACCGTCGCCCGCTCCCGGCCACCGTCGATCGGCTCCCAGTCCACGCGGATGGGGAGCTGCCAGCAGACGGAGGGCTTCCAGTCCATCGGCGGTTCGCCGTCGTCGATCGCACCGAGGTGCAGGGCGCAGCCCTCGCCGCCGGCGAAGCCCGGACGGTTGAGGAAGATGCAGGCGCCGTCGACGACCCGCGTGTTCGTCGCGGTCTCGTCGCTGAAGACCCCGTCGGCAGCCTCGGCGTGGAACTGGAACCGAACCGGGTCCAACATCGCGGCGAGCGTCGCCGTGGTGCGCGCCTCGTCCTCGCCGTCGAGGTGCGCACCGACCGAGCAGCAGCCTTGGCCGAGCTCCTCGGCCGGCTCGTCGAGGATGCCGAGGCAGCCCCTCCCCCAGATGCACTGCCAGGTCGAGCGGAGGAACGACCCCTCCACGACCCAGTCGACGTCGGCGGCATCGACCCGCAGCCAGTCGCGTCGTGCGTCGTCGGCGGGTTCCATGGTGGGAAGCCTGGCACGGCTGGGGGTCCTAGCCTGATGCCGCTCCGACCCGACCCCACCCGCCCCGCCCAGGACGTGCGCCATGCCCCACCCCTTCCGCTCCCTCGTGGTCACCGGCTCGCTGCTCGTCTTGGCCACGGGCGCGGCGGCCTGTGGCTCATCTGGCGGGAGCGACGCATCGGCGAGCACCACGGCGGCGAAGGCCACCACGACCTCGCACGCGACCACCACCACCGAGGCGAGCACCACCGGCAGCAGCAGCGGCGAGACCCCGACGACCACGGGCCAGGTCGTGGACCCGGCCACGGGCGAGGTCGACTGCGACGCGCTGCTGCAGGAGTACACGGTCGTGTTCGACCCCGATGACCTGGCCTCCAGCGTCGCCTTCTTCCGGAAGTACGAGCCTTCGATGCCCGACGACGTCGCCGCCGCATCCGAGCGGCTGGCGGCGGCCTACGAGAAGGCCGGCGACCTCGGCCACATGGACATGGGCTCCCTCGACCTCACCGCCGACGCCCAGGCCTTCACGGACTGGCTCGACAACGGGTGCCCCGCCGGGTGAGCCCGTCTCGCGAGACGGCCGGCTGATGCGGGCGTCGATCGACCGGTTCGTCTCGTTCATCGCCCGCGTCATCACACGGGGCCTCTACCGCTCGGTCGAGGTGATCGGGTTCGACGACCTGCCCAGCGGTCCGCGCCTCATCGTCGCCAACCACTTCAACGGGTTCGTCGACCCGGTCGTGCTGGCGGGGGCGCTCGGGCGGCTGCCGCGGTTCATCGCCAAGGCCACCCTCTGGAAGACGCCGGGCGTGCCGGTGCTGATGCGGGTCGTCGGCGTGCTGCCCGTGCACCGGACGGCGGACGGCGGCGGCGGCGACAACGCCCGCACGTTCGTCGAGGTCGTACGGGAGCTGCACGAGGGCATGACGGTGGCGATCTTCCCGGAGGGCACCACGCACGACAACCAGCACCTGTCGCCGGTGCGCACCGGGGCCGCACGCCTCGCGCTCGACGCCGCGCACGACCGCGTGCCGGGGATGCACATCGTCCCCGTCGGCGTCACGTTCGAGGACAAGGTCGCCCTGCGCTCCCGCGTCGTCATCCGCGCCGGTACGCCGATCGACCCGGCCGGCCTCGCCTACCTCGATGCGGAGGGCGAGCCCATCGGGTCCGACGACCACGACGCCGTGCGCCGCCTCACCGAGGAGATCCGATCGGGCCTGGCGGCCGCCGCGCCCGACTTCGAGACCCTGCTCGACGCCGTCGAGATGCGGCGAGCCGCCGACGTGGCCCTGCGCACGCACGGCGTCGCGCCGTTGGCGGAGGTGTCCCTCGCCCGCCGTGAGCAACTGGCCAAGGAGCTGGACCGCCTGCCCGAGGACCGGCGCGAGCCCATCGCCCGAGCCGCCGCCGAGTACGAGCTCCTGCTGGGCGCGGTGCGCGTCACGGATCGGTACCTGATGCCGCGGGTCCTCGTGAAGGACCTGGTGAAGCGGCTCGTGATCACCGCCGTCTTCGTGGCGGTGCTGGCCCCGTTCGCGCTGGCCGGCATCGTCGTCAACCTGATCCCCACCCTGCTCGTGGTCCTCGCCGGGCTGGCCGCCAAGGCGCCGGTGTCGAAGGGGACCAACCGGGTCCTGGTCGGGTTCGTCGCCTTCCCGGTGATGTGGCTCTCGTTCGCGGTGTGGGACGTCGGAGGCTCGTTCATGTCCGACGCGCTGAGCCTGGCCACCTGGCCGCTGTCGCCCGAGATCGACTGGATCTTCGGGTCGCGCGGCGGGTGGGGAGCGTCCCTGCTCGTGTTCGTCGCCTGCCCGGTGTTCGGGCTGCTCGCCGTGTGGCTGGCCGAGCAGATCACCCGCCTCTACCGGACGTGGCGCGCCGTGAGCACCAGCCTCAACCGCCGCGGCCAGCTCCGGGACCTGCTCGAGCGGCGCGACGCGCTGGTGACGATGGTCGGCGACGCCCACGGGTCCGCCGTCGGCTCCTGACCACCCCGCTCCACCGGGCTCGGCCGCCGACCCGCCGCGATCGTCGGGTCATCACCACGCTGTGCAACACTCGCGCCACGCTGGCGGATCAGGGGGACGGGCACGTTGACCACAGGTGAAGCGGGGATCGGGCGAGCGGCGACCGGCACCGACCAGGCGCCGCTGGCCCTCGTCCGCCAAGCCGGCTCGGTGCTGCTCGGCAGTCCCGAGCCCATCGTCGTGGCCGTCGACGCGTTCCTCGCACGGGGGCACGTCTTGTTCGAGGACGTACCCGGTGTCGGCAAGACGCTGCTCGCGAAGGCGCTCGCCCGCTCGATCGGCGGCACGTTCGGCCGAGTCCAGGGCACGCCCGACCTGCTGCCCTCGGACCTCACCGGGATCTCCCACCTCGACGAGGACCGGCGGTCTTGGGTGTTCCGCCCCGGCCCGCTGTTCAACAACATCGTCCTCGTGGACGAGATCAACCGGGCGACGCCCCGCACCCAGTCGGCGCTGCTCGAGGCCATGGCCGAAGGCCAGGTCACCGTCGACGGGACCACGCACCCGCTGCCCGAGCCGTTCCTCGTCATCGCCACCCAGAACCCGCAGAACGACGATCCGGGCACGTTCCCCCTGGTGGCCGGCCAGCGCGACCGCTTTGCTGTGTCGCTGTCGCTCGGGCTTCCGGGCCGGGCCGCGGAGATGGAGCTGATCTCGGGGGTCGGCGGGACACCCGCGCTCGAGGCCCTGGCCCCGGTGGCCGCGCTCGACGCCTGGCGACGGATCCGCGATGACGTCGATGACGTGTTCGTCCACCCGACCGTGGCCGCCTACGCGCTCGACATCGTCGACGTCGTGCGCACCCGGTCGAACGCAGGCCAGCCGATCTCCCCGCGCGCCGCGCTGGGCACCGTGAAGCTCGCCAAGGCGCACGCCCTCGCCGCCGGCCGCGACCACGTGCGGCCCGACGACGTGCAGTCGGTCGTCGTCGCCGCGCTGAGCCACCGCATCGCCGACGCGACCAACGACGACCTCGTGGCCGCGCGCAGCTGGATCGGCGAGTTCGTCCGCCAGGTCCCCGTCCCGCCGACTCCGGGGGGCTGACCCCATGGCCTCGCCGGCGGGCCGCCCCGGACGCGTCCGGATCCGCGTCACCGGCGCCGCCGTCGCGCTGTTGCTCCTCGCCGCGTTCTCGCTCGCGTTCTGGCTGGCCACGGACACCGAGGTGCAGCTCGCCATCGCGACGGCGATCGTGGTCGGGGTGGTCATCGACGCCGTGCTGGCGTGGCGGGCGGTGGGCCCGGTCACCGTCGACCTGCGGTGCCCCGACGAGGTGTCCGTCGGCGAACCGTCGCAGTGGACCGCCCAGGTCCTGGGCTGGACCCGACCGCTGACCCTGACGCCGCTGCTCACCCACGAGCAGCCCGACCTGCTCGTCAGCCACGGCCGCCTCGGCACCTTCGAGTGGCCGGGCCTGCGGCGGGGCGTGGTGCCCTTCGCCGTGGTGGACGCCAAGGCCAACGGACCGCTCGGCTTGGCCTCCGCCGGCCGCCGCCACCTCGTCGCGCTGCCGGCGCCGTTGCACGTCGCGCCCCACCCGATCGAGACCGAGACCCGGTGGCCGCGCGCCCGCGCCGTCGGGTTCGGCACGAACGAGGGCTCACCCATCGGCGATGACCTGTTCCGGTCGGTGCGCCCCTACCAGTCGGGCGACGAGCAGCGCCGGGTGCACTGGAAGGCCACGGCGCACCACGGCCAGCTGATGGTCCGCGAGTCCGACGGCCTGGGCGTCGTCATCGTCCGGCTCGTGGTCGACCTGGGCCTCCCCGGCCCGGGCGCCGACCTGGCGGCGGGCCGCGCCGCGTGGGTGGCGGCCGCTGCGCTCGACCGCGGCTGGTCGGTCGAGCTCACGACGCTCGATGCGTCGAGCGAGATCCCCCAGTTGGCCAGCCTCGGACGCACCTTCGGCCCGCCGCCGGTGCTCGTCGACCCGCCGCTCGTGCCCCTGCCCACCGTCACCGCGCCGGTCCGCAACGCCAAGGAGGTGCGGCGGCGCCTGTGCACCACCGCGTGCGGCACGCCGGTGGCCCCGACCGGCAGCGGGTGGCGCGGGCTCACCTGCAGGGTCGACCGCGACGGGGTGCACTGGTCGTGACCACGTTCCCCGGTCCGCCCGGCCCCGCCGGTGCACCGCCCGGCCCCCCGCCCCCGATGGACTGGCCGACCGAACCGCTGCCGGCCGACGAACCGACCCGGCCGCGCAGCCAGGCGGCGGTGTACGTGGTGTGCGCCCTGGCCATGGTGATCGTGTGCTCGGCGGCGGAGACGCCCACGCTGGGCCTCGGGTGCTCCCTCGCCCTGGCCGTCGGCGTCGGCATCACCCTCGCGGCCGGCCTGCGCCGGCCGTTCGGGGGCGTCCCCGGCGCCGTCGTCGCCCTCATCGCGATGATGGCGATGGCGATGCTGCTCGCCTTCACGGGCGGCCCGCCGTCGGCGTGGATGCTCGTACCGGTGGTCGGCGCCTTCGTGCTCGGGTTCGACTGGCACCTCGTGCGCCGGCTGCGGCCGCTCCCGTTCGCGTTCGGGTTCCTCGTGGTCCTCGGCCTGGCGAGCGGCGACCGGTGGACCTATCCCGTCGGCGTGCTCTGGCTCGCCCTCGCGCTCGGCGCACTGACCTCGCTGGAGTCCGACCGGCGCGCCGCGCAACCCAAGGTCCGGGCGGTGAGCGTCGGCCCCGAGGCACCCGACGTCCAGGCCACCGACCTCGTCACCACCGTCCTCGTCGCCCTCGCGATCGCGCTCGTCGCCGCCCTCGTCTTGTCGACCCCCTCCTGCCAGCCGACGGACTCCTCCGACCTCGGCCCGTCCGGTTCGAGGTCCCCGTACGGAACGGGGAGCGGGTCCGGGCTCGGATCGGGATCCGAGTCGGGGTCCGGCGCCGGATCGGGCCGCACCTACGTGCCCGACGACGACGGGCGCTTCCTCGTGCCCGACGACGGATCCGGCTCAGGCAGCACCAGCGACATCCCGAGCCCCGACCTGCTGCCGGCTCCTGGCGAGTCGCGCCGGCTGCTCGGCGACGACGGTACGACCATGTTCACCCAGCGCGGCGAGGACGGCGCCGGCGCCATCACCGTGACCGACCCCGACGGCACCAGCCGCACCTACACGTACCGCGAGCAACCCGACGGCACGACCCGCATCCAGGAGCTCGACGACGACGGCCGGCCCGGCCGCACCCTCACCTACGACCCGAAGGGCCAGATCGCGACCGGCGGCTCCGGTTCGGACGCCGGCTCCGGTTCGGCCTTCGATCAGCAGGACCGGGAGCAGGAGAAAGAAGACGACAAGCCGCCGTCCCACCTCGACTGGCGGCTCCTCCTCGGGCTGGTGCTGCTGCTGGCGGCTGGCGGCGCCCTCGCCTGGTGGTGGAGCAAGCGGCCGCCCGAAGCGCCGCCGGTCGCCGCCCCGCCCTGGGCCCTCCGCCTGGCGCGCGAGATCGACCGCGAGGGAGCGGCGCGCGGCCCCCGGCGCGACCGCTCGCAGTCGTTGGTGCGCTACGCCGACGACCTGCGAGCTGGGCCGATCCCCGACGACCGGGTGATCGAGGTGGCCGTGACCGTGTCCGCCGCGCTGTTCGGCCGCCACGATCCCGGCCCCGAGACCCAGGCCCGGGCCGAGTCCACGTGGGCTGCGGTCGTCGAGGCCCACCCGGCGCCGGGCCGAGCCGAGCGCCGCCGAGCACGCGCCGGCACCCCGACCGCCTGACCCGGGACGGTCGCACCGAGCCCCGCGAACCGGCCGGCGGCACCCGGTCCGGCGCCGCCGACGAGGCAAGGGCCGCCGGTCACCGCAGAGGTCAGTCGACCACGGCCTTGTCGATGACGACGGGCACCGCATCCACCGGCTCGCGGCTCGCCCCGGTGAACACCTGGGCAGGCGCCACATCGCCGCCGGCGGTCTTCAGCGTGAAGGTCAGCTCCTTGGCGAAGCCGGGGTCGAAGTCGACGCCCGCCACGGCGCTCCCGGCGGCGAGGTCGAAGGTGATCGTCTTGCCCTCGACCGAGACCGTTCCGGCATCAGGGGCGGAGCTCACGGCGCCGACGACGTCGTCGCTGCTCGTGATGGTGCCGGTGAGGCCGTCGATGCCCTCGCCGCCGACGACCCACAGGTGCCAGCCGTCGAAGCTGTTCCAGATGTACACACCGGGATCGGCCGAGGGGGTGACCTCGCCGGCCGTCTCCTTCTCTCCGCCGAGGCCCTCGGGCCGGCCGCCGACCGAGGCCGGCCACGCCCGCTCCTCGGGATCTCGGAGGTTGATGACGGCGAGGGCGCCGACGATGGCGAGCACCACGACGGCGATGCCGCCGATGATCCACCACGTCCTGCTCTTGGCATCGGTGCGGATGGCATCGGCATCCTCCTCGTTCCAGGAGGAGGGGAGACCGGCGTCGGGCGGGGGCTGGGTGTCGCTCATGGTCCACCCAGGTTGGCCGGTGGGCGGAGGCAGGGCAACGACCCCTTGCCCATCGCGCGTCTAATGCCATACATTAGAACACGTTCTACTTCTTGCGAGGAGCGCACCATGGAGTTCGGCCTGTTCTTCAACGGCTACCTGCCCGGCCCCGCGGCCCACGACCGCGAGTCCGAGCACACCATGCTCATGCGGGAGCTCGGCTACGCCATCCACGCCGACCGCTTCAACTGGAAGTACGCCTGGTTCGGCGAGCACCACGCCCTGGTCGAGTACTCGCACATGTCCGCACCGGAGACGTTCTTCACCTACGTCACGGCGCAGACCACCCAGATCCACGTCGGCTCCGGGATCATGAACCTGTCCCGGCCGGTCAACCACCCGGTCCGCAACGCCGAGCGCGTCGCCATGCTCGACCACGTCACCGGCAACCGCTACGAGTGGGGCACCGGGCGCGGTGCCGGCAGCCACGAGATGGCGACCTTCGACCTGCTCACGTCCGAGACCAAGGCCATGTGGGACGAGGCCGCTCCCGAGATCATCCGCATGTGGGAGCAGAAGGACTACACGTTCGAGGGCGAGTTCTTCCGGGTGGAGACGCCGCACAACATCCTCCCCAAGCCCTACGGCATCGGCCACCCGCCGCTGTGGGTGGGCTGCGGCAACCCGGGCACCTTCACCAAGGCCGGCCAGCTCGGCATCGGCGCCATCGCCTTCAACTTCGAGCCGATCTACAACCTCCGCGGCCGCATCGAGGCCTACAAGGAGGGCATCGCCGACTGCACCGAGCCGCTGGGTCAGTTCGTCAACGACAACGTGATGATGACCAACGCCGTCGTCTGCGTGAGCGACCGGAAGCGGGCCCGCGAGATCGCCATGTCCGCCGGCCGCGGCTACCTCAACACGATGGTGAACCTGTACCACGACACCATGCCGCCCCAACCGGGTGCGGTGAAGTGGCCGAACGCGCCGTTCGCCATCCCCGACGAGGCCACGCTCGACTGGCTCATCGAGGCCGGGTACCTGCTGTGCGGCAGCCCCGACGACGTGCTCGAGCAGATCGGGAAGTACCAGGAGGTCGGCTGCGACCAGCTCGTCTTCGGCATCCCGAACGAGGGCTTCGAGCACGAGGAGGTGCTGGAGATGCTGGAGCTGTTCGGCACCAAGGTCATCCCCGAGTTCGACGGCGAACCCGTCCACCGCACCACCCGCATGCGGGCGACGGCGAAGCGCAAGCACCCGGACTTCGCCCACCCGCTGCCGCCCGAGACCGGCGAGGTCACGGTCATCCCGACGAACGCCCTCCTCCCGCTGGGGAGCTGACGCCACGGCCCCCGTCGCCACCGCGACCCGCGCCCGGATCCTCGACGAGGCCGAGCGGCTCTTCGCCGCCGGTGGCGTCGAGGGCGTCACCACGCGCCAGATCACCGAGGCCGCCGGCCAGCGCAACACCTCCGCGGTCAGCTACCACTTCGGCTCGCGCCAGGGCCTGCTGCGCGAGCTCTTGGCGCGGCGGGGCGGACCGGTCGACGCCGAGCGGGGCCGGCTGCGCGCCGAGGCCGGCGACGACCCCTCGCTGGCCGATCTGGTGCGGTGCCTCGTGGTCCCCTATGCCGCCCTGCTCGACGACGCCGCCGGCCGCTCCTACCTGCGCATCGTCGCCCAGCTCCGCGGCCGGTTCGCGGCGTGGCGCGTGGAATCGGATGCGGCCACCACCCAGCACCTCGCCGCCGTGCTCGACCAGATCGAGTCGGTCCCGTCGGCACCGCCCGCGATCAGGCGGGAACGGGTGGTGGCGCTGATCATGCTGCTCACCGGTGCCGTGGCCGAACGGGCCCGCCGCATCGACGACGGCAGCGGCAACGAGCTCGACCACGACGCCTTCGTCGCCAACCTCACGGCCATGTGCGCCGCCGTCGTCACCGCCTGAGCCGATCGCCACCGGCAAATCAGGTCGTTCGTGCACCTCATAGGTGCACACGTGACCCGATTGCGCGGCGACGGGCCGGGGGATCGGGCGACGCTCCGGTCCTCGTCTCCGCCCAGGGCGGGGGAGCGCGGACCGAGGTCAACCGGCCCAGTAGTCCTCTTCGGCGCCGTCGCCGTCGCCGTCGGTCGGGGGTTCGAGCGCTCCCTGGTCGACCTCTTCGACGAGGACGGGGATCGAGGACAGGGCGGCCACCGGATCGGCCTCGTCAGCCTCGGCTTCGGCTTCGGCCACCGGCTCGGCTTCGACGGCCTCCGGGGCCGGATCGAGGGCGATCTCGACCACCTCGGGGTCGCTCGTGGATGCGGCCGCCGCCGCGGCGGTGAGGGCGATGACCTGGGCGTCGCGCTGGCGACCGACCCAGCCTTCGAGGGCGGAGGGGATGCCGGCCTCGCGGTCGCCCCAGTCGACGATCTCCTTGCTGCCGGCGACCAGCTCGTGCAGCGCCCGCCGGTCCCTGCGGGTGACCGCCGGGATGAAGCCGAGGCCCAGGATGAAGCTGAACGGGAAGGCGAGCGTGCGCACGAGGGCGCGCCCGGGCCCGAGGGGCTTGCCCTCCAGGTCGGCTACGCGCAGCCCCACCAGCGCCTTGCCCGGGGTGCGGCCGGCGATCTCGATGCTGCCCCAGAGGTAGAGCCCGAACCAGGTGAAGTACCCGACGGTCCACGCGATGCCCGCGCCGCGGGTGGGGTGGACGATGTCGCCCGTGAACAGCTCGACGAGCGAGCGTCCGAGGTAGGCGACCATGCCGAACAGCACCGACACGAAGAACAGGTCGAAGCCGAAGGCGATCGTGCGGCTGACGGGTCCGGCCGACCGGCCGGTGGCGCTCAGCTTCGGCGTGTCCGGCAGGGCGGGGCGCTGCCGGCGGAAGATCCGGTCGACGGCGCCCATGATGATGATGTCGATGCCGACCAGCTGCCGGCGGGCGAGGTCGAGCGTGCGGGTGATGACGCCGGTGCTGGCCTCGGCGACGATCTCGTCGATGCCGGCCTTGGCCACGACGGCCTTGATGTCGACGTCGTCGAGCAGGGCGTTGAGGTCGACCTGGCCGATCACCGCGTTCATGTCGACCTGGCCGATGACCTCGTTCATGTCCATGCGGGCGATGAGCGCCCCCACGTCGATGCGGGCCAGCAGGGCGTCGAGGTCGATCCGACCGAGCAGGGCGTCGAGGTCGATGCGGGTCAGCAGGGCGTCGAGGTCGACACGGGTGATGAGCGCGTCGACGTCGACGCGCTCCATGAGGGCATCGATGTCGAGGCGGTCGATGAGCGCATCGGGGTCGACGGCATCGACCACGGTGGGGACGAGCGCCCCCATGACACGGCCGACGGGTGATCGGTGCTCGGTCACGTTCGGGACCGTACTCGCTGGCTCCGGAGCCGGGCCGGGCGTGCCGCGTCCGTCCCCGGACGCGGCGCGGCACGGAGACCCGGGGGCCTCCGTGCCGCGGTCGGCGTCATCAGACGGGAGCTCAGCCGGCGAGCAGCTTGGCCTTCTGGGCCTCGAACTCGTCGGCGGTGAGCACGCCGCTGTCGCGCAGGGCAGCCAGCTTCTCGAGCTCGGCGGCCGTGCTGTGGCCACCGCTGGTGGTGCCGACGGCGCTGCGGATGTAGGCCTGCGCCGCCTCGTCGCGCGCCTTGGCGTCGGCAACGGCGTGCTCGCCCATCTTGTGGCCGCGGGCGATGAGGTACACGAAGACCCCGAGGTACGGCAGCAGGATCACGAAGAAGATCCAGACGAACTTGGCGACGCCGCTCAGGTCATGGCTCCGGAAGATGTCCGAGAACACCATGATCAGGAGCCAGATCCAGATGAAGAACATCGTGAAGTAGAGCATCGAGAGGAGGACCTGCCCGGTCCCCCATTCGGTAGCAAGCATGGGTTGCGCCTTTCGTTTCCCTTGAGCCGTGGGGGATGTCCACGGAGGCGGACCCGTCGCGGGACGATGTGGAGAAACGAGCTCGCCTGTCCCGCGGCGATTGTCCGACGTCACCCTACGGGGTGAGGCCGACCCCGGGTACGACCTGGGGCCGAGGCCAGTGTGACCACGCGGTCACGCCAGGTCAAGCCCCACCGCGCACTCGGTCGGTGCCGGCCGTCCGCCGGCCCGCGGGCGACGGCAATGGGGCGGGCGCTGCCATCTCGTAGGTTCACGCCTGTGGACGTGACGGGGTTGGCCATCGCCGCGGCCGGAGCCGCGATCTTGGGCGGATCGATCGTCGGCGCGCGCTCCCCGACGATCCATCCAGCCGAGGCCCGTGCCTTCCGCTTCGTCAACAGCTGGCCCGACTGGCTGTACGTCCCCCTGTGGCTCCCGATGCAACTCGGGAACCTGCTCGTCGGGACCGTGGTGGGCCTCGTCATCGCCTGGGTGCTCGGCGCGATCGAGGTCGCCGTCGCCGTCATCTTGGCCATGGCGCTCAAGCTCGTCGTCGAACGGGTCGTGCGCCGCGAGCTGTCGCAGTACATGGAGGTGCGCCAGCGGCCCGGCACGAGCGAGCCGGGCGCCCGCCTCCGCGGCGCCGACGTCCCCCACGAGGGCATGAGCTTCCCGTCAGGCCACGTCATCCTCGTGGCCGCCGTCGGCACGGTCCTCACCGGTCACCTCGACGCCGGTGTCGCCCTCATCCCGTTCCTGCTGGCCGCGCTCGTGGCCGTCGGCCGGGTCTTCGTCGGCGCCCACAACCCACTCGACGTCACCGCCGGCATGGGCGCCGGCCTCCTCGTCGGTGGCATCCTCACCGCCCTCCTCTCCTGACGCCCCCCACCCCACTCCACTCCACCCCACCCCACCGATCTGAACTTTTCGTGATCGTGGGGGCAGAGCCCCCAACTTCACGAAAAGTTCGTGGGTTGGTGGGTGGGTTGGTGGGTGGGTTGGTGGGTGGGTTGGTGGGTGGGTTGGGGGGTGGGGAGGTTGGCGATACGGGTTCGCAGGTCGTCGAGGCGGTCGGGTTGGGCCTTGAGGGCGGTGCGGGTGGCGCCGCTGAGCATCGGGAGCTTGAGGCGGTCGAGGCAGGTGGCGAGGGCGGCGGGGCCGACGGCCGCCGCTGCGCTGGCGACGGCCCGCTCGGCACCGACGACGGTGGCGGCCGAGGCCGTGAGCTCGGCGAGGTCGGTGGCGAGGAGCAGGTCCGACGCGGCGATCTCGCTGAAGCCGAAGTCGATGATCCAGGCAGCGCCGTCGTCAGCCAGGAAGACGTTGGCGAGGCGCAGGTCTCGGTGGGCGACGCGGTGGGCGCGCAAGGTGGCGAACTGCTCCCAGACCCGGCCGAGGACCTCGTCGGTCAGCTCGTCGGGGGCGAGGCGGTCGAGCGAGCGGCCGGCGATGGCCTCGTAGGCCAACACGAACCCGTCGGGCTCCGAGGTCGAGGCGAAGGCGGCGACGCGGGGCGTCCGCACGCCCATCTGGGCGGCCATCAGCGACACGAGCGCCTCGTGCTCGACGGCGCGCCGGAGGGAGGCATCGGCCTTCTCGTCGCCCAGGTCGCGGGGCTGGATGCGGCGGTAGGTGCGGAACATCAGGTCCGCGCTGCGCTCGTCGGCACCGAGCGCCTTGACGAACAGCTCCGAGCCGTCGGCCGCGGTGGCGAAGTACGGGGTGGAGCCACGGGCGTCGAGGCTGGCCTGCTCGAGCTTGGCGAGGGGGAGCCCGACGGCGGCGAGGCCGGCGGCGATGCCCGCACCGGTGGGCCGCTGCGACGGACCGCCGAGCAACACGACCACCGCAGCACCGGCGGTCCACCCGGCGAGGATGGCGAGCAACGTGTCGAAGGCGACCGGCGATTCGACGAAGTGCACGAGCGCCACCGCCATCGTGAGGCCCCAGGCGACGCGGCGCCACGGGCGCGGCACCCAGGGCGCCGACGCCGTGACGACCGCGACGAGCGCGGCGACGGCCCCCGCCGACCACGAGCCGCCCCCGCCGATGGCGGCGATGGTGTGGGCGTCGGCCACCTGGGCTCCCGGGTCGGCGGTGACCTTCCGGAGCACGGCCGTGAGGACACCCGCGCCGACGGCCGCGACGATCGCGGCGATGAGGACGTGCCACGCACGGGACCGCACGACGGCAGCGAGGCCAGCCGAGAACAGCACCACACCCACGATCTGGGCGGCCACCGCCAGGGCGGTCAGGAACCAGGTCGGGAGCTGGTCGAGCCCGCGCAGCAGGTCGGCCATGAAGCCGACCATCGCCTGGCCGAAGAGCGCGCCGAGGAGCGTCACCACGAGCAGGGCGACGACGGCCACCGCCAGGCGGAGGACGTCGCTCGGCGCCTGGGTGACACGCTCCTCCTGGCTCGTGGTGATCTCCACCCCGTCCACCACCGTCGTCGTCATCAGATCCCGGTCTCCGCCTCGAGGCGGCCGTCGGCGATGGCGGCGAGCAAGGCGGCGTGGTCGCGGTCGTTCTGGTCGGCGTAGGCGGCGGCGAACTCCGCCATCGCCCGATCGAAGCCGTCGCTGGTGCCCAGGTAGGCGGAGATGGCGATGCGGTCGCCCGAGCGGGCGTGGGCCCGGGCGAGGGTCCAGGCGCACAGCTCGCCGTAGCGCGAGAGCATGGGGGGCTCGAGCAGGTCGACTTCGACCGACGCCTTCCAGTCCCAGAGCTGGCGCATGAAGTAGTCGCGCCGGACGCCGTCGATCCCGTCGGTCTGCTGCCAGCCGAGGAGGATGTCGCTCGAGGCCTGCATGAGCCGCTGGCCCTCGACCACGCGCTGGCCGTGCGTCGCGTACCGCGATGCCGGGAGGAACTGCTCGAGCACCGAAGCCTGCGCCTCCTTCACCTGGAGCACCAGCGGATCGTCGTCGTCTCGCCCCACGAACAGGGCGATCCACGCACGGGTCCCGACGCTGCCGACACCGACGACCTTCCGGGCCAGGTCCACGAACTGGTACTTGTCGAGCAGGTGTCGGCGGTCCTCGTTGAGGCTCTCGTGGTACGAGTCGAGCGACCCGCGGACCGCCTGCTCCAGGTCCTTGCCGAGCTCGGTGCCGAACAGCTTCCCGGCCGACACGACGAGCGGCGGGTCGTCGATGAACCGCAGATGGCCGTCGACGACCGTCGTGAGCTTGGCCGCCGCCCGCAGCTGGTTCTTGTTGTGCGCCTTGGCCAGCCCCTTCTTCGTCCGCTTGCGCTGGGCGGCGTCGGCCTGGTCCTGGATGGCGGCCAGCGTCGTCTCGACGTCGATCGACGAGTACCAGACCTCGAGGTCGCGCATCACCGCGAACTGGGCCATCGCCTCGCGGTACGAGCGGCCGGCGGCGAGCACCATGTCGGCGCGGGTCGCATCGTCGAACCCGTTGGACCGAGCCGCCACCTCGATGCTGGCGACGAGGCGCTTCACGTCCCACTCGAACGGGCCGGGCAGCGTCTCGTCGAAGTCGTTCAGGTCGAAGACCAGCTTGCGCTCGGGCGAGGCGAACCCGCCGAAGTTGCTGAGGTGCGCATCGCCGCAGAGCTGGACGGTGAGCCCGCTGTCGGGGACGGTGGCCAGATCGGCGGCCATCATCAGCGCCGCGCCGCGGTAGTTGGCGAACGCCGTCGCCGACATGCGCCCGTGGCGGATCGGGATCAGGTCCGGGACCCGGGTCTCCGCCTGCTGCTGGAGCAGGGCGATCGGGTCGTGGGTCCGCTGGGACTCGCTCCACACGGCGTGGGCGCTGCGGGGCACGACCTTGCGCGCCGCCTTGCCGATGGCGACACGCTCCTCGACGGTGGGGTGCGGTACGCCGAAGTGCGGGACGTTGTTGGCAGACGTGGGCATGGGGTGGGCTCCGGGGGCGTCGGCGCGGGCCGGCTGCGATCGCCCACCCGCATGCGTGATCGCACCCGTTCTTACCAGGCTGCTCCGGTTGTGGCCGCGTGA
>Ga0182745_1002302_pt1 | contig 17293 bp, 16 predicted proteins | sample eDN3rd30CKraftBY_FD_128523 | JGI IMG/M metagenome (GOLD analysis project Ga0182745, IMG submission 128523) | Enriched backyard soil microbial communities from Emeryville, California, USA - eDNA 3rd pass 30_C Kraft BY (version 2) (version 2) | ecosystem: Environmental > Terrestrial > Soil >...
TATGCCTCGCCTGAGCAGGGCAAATCGGGACTTCTGTTGGGCGTCGCGACATCACCCACCAGAGCACTCGCAAGATCATGCGACCGGATGATCAATATCATCCGGCGCTTCGTCCGATGACGGGCCGGTAGATAACTCACCCGCATGTGCCACCGGGGGCAACGAGACAGCAGCAGGATCCTGTTGGGTGAATGGAAGGCGAATATCCATACGCTGTCGGCAACCCGTGTCGTCCCAGAAATGAAGACATCCGCTTTGCCGAAGACTGGCGCCGAAACCCGTACAAATCTGAAGCCGGAGGAAAAAGAAACGGCGATGAAAACCGCCGCCTTCGAAAAGAAATCAATCCTTCGCCCTGCCATTCCCCGCCACATGGCTTCCCCGGCCAGAGAGATCGTCAACCGCTTTACCTTCCTGCTATCCCGGTACCCCAAACCGGGTCGGCCTAAATCCATGCCGCCGACCGAAACAGCGGCCTCTCAAATCAACCGGTTTCGCAGCCTGTCTTCAAAGGCTTAGGAAACTGGTCATGCGAGGTTGGTGGGGCGGCGAGGATCGGATATGCTGCGCGGGCCGGATCATTCTGCATAGCGAGGTTCGTCATGGGCAAGCTCACGCGTATCTTCTGGATCATGCTGGCGGTGCCGATCGCCTTCTGGCTGCTGACGGATAGCACGGTTTTCCAGGCCCCATCCTTTTTCCCCCTGCGCAGCGCGATGGTCCAGATTACCGGGATCCTCGCAATCGGCTGCATGAGCGTCGCGACCGTCATGGCGCTGCGGCCACTCTGGCTGGAGGCGCGGGTGGACGGGCTCGACAAGGTCTATCGCCTCCATAAATGGCTTGGCATCGCCGCGCTGGTAGCAAGCGTCCTGCATTGGCTGTGGGCGAAGGGGCCCAGATGGGCGGTGGAATGGGGATTGATGGCGCCGCGTCCCCGCGGACCGCGTCCCACGCTCCAGGACCCTTTGCAGATAGCTTTCAGCCGGCTGCATGGCCCGGCCGAACAGGTGGGCGAATGGGCCTTCTATGCCGTTCTGGTCCTGATCCTTGTCGCGCTTTTGCGTGTCATTCCCTATCGCGCGTTTTACAAAACCCACCGGTTGATCGCCGCTGTCTATCTGCTGCTGGTGTTTCATGCGGTGGTGCTGATGAAATTCTCCTATTGGTCTTCGCTGATCGGTGTTCTGATGGCGGTGCTGCTCGGCTGGGGCACATATGCTGCGATCGTGGCCCTCCTGCGCCGTATCGGTGCAAGCCGGCAGGTGCAGGGGGATATCCGCACGCTTCACTACTATCCCGGCGTTCAGGTTCTCGAAACCGAGATAGGCATAGCCGATGGCTGGCCGGGCCATAAGGCCGGCCAGTTCGCCTTTGCCCGCTCCGATCCATCAGAGGGGGCGCATCCCTATACCATCGCCTCGGACTGGCGGCCCGAGCGGCCGGGCATCACCTTTCTGACGAAGGAGCTGGGCGATCATACCAGCCGCTTGCGCGAGAAGGTGGCAGTCGGGCAGGCAGTGCGGGTCGAGGGGCCCTATGGTTGCTTTACCTTCGACGATGATCGCCCCCGGCAGATCTGGATCGCCGGCGGGATCGGGATCACCCCCTTCGTCGCACGGATGAAACATCTGGCATGGCAATCGCGAGCGGATGGCAGGACGGCGGGACAATCCATAGATCTGTTCCACAGCACGGCCGATGTCGATCGCGAAGCACTCGACAACCTGGCCGCGGATGTCCGCTCCTCGGCGGTCCGGCTGCATCTGATGGTAGATGCGCGCGACGGACGCCTGACGGGGGAGCAGATTCGCAAGGCTGTGCCGGGATGGGAGGAGGCCAGCATCTGGTTCTGCGGCCCCGTCGGCTTCGGGAACGCGCTGAAGCAGGATTTCGCCCGGCACGGCTTTCCCGTGCAGGAACGCTTCCATCAGGAATTTTTCGATCTGCGCTAGGATTGTGCGACGGCTCTACCCGCCGCCGCGAGATCGAGAAGATGCGCCAGTCATCGTGGACCACGTCCAGAATGCGGAACGGCCATCGCAATCCACAAATTTTCAACCGAAAGCTGCGGCTGGTAGCCCCGGCCGCAGCATTTTTTTAAAGGGACAGCTGAACATTTCGCCCGGAGGATCTTGCGATCGGAAGCCGCGCGGGATCAGCTATGTCGGATCTCTGATCACGCCCTGGAACTTTCCAGCGGCCATGGCGACACGGAAGATCGGCCCCGCGCTGGCGGCCGGTTGCACGGTGATCCTGAAACCTGCAACTGAAACGCCCTTGACGGCCTATGCTATGGCCCGGCTCGGGGCCGAGGCCGGAGTGCCTCCGGGCGTCGTCAACGTGCTGACCACGACGCAGCCCGCACCGGTGACCAACGCCATGCTGGCCGATCCGCGGGTGCGCAAGCTTTCCTTCACCGGATCGACGGGGGTTGGGCGGGTGCTTCTGGCCGAGGCGGCCAAAAGCGTTGTCTCATGCTCCATGGAATTGGGTGGAAACGCGCCTTTCCTCGTCTTCGACGACGCCGATCTCGCGGCGGCGCTGGATGGGGCGATGATCGCCAAGATGCGCAACGCGGGCGAGGCCTGCACGGCCGCGAACCGCTTCTATGTCCAATCCGGTATCCATGACGCCTTCGTCCCGGGCCTGACCGAGCGGATGGCGGCGCTGCAGGTCGGTCCGGGCACCGATCCGTCGACGCAGGTTGGCCCGATGATCAGCACGAAAGCCGTGCAGAAGATCGACCTCCTGGTGACCGAGGCCGTCGCCTCCGGCGCCCGCGTGACGACAGGTGGCAGGCCCCTGCCCGGCTCGGGCTATTTCTATCCGCCGACCGTGCTGGAGAACGTCCCCGCCGGCGCCCATATCGCGCGTCAGGAGATCTTCGGGCCCGTTGCTCCGGTCTATCGGTTCGAGACCGAGGAAGAAGCGATCGCCTTGGCCAATGACACGGAATATGGCCTTGCCGCCTATGTCTACTCGGGCGACCTTTCGCGCGCCTTGCGGGTGGGCAAGGGCATCGAATCCGGTATGATCGCCATCAACCGGGGCCTCATGTCCGATCCGGCCGCGCCCTTCGGCGGGGCCAAGCAAAGCGGTCTGGGACGTGAGGGCGGAGTGACCGGCATCCTGGAGTTCATGGAACCCAAGTATTTCGCGGTGAATTTCTAGGGGGGGCGGATGCCGCAGGATCTTTATCACAACCGGAGTTTCATCCCGGATTTCGACGCGATCATGGCCGAGACTGCGGCCCGGTCGCGCGAATTGTCGGCAAGGGTCGATATGCAGGTCGACATCCCGTATGGCCGCGGCCCAAGGGAAAGGATGGACATCCTGTTGCCCTCCGGCATGGCGAGGGGCGCACCGCTCCACATGTTCATCCACGGCGGCTACTGGCGGTCGGGCAGCAAGGAGGACCACCGGCTGGTCGCCGCCCCTGTGCTGGCGGCGGGCGGCGTGGCGGCTTTGGTGACTTATGATCTGATGCCCGCCACACGGCTTGGCGACATCGTGGGGCAGGTCCGTGCGGCGGCGCGGCATCTGGCAAGCCTCGCTCCGGGACTCGGTGCCGATCCGGGGCGTTTCACCGCGTCGGGTCATTCGGCGGGCGCACATCTCGCCTCGTATCTCGCGGCTTTTGGCCCTGGGGAAGAAGCACTTCCGCCCCTGCCCCCGGTGCGCGGCCTGCTTCTGGTCAGCGGCATCTACGATCTTCCGGGTATTCCTGACAGCTTCCTGAAGGATGAGGCCAGGATGACCGCGGCCGAGGCAGCGGCCTGGTCGCCCCTCACCTCGACCCAGATCGACGGACCGTCGCGGATCATCACCCGGGGCGAGTTCGAAACCGCCCCCTTTCAGATGCAGGCCGAAGCCCTCGCGACTGCGCTTGCCGGTGCTGAGCCGAAAAGCGAATTACGCTTGGAAAAAGGACGCAATCACCTGAGTATCGTGCTTGACTTGGCCGGTCCTCGATCACCCCTTGGCGAGCGACTTTCAGGCTTGGTGGCAGGATCATAGGCAACGCGGCCGCCTGACGCGCTTCGAGTGGGGATTGCGACCCGCTTGACGTGTCTGATGCGACATCACCGATAGTTGCCAAGCCTGACCTGCCATCATCCCGCACAGATCGTGCGGGGCAACCACCGCCCCGCCATCGTCGGGGTCCAGCGACAGGGGTATCTCCCCTATCGATCCCGTTCGCCTTCCTTCAGCGTCTCTTTCTGCGTGATCAGCCGGGCCGAGTTCTGCCCTGACAGAAAGGCCCAAAGCCAACTCAGCGATACGAACAGGCGCGAGCGCGTGCCAATCAGGAAATAGATATGCGCGATGCCCCAGATCCACCACGCAAGCCAGCCCCGCATCCTGAAGCGGCCGTATTCGATCACCGCCGCATTGCGGCCGATAGTGGCGAGGTTGCCCATGTGACGATAGCGGAAGGGTCCGGGTGCGGCCGCTCCGCGCAGTCGGGACCGGATGACGCGTGCCGCGTAAGTGCCTTGCTGCTTCGCGGCGGGGGCGACGCCCGGAACAGGCTTGCCGTCGGATTGAACAAACGCGGTGTCGCCCAGCACGAAGATCGCGGGGTCGCTCGGCAAGGTCAGATCGGCCTCCACCCGGACGCGACCAGCGCGGTCGCTTTCCGCGCCCAGCCATTCACTCGCGCCCGAGGCCTGCACACCTGCCGCCCAGATCGTGGTGCGCGCCGGGATGAACTGCCCGGCGACGGTGATGCCCTCCGAGGTGCAGTCGACGACCGGGTGGCCCAGCAAGACCTCGACACCGCCGCGCTGCAACGCCCGGGTCGCGTAACCGGACAGTTCCTCGCTGAAGGCGGGCAGGACGCGCGGTCCCGCTTCGACCAGCAGGATACGGGTCCGATGCGTGTCGATGCGCCGGAATTCCGGCGGCAGGATGCGATGGGCAAGCTCGGCGATGATGCCGACCAGTTCCACGCCGGTCGGACCCGCACCGATGACGGCAAAGGTCAGCAGCGCATCGCGTTCGGTGTCGTCATCGGTAAGCTCGGCGCGCTCGAAGGCCAGAAGCATCCGGCGCCGGATGGTCGTCGCGTCCTCGAGCGTCTTCAGGCCAGGCGCATAGGCTTCCCAGGCATCCTTACCGAAATAGGCGTGCCGGGCACCGGTGGCGAGGACGAGCGTGTCGAACCGGATGCGCCGGCCGCCCTGCAGCACTACCTCGCGCGCGTCGCGATCCACGCCCGTCACGGTGCCGAGAAGCGTCGTCACGTCCTCCCGCCGGCGCATAAGGGACCGAATGGGCCAGGCGATATCCGAGGTCGCAAGCATGGTGGTCGCGACCTGATACAGCAGGGGCTGGAAAAGATGGTGGTTGCGCTGGTCGAGCAGCGTGATCCGACAATTCGTTCCCTTGAGTTGCTGGACGAGCTGCAACCCGGCAAAGCCTGCGCCGACGACAACGATATGATGTGAAATATCCAGTCCTCCTGCCGCTGTTTCGCCCGGGTTTCACAACTGGACGGGACGGAGCGGGTCCAGGTGTCAGCGACACTCTCAAGTTATGGAGTGAAACTGACCAGAGCCACGACAGCAGGAAGGCAGATCGACCCGGCATGATCAAGGTCGTTGTGAACCGCACCGGGTTTGCCCGAGGCTCCAGCTATCGGTGATGCGACGGGCGACCTCACCCTCGAATTGGATGCGGCCCCGAACCGCGAGCATGATCGTGCCGAGGACGATGCACCGAAGATTTGATCGGTGCTAGCCTCGTCCTCAAGCGTGATGGCGATGATACCTTGGCCGCGCCAGGCCGGCTTGTCGCGAGGCGACCGAACCAGTGCCTCGCCGTCAATGCCCCGCGACGCGCTCAGGCCCCGCGCCCGTCCCGCAGCGCCTTTTGCAACGCCTGGAAGGTGGCATAGCGCGCATCGTGGATCACCACTGCGCCGGGATCGGGCTGGTATTCGCGATCCGGGCGTGACATCTCCGCCATCGCCTCGACCATGCCGGGGAAATGGCCCGCCGCGACGGTGCCGAGGATCGCGGACCCCAGCAGCACCGGCTCGGCCGCCTCGCTCGACAGGACGGGCTTGCCGGTGCCGTCCGCCAGAAGCTGGCGCACGAGGTCAAGCTGGCCCGCCCCGCCCGAGATCACGATCCGGTCGACCTGAACACCGGCCTTGCCCTGCGTCTCGATGATCTGGCGCAGACCATAGGCGATGCCGCAAAGCCCCGCGACATAAAGCGCGATCAGGCTGGCAATGTCGCGCTCCATCCCGAGGCCCGCGATGATCGCGCGGGCATGGGGATCGGCAAAGGGCGCGCGGTTGCCCAGAAACTCGGGCACGACATGCAGGCCATCGGCAAGGGAGACGGCATCGGACAGGGTCCCGACACGGGCGGCCGCGGCCTCGGCCAGCCAGACCGGCAGCGGCTTTCCGTCGGCCTTCGCAGCGGCGCTGGCCTCGGGCAATGCCGGATGGAAGGCCAGAAGCTGTTCGATCGCGGCGCCCGCGGCGGACTGGCCGCCCTCGTTCAGCCACATCCCCGGCACCATGGCCTGATAATAGGGCCCCCAGACCCCCGGCACAAAGGCCGGCTCGCGCGTCGAGGCCATGGTGCAGGACGAGGTTCCGAAGACATAGGCGAGGTTGGTTACCGGCCCATCGCCCATGCCCACGGTCCCGATCCCGCCCGCATGGGCGTCGATCAGACCGGCGCCCACCGGAGTGCCGGGGCGCAGGCCAAGATCGGCCGCCGCCTCGGCCGTCAGGCCAGAGCCAAGCGGCGTTCCGGGCGGCACGATCCTTTGCCCGATCCGCGCGAAATCCTGATCGGCCAGATCGCCAAGCCCGATGGCGCGAAAATAATCCGCATCCCAGCGATCCTCATGCGCAAGGTAGGTCCATTTGCAGGTGACCGTGCAGCTCGACCGCGTCAGATCTCCGGTCGCCCGCCAGCCGAGGTAATCGGCGAGGTCGAAGAATTGCCATGCATTCCTGTAGGTTGCAGGCATATTCTCGTGCAGCCACAGCAGCTTCGGCGTCTCCATTTCGGGCGAGATGACGTTGCCCACATAGCGCAGGACGGCATGTCCGCCGGCGTTGATCCGCTCGGCCTGATCAATGGCGCGGTGGTCCATCCAGACGATGATATTGCGCGCCGCTTCGCCCGAGGCGCTGACGCTCAACGGCCGCCCCTCCGGCCCCAGCACGACCAGCGAGCAGGTGGCGTCGAAGCCAAGCCCCGCGACCTCGGCCGGGTCGATCCCGGCCAGCGCCACTGCCTCGCGGGTCGACGCGCAGACGGCTGACCAGATGTCGTCGCTGGATTGCTCGGCGATGTCCGCGCCCTCGCGCCAGAGGTGGATGTCGCGCCGCGCGCTGGCGAGCATGTGGCCTTGCGCGTCGAAGAGGCCGGCGCGGGCGCTGCCGGTGCCCACATCGATGCCAAGGAAATACGGTCCGGTGCCGGGTGCGCTCGTCATGGCGTTACAGATCGACGCTGTTCGGCAGGATCACCAGATCGCGGATGACCACGTTGCGCGGCCGGGTCAACATGAAAATGACCGCATCCGCCACCTCGGTCGGCTGCATGAGCGAGCCGTTGGCCAGCGCCTCCTCCATCTTCGCCTTGGGCCAATCATCCAGAAGCGCGGTCACCACCGGGCCGGGCAGCACCGCGCCCATGCGGATCCCGTGCTGCGAGACCTGCCGCCGCGTCGCGTGCAGAAAGGCCTGAACCGCGAATTTCGAGGCGGTATAGATCGGCTCCCACACCACCGGCACCACGCCCGCGACCGAGGAGGTGAAGATCACGTCGCCGGTCTTGCGCTCGATCATGCCGGGCAGGACGGCACGCACGCTGCGGAAGGCCGCGTTGATGTTCAGGTTCAGCATCCGGTCCCAGGCGTCGGGATCGCCTTCGGCCGCGGGGCCGCCGATATAGGCCCCGGCATTGGCGTGGAAGATGTCGACCGGACCGGCCAGTGCCTCGATCCCCTTGGCGATGCCGTCAACCTCCGCTCCGTTCAACAGGTCGACGACCAGCGGCTTCGCGTTCGGCCCAAGCTCATCGCAGAGCGCCTGCAGCCGGTCCCCGGCGCGGTCGATCAGCACGACGGTTGCACCCTCGGCCAGCATCGCCCGGGCGCAGGCCAGCCCGATCCCCGAGGCCGCGCCAGTGACGGCCGCGACCTTGCCCTTCAATTGCTCAGACATTCCTGTTCCCTTTCCTTAAGCGCGGCCGTGGCTGGCGCGCGAACGCCGCGCGAGCGAGTCGACGATCACCGCGATGGCCAGAACCGCGCCGGTGATCATGTAGCGCAGCGACGAACTGAGGTTCAGCAGCGTCAGCCCGTTCGAGATCGCCTGAATGACGATCACACCCAAAAGCGCCGACCATGCCGAGCCGCGCCCACCGAAAAGCGAGGTGCCGCCGATCACCGCCGCCGCGATGGCGTTCAGGTTCACGTCACCCGTCCCCGCCTGCTGGCTGGAGGAGGCAAGGCGCGATGCCGCGAGCGTCCCCCCCAGCGCCGCCAGCATCGAGCAGAGCATGAAGGCCGAGATGCGGATGCGGTTCACATTGATGCCGGAACGGCGCGCCGCCTCGCGGTTGCCGCCGACGGCGAACATGGCCCGGCCCCATTTCGTCCGGGTCAGCGCGTATTGCATGATGACGACAAGTGCGACGAACAGCCCGAACATCCACGGAATCCCGCGCCCCATGTTCAGGTAATGGACCGCGCCCAGCAGGATCAGCGTCAGCACCACGACCTTGGCCAGCAGCACCGAAATCCCGCCGGGATTGGACAGGTTCACCGCCGCCCGCCGCCGCATACGGGCAAGGCCAAGCGCCAGCATCACCGCGCCCGGTGCCAGCGCCAGCAGATAGCTGAACCACGCCGGCATGACATAGATCTGGCCGAACCGAACCATGGGCGAGGCATAGGGCAGGTTGATCGAGCCGGTCCCGCCCAGCAGGTAAAGCTGCAGCCCCAGCATCGCCAGAAGGCCCGAGAGCGTCGAGACGAAGCTGGGCATCCCGAAGCGGTTCAGCAGCGTCGCATAGACAAAGCCCATGACCGCGCCCGCGCCCACCGCGACGAGGATCGCCAGCGGCACCGGCAGGCCCATCCGGACCCAGACCACGCCGAGGATGGCCGAGGCAAGCCCGCTCATCGAGCCGATGGAGAGGTCGATCTCGCCCAGCATCAGGACGCAGACCACCCCTAGCGAGATGCAGCCCACCGCCGCCGCGTCAAAAAGCAGGTTCGCGAGGTTGTTCGGCGCAAGAAAGATCGGGTTCAGCGACCAGAAGACCGTGGCGATCAGGATGAGTCCAACCACCACCGGCAGGATGCCCAGATCGCCCGAGCGCACGCGGTCGATGAAACCTCGGAGCGCGCCCGCGACGCCCTGATCCTGCCGCAGGCGGCTGTCCGACTGGTCGAGGGCGGTTCGGTTCTGCGGATCGGTCATCTCAGCCTTCCAGTTCTTCATGCTTGCGGGCCTGCCGGCGCGAGACCGCGTTCTCGGTCGCGCCGGTGATCGCCGCGACCAGTTCGGCATTCGAGGACTCCGCCGTGAAAACCCCGTTATTCTGCCCCAGCCGCAGGACGACAATGCGGTCCGCGACCGCGCGCACGTCCTCCATATTGTGCGAGATCAGGATGACGCCGAGGCCGCGGTCGCGCACCCGCTCGATCAGGTTCAGCACCTCGGCGGTCTGGGCGACGCCAAGCGCGGCGGTCGGCTCGTCCAGCATGATGACCTTGGGATTGAGCAGCAGCGAACGCGCGATGGCGACCGTCTGGCGCTGCCCGCCCGAAAGCGAGGCGATCGGCTCACGCACCGAGGGGATCCGCGCCGCAAGCTCGCGCAGGAGCGTCCAGGCCCGGACCTCCATCTGGACCTCGTCGAGGCTCCAGGGCGAAATTTCCTGTCCAAGGAACAGGTTAGCGACGACATCCAGATTTTCGCACAAGGCGAGATCCTGAAAAACGGTCGCGATGCCCAGCTCCAGCGCGCTGCCGGGGCTGTCGAGCGTCACGGGGCGGCCCATGAATTCGATGCTGCCCTCGGTCGGCTGGTGGACGCCCGCCAGCACCTTGACCAGCGTGGACTTGCCCGCGCCATTGTCGCCGACCAGTGCCACGACCTCACCCGGATGGACGTCCAGCTCGATGTCCTTCAGCGCCTGAACCGCGCCGAATTGCTTCGAGACGCCGCGCAGCTTCAAGATGGGCGCGGCGGTTTCGCGAGCCTCGGTCATCGCATCTCCTTTCCTTCAGAATGCGTCAGCGCGCGCCAGACAGGCGCGCGCTTCGCTTGGCTTACTGGATAATGCCCAGTTCGCGGCAGGCATCGGCATAATCGGCCGTGCAGATCTCCTCGGGGGTCTGGATCTTCTTGTCGAAGATCTCGGCCTTGATGTTCTCGCGCGTCACGACGGCCGGCACGAAAAGCTGCGAGGGGGTGTCGTAAAGCGTCGTCTTGGCTTCTGGCGTCTCGCCCTTCAGGAAGGTCGCGACGGCCTCGGCGGCGGCGGCGGCCACGATCTCGGACGGTTTCGAGATGGTGTTGTATTGATCCCCCGCGATGATCAGTTGCAGCGCCGCGATGGTCGCGTCGTTCCCGGTGACCGGCGGCAGCGGATCGACGCCCGCAGCCTTCAGCGCGGCAATCGCGCCGCCGGCGGTCCCGTCATTCGCCGCGACGATGCCCTTGATGTCGGCGCCAAAGCGGTTGATCTGCCCAGCCGTGAACTCCTGCGCCTTGGGCGGGGCCCATTCCGGCGTGTCATATTCGGCGAGGGTCTTGTATTCCGACCCGTCCAGCGCGGCGTCGATGCCGTCGCGGATCAGACCCGCCGCCGCATCCGTGGGCGAGCCGTTGATCTGCAGCACCCCTGCCCCGGCCTCGACGCCCGAGGCCTTCAGGTGATCGACCAGCGATTGCGCGATGGCCTGCCCGATGCCCTTGTTGTCGAAGGAGACATAGTAATCCGCCGGCGTATCCGGGATCGGACGGTCATAGGCGATGACCTTGACGTCCTGCGAATGCGCCATCTGCACCAGCCCCGCCGCAGCCGCGGAATCGACCGGGTCCAGAACCACGATCTTCGCGCCCTGCGTGATGACCGAGTTGAACTGCTGCTGCTGCAGCGTCGCATCGGCATTGGCGTTCTGGTAGATCACCGTGCAATCCGGGCACAGCTTTTCCATCGCGGCCTTGAAACCCGGGAAATCATGCTCTTCATAGCGGGTCGAGGCCTGGTCGGGCATCAGGAAGGCGACGGTCGCCGCCTCCTGCGCCGATGCCACGCCGGCCAGCAGCGTCGTCGCAGCCAGCGAGGCCGCCACGAGCGAAAACTTGGACTTCATCTTCCTCTCCTCCACGATGTCGGATGCGACCTTCGGCATGGCCATTTTCCCCCGGCCCCGATCCGGTCGCCCCTTGTTGTTTCCCCGATTCTCCGGCGCACCCCACAGGTGCGCCATCGATGCAGCACGGATGCTCAATCGATGTAGCAAAGTTGTGGCATTTATGCTTAGCTGTCAAGATGATCGTAAATGCAGGTGCAGTGCCGCATCCAGAAGCAATGGCGGAACATGAGCGAAGGCGAAGAAATACCGGCGAAAAGACCCACCATCTATGACCTTGCCCAGATCGCCGGGGCCAGTCCCAGCGCCGTCAGCTCGGTCCTGAACGGGACATGGCAAAAGCGCCGGATCAGCGCCAAGCTGGCCGAGCGGATCAGCCAGATCGCCAAGGAGCAGGGCTATGCCGTCAACCTTCAGGCCAGCATGCTGCGCCGCGAACGCTCGCGCATCATCGGCATGATCATCCCGAAATACGACAACCGCTATTTCGGCGCCATTGCCGAGCAGTTCGAGGCGATGGCCCGCGAACGCGGCCTGTTCCCGGTCATCACCTGCACCCAACGCGACCCCGCGCTGGAGGTCGAGGCGGCGCGCGAGCTGATGTCCTATCAGGCGGAATGCCTGATCGCGACCGGCGCGACCGATCCCGACCGCCTGGCCGAGATCTGCATCGCCGCCGGGATCCGCACCATCAACCTCGACCTGCCCGGCGGCAGCGGCCCCTCGGTCGTGTCGGATAATTTCGGCGGGGCGCGCGATCTCACGCGCCTGATCCTCGACCGGGTCGCGCAGGATTTCGGCACTCGCGCGCCGCTATATTTCATCGGCGGGCGCGGTCAGGACCACAACACGCGCGAACGCCTGCGCGGCTTTCTGGCTGCGCATCGCGAATATGGGCTGGAGGTTCCTGAAGCCCGCCTGCTGATGCGCGGCTATTCCGCCGCCAAGACCGAGGCGACCCTTGCCGCCATCGACCTGCCGCAGGACAGCGGGATCTTCGTCAACTCGACCATCGCGCTGGAAGGGGTGATCCGCTGGTTCCACGCCCGGCCCAACCCGCCCCGGATGCGGTTCGGCTGCTTCGACTGGGATCCGTTCGCGGCATTTCTGGCCCAGAATGCCGGGATGATGCGGCAGGATGTGGGCGCGATGCTGGCGCAGGTCTTCGCCTTTGTCGAGGAACCGCCCCCCGGCGCGCCAAGGATCGAAGTCCCCTGCATCTTCGAACCCGCCAGCGGCGCGGAAACGCTGGTCGGGGACTGAGGCCGCGCGGATCTTCCAGCGGGAGGCGTCGGAGGCGGGTGCCACCTTCGGGGACAAAGCCGTTCGCCCGGATTTTTGCCTGACCCTAGGCGCGCGCCTGCCCGACGGGTTGCCGCCTATCGCTGGCCGCGCAGCTTCCCCACCAGATGAAAGGCGCGGCGCAATGCGGTCAGGGCCGCGCCGAGGCAGACCACCCACAGCGCAAGCGTGAGGATCCCGCCCCGCCCCTGCCACAGGGGCTCGGCCAGCGAAAGGATCGCGGCTCCCGTCACCAGCGCCATGCGGTGCGGCTTGGCCATCGGACCCGAGAAATCGGCCCCTGCCCCGCAATTCACGCCCAACTCGCGCAGATAGGCGGTCAGGAAGGCAAAGCTGACCGCAGCCCAGCCAAGCGCCGGTTGCCCGATCCCCAGCGCCACGCCCATCAGGATCAGCATGTCCGAGACGCGATCGGGAAACTCGTTCCAGAACCCGCCATCGGGCGCGCCGCGCCCGGCCTCGATCGCGACCATGCCGTCAAGAAGGTTGCAGAGCAGCCGCAACTGGACGAACACCGCCCCGCCCAGCAGGAACAGCCAGCGCCCCGGCATGGTCCCTGCGGCCCAGAGGCATAACCCGGCAATCAGCGCAGCAACCATGCCCGCCATGGAAATCTGGTTCGGCGTGATCCGCGTCGATGCGAGCCAGCGGGTGATGCGAGCGGCCCAGGCGCTCTGGCGGCTGGCGAGGGGACGGCGGTTTGCGGTCTCAGGCATGGGGATCCTCGGATCGGCCGGTCATGGCAAGGCCCAGAAAAAGCGCGTGGCATGGAAAAACAGCGGCGCGGCGAAAATGACGGAATCGAGCCGGTCGATGAAGCCGCCATGGCCCGCGATGGTATGGCCCCAATCCTTGACGCCCCGGTCGCGCTTGATCGCCGACATGACGAGCCCGCCAAGGAAGCCCATCAAGGTGATCATCAGCGACATCGCCCCAGCCTCAAACGGCGTGAACGGCGTCATCCACCACAGCGCGGCCCCGATCAGGGTCGCGGAAAGGCAGCCGCCGACAAACCCCTCCACCGTCTTCGAGGGCGAGAGTTCCGGCGCGATTTTTCGCCTGCCAATCAGCTTGCCCCAGACATATTGCAGCACGTCGCTGAGTTGCACGACGATCACCAGATAGGCGATCAGCAGGGCATTGCGCCCCTCATATCCGGGGATCTTCAGGTTCATCAGCGCCGGCACATGCGAGACGCAGAAGACGCAGATCATCAGCGCCCATTGCATCTCGGCCACGCGGATCAAGAAGTTCCGGGTCACGCCCGACAGGGCCGAAACGATGGGCAGGAACAGGAAGACATAGACCGGGATGAAGATGGAATAGAGCCCGTACCAGTCGATCCAGACCAGCCAGAACTGCACCGGCAGCACCACGAAGAAGGCCGCGACCAGCGACCTGTGGTCGGCGCGGGTCGAATTGGTCAGCGTCATGAACTCGCGCAGCGCGGCGAAGGAGCTGATCGCGAACAGCAAGATCACTCCGCCGCGCCCGCCCAGAAGCGCGACCGAGATCGCGAAGGCCATCACCCACCACGCCCGGATGCGGTCATTCAGGTTCTCGATCGCGGCATTGCGGCCATCGGGCGACAGGTGCCATCGCAGCAGCCCGCCGATGACCGAGGCCGTGACCAGAACCGCCCCGATCCCGGCGATGACCCGCAGAAGGTCGCTTTGAACATCCGTCATCAGTCCCTCTCCGTCCGGGGGCGCAAGGCAAGCAGCGCCTCGCGGGCGCGGTCGAGGAAGGCGGTCTTGTCCTCATCCGGGGCAAGTTGCAAAGGCGCGCCGAAGATCACCTTGCACATCAGGGGAACCGGGATCAGCGCCCCCTTCGGCAGGACACGGTTCAGGTTGTCGATCCAGACCGGCACCAGTTCCACGCCGGGCCGGGCCTGCGCCACCCGGACGATGCCGCTTTTGAAAGCGAGCAGGGCCTCGTCGCCAAGATTGCGCGTGCCCTCGGGGAAGATGATGAGCGACGCGCCCCCGTCCAGAGCCTCGGCCATCTGGGCGATGGGGTCGGTGCCGTTCCGGCCCTGCGGGGTGCGTTCGATCAGGACGCTGTTGAAGACCCGCTCGCCGATGAAGCGCCGCAACCGGTCCCTGCGCCAGTAATCCGCCCCCGCCACGGGCCGCGTGCTGTAACGCTCGCGCAATGGAAGGACCGACCAGAGCAGCACGAAATCGCCGTGGCTGACATGGTTCACATAATAGATGCGTCGCTTGTCCGAGGCCGGCTCGATCCCGCGCCATTCGGGCTGAACCGCGGTCAGGAGGCGGGCGAAGGTGGCAATCCCCCAGCCCATTCCCTTTGCCGCAACCCGGCTCAACAGCGTCTGCTTGTCGGTTTCTGCCTGCACTCTTCCCCTCCGCGGGAAGCCGGGGATTCCAACGGCGACCCGCAACCCTTTCATTTCCCGAACGATCCACGATGTCCGAGGCCGTGTCCAGATCCGGCCTGCCGCGAGGCGACCGGAGCAGGCGCATTGCCCAAGGCACCGCGAACAGCGTAAATGACAGCAAAGGCCTCGGGCGTGGAAGAAGAGCAGATGCAGGACATGTCGATTGCGAACCATCCCAATGCCGGCGGCAGATGAATGACTGACAGGTCCGTCGCCCCAAGCCTACAAGCCCCGGAAGGTCAAGTATCGCAGAACGTCCTGATCCTCATGGCGACCCGAAACGGCGCGCGCTTCATCGCCGACCAACTGGAGAGCATCGCCGCCCAGCATCGCGCGGACTGGCGTCTCTGGATTTCGGATGACGGTTCCAGCGACGGGACGGTCGCCATCATCGAGGAATTTGCTCGCAGCCGACCCGAGGGTCAGGTGCGGCTGCTGCGTGGGCCGGGTGTCGGCGCGACCGGGAATTTCCGCAGCCTGCTGCGCCGGGCGGCGCTTGACGGGCAGTATCTGGCCTTCTGCGATCAGGACGATGTCTGGGACCGGGATCACCTGTCGCGCGGAATGGCTATGCTTTCGGAAATTCCCGACTCTCTGGCCATCTATGGCTGCCGGATGAGGATCTGCGACGCGCGGCTGCAGCAGACCGGCCTGTCGCCTCTACCTGCCCGCCCCCTCGGGTTCCGCAATGCGCTGGTCCAGAACATGCTCAGCGGCAATACGATCGTGATGACGCCCGCGGCTGCCCGGCTGCTGCAGGAGGCCGAGGCGGAGGTCGGAGAAATTCCCATCCATGACTGGTGGGCCTATCAGATCGTGACCGGCGCAGGCGGAACGGCGGTTCTGGATGATCAGCCGGGCATCCTCTATCGCCAGCATGGCGCCAATGTGATCGGGGCGAACCGCGGCCTGCGCACTTTTCCGACCCGTCTGCTGCGCCACCTGCGCGGGCGGCACAAGGACTGGGCAGTCCAGAACAGCGCCGCGCTGCGCGCCTCGGCCATGCGCTTCACACCCGAAAACCGGGACCGGCTTACGGCTTTCGATGATGCCCTTTCGGCCCCGCTGACCCGAAAGATCGCGGCGCTGCGCAAGGCGGGCGTCTATTACCAGAGCCCGCAGGCGCGGGCGGCGTTCTGGCTGTCGGTCGCGCTTCGGGGATTCTAGCGACGGGCACTCCCTCCATGCTATGATCCATCCCAGCAGAGGGAGGATGCGGCATGATCGGCGCAGATATCCGCAACGGCGTGGTCATCGGGATGCTGCTTGGCTTCGAGGGCGACCAGCCGCTGGTTGTCTTTCCCGGCAATCCCTCCTCGCAGGCGATCCCCGCCCGCAGCCTCGCGCGCTTCGAGGCCGCCGATATCGGCGCCGAACTGGCGATCCTGTTCGAGGACGGCGCCCCCGACCGCCCGCTGATCATCGGGCGCATCCTGTCACCGGCCCCCGAAGGCCATGTCGTCATCCGTGACGGAGAGCCGCTGCGGATCACCGCACAGGAGCGGATCGAGCTGCGCTGCGGCAAAGCCTCGATCGTCATGGAAGCGGACGGCCATATCACCATCCGGGGCACCTATCTGGTCAGCCATGCCTCGGCCGCGAACCGGATCCGGGGCGGGTCGATCAACCTGAACTGATGTCCCCCCCCGCCCCCGTCCTGCCCGAGATCCTCCGCCAGCATGCCGAGCAGGCTGCGTTCCTGTGGACGATCTACGACCACGCGCTGCTCCACCCTGAGGATAACCCGGAAATGGACGCCCTGCGCATCGCCCGGTTGCTGGAGCGGCTGGAGGCCCATCTTGACGGGTTGCGCGTGGCGGGCCCCGAAGGGCTGAGAATGGCCGAGGCGCGTCTGGCCGAATATCCCGAACCGGGGGAACTCTTTGTCGTGAGGATGCTGCAACCCGGCGCCGAGGGCTTGCGGGTGGCGGGGTTGGATCTGGGGCGGGTCAGGGAGTATCTCGCGGCAAACCGGCCCTCCCTCTGACCTATTGAGGCGTGAAATCGAGGGGAGCGCGCTCGATCAGGTTTTCGAGGTCATCATTCAGTTTTAGATGGACCCAATCGCTGCCGTCAAAAACATATACAGCGTAACCCGCATTTATGGTCAGAAGATCGCGCGCGACATTCATGTTGAACGCATAGCCAGTTTCGAATCGTGGCAGAAATTCATCGCCTTCCCGGCTGTAGATGCCAAAATCGTCGTTACCCCAATACTCA
>Ga0182745_1002309_pt1 | contig 17247 bp, 13 predicted proteins | sample eDN3rd30CKraftBY_FD_128523 | JGI IMG/M metagenome (GOLD analysis project Ga0182745, IMG submission 128523) | Enriched backyard soil microbial communities from Emeryville, California, USA - eDNA 3rd pass 30_C Kraft BY (version 2) (version 2) | ecosystem: Environmental > Terrestrial > Soil >...
AACTTGCCGACCACGCCATGCTTGCGCAGCATCGCGACGACCTTCAGCACCAGGTCGGTGGCCGTGGTGCCCTCGACCATCTTGCCGGTCAGCTTGAAGCCGACGACCTCGGGGATCAGCATGGAGATGGGCTGGCCCAGCATCGCGGCTTCGGCCTCGATCCCGCCGACGCCCCAGCCGAGGACGGCCATGCCGTTGACCATGGTGGTGTGGCTGTCGGTGCCGACCAGCGTGTCGGGATAGGCGACGGTTTCGCCCTTCTGGTCGGTGTCGGTCCAGACGGTCTGGGCCAGATATTCGAGGTTCACCTGATGGCAGATGCCGGTGCCCGGCGGCACCACGCGGAAGTTGTTGAACGCATTCTGGCCCCATTTCAGGAACTGGTAGCGTTCGATATTGCGTTCATATTCCAGATCCACGTTCATCTGGAAGGCGCGGGGATTGCCGAATTCGTCGATCATGACCGAGTGGTCGATGACCAGATCGACCGGGTTCAGCGGGTTGATCTTCTGCGCGTCGCCCCCGAGCGACTTGATCCCGTCGCGCATCGCGGCAAGGTCGACCACCGCTGGAACGCCGGTGAAGTCCTGCATCAGCACGCGGGCCGGGCGATAGGCGATCTCGCGCGGGTTCTTGCCGCCCAGATTGGCCCATTCGCCGAAGGCCTTGATGTCCTCGGTGCTGACGGTGCGGCCGCCATCCTCGAAGCGCAGCAGGTTCTCGAGCACGACCTTGAGCGAGGCGGGAAGCTTCGAGAAATCACCCAGACCGGCCTGCGTGGCGGCGTCGATCGAGTAATAGGCGACGATCGATCCGCCGGCTTCAAGCTGGCGGCGCGTCCTCGCGGTGTCGATTCCTGTTTCGATGGGCATGACTCGGCTCCCTCTTCCTTAATAGCAAGGTGGCTGAATGGCGGTCTCATCAAGGATGTGCCCATTTTCCCGAAGCTGTTCAAGAGGGGAAAGCCACTATTGTATGCGAATGTATACCGAAACGGCATGGCGCGGGAGGCTGTGGGTTTGCGGCAACGTTCACGCAGGCCGCGCGCCCGCCTAACAAAGCATTGATTTGTGGCCCATGCCGGAGTGGCGATAGAGATGCATACGATATGGCAGGAATATTTCACGAAATGGCCCCAGGCTTTGCAATAGTTTGCGCGCAACCGGGACGGGTATGGCCTCATGCGAGGGCGTTCGCTCTGGCGGCGCTGGTGGCGGTGGCCGTGGCCCTGCCGGCGCATGATGCCTGGGCGCAGGATGACGGGCAGGACATGGGTGCCGGAAGCCTTTCGTCGAACAGCGGCGCGCGCCAGGGTTCGTCCGACAACGGATCCCCTGCCTCGGCCCCGGCCGGGCGGTCGGAGCCGTCGCAGGGTGCGGGAGAGGACGCGCAGGGCAACGGCAATCACATCGGCCTGATCGAGGCGCCGGAGGGTGCAGCGGGTATTGATGCCGACATGCTGCCCGAGGGCGTGACGGATCCTTTCGCCGATTCCCCTCTGGTCTCGACCTTTGCCGAACGGCGGACGGCGCAGATGCGCAGCCGCCAATTCGGACCGATCGGGCATCCGCCGGTCGTGGTGGAACTCTTCACGTCGCAGGGCTGCTCCTCCTGTCCGCCCGCCGATGACATGCTGGCGGAGCTTGCGGATCGCGAGGACATCCTCGCCCTGTCCTGGCATGTCGATTACTGGGACTATCTGGGCTGGGCGGATGAGTTCGCGCGCCCCGAATTTACCCGCCGCCAGCAGGCCTATGCCCATGCCTGGGGCGAGCGGGCGATTTATACGCCGCAGATGATCGTGGGCGGGACCGACACGCTGATCGCCGTCCGCCCGGCCGAGCTGATGACGCTGCTCGACACGCAGATGGCGCGGCCGATTCCCGTCATCGTCACCTCGCGCCCCGAAAAGGATGGTTTCCAGATCGAGTTGATGCCGCGCGTGCAGATCACGGGTCCGGTCGCCATCACGCTGGTGCGCTATGCCCCCGAACGTCAGGTGAAGATCAAGGCCGGCGAGAATCGCGGGCTGATCGTGACCTATCGCAATGTCGTGCTGGCCGCCGAACGCATCGCCGACTGGGACGGACGCGCGCCCCTGCGCCTGACCGTCAAGGCCGGTCTGCCGGGGAGCGAGGATTTTCCGCAGGACACGCGCCACGCCATATTGGCCCAGAAGCTGAGCGCCGGGCGCGAGCCCCGTCCCTCTGGCCCGATCCTTGCGGCGATCCGCCTCGACTAGGGGAGGATCGCCTTGCCGGCCCGCTTGCCCTGCGGGCCGCTTGCCGTCAAATGACAGCTGCCGGCCCCGCGCCGGCTCCCGCCAACAGTCCCCGAGGCCGAGATGACCGAACCCCGCAAGATCAACCCGCTGCTGAAGGCCGGCCTGGAGCTGGGGCCGCTGCTGCTGTTTTTCGTCCTCTTCATGCGGATGCGGGACAAGACCGTGATGCTGGGCGGGACCGAATATTCCGGCTTCATCTTCGCGACGCTGGTTTTCATTCCGGTGCTGGTCCTCAGCACATTGGCGCTGTGGCGGCTGACCGGGAAACTCTCGCCCATGCAGATCGCGACGCTGGTGCTGGTCGTGGTCTTTGGCGGGCTGTCGGTCTGGCTGAACGATCCGAAATTCTTCAAGATGAAGCCGACGATCATCTATCTGATCTTTGCCGGCCTGCTTGGCGCCAGCATGGTTCTGCGCCGGAACTGGCTGCAACTGGTCATGTCCGAGGCCCTGCCGATGCAGCCCGAGGGCTGGCGCATCCTGACCCGGCGCATGGCGGTGCTGTTTCTGGCGCTGGCCGTCGCGAATGAAATCGTCTGGCGCAGCATGTCCGAGACGGCATGGGTGAACTTCAAGACCTTCGGCCTGCCGGTGATCATGATCCTGTTCTTCGTCCTCAATGCGAAGCTTTTTGAGCGTCACGCCATGCCGCGCGACGCGGAGTAAGGCTCTCCCCTTGCGCGGATGGCCGGGCGGGAGTAACCGGACCCCCTACGCACAGGAGTCTGCCCATGTCCGATAAGCCTTTGCATCCGCGCACCCGCGCCGTCCATCACGGCATCCGCCGCAGCCAGTATGGCGAGATGGCCGAGGCGCTGTTCATGACGCAGGGCTTTTCCTATGACAGCGCCGAGCAGGCCGAGGCGCGCTTCATCAAGTCCGGCCCGGACGAGTTCATCTATGCCCGCTATGGCAACCCGACCTCGCGCATGTTCGAGGACCGGATCGCCAATCTCGAAGGGGCAGAGGACGCCTTCGCCACCGCAAGCGGCATGGCGGCGGTCAATGGCGCGCTGATGTGCTTTGCCAAGCCCGGCGACCATATCGTCTCGGCCAAGGCGCTGTTCGGCTCCTGCCTCTATGTCCTCGACGTGCTGGCCCGCTTCGGGGTCGAGATCAGCTATGTCGACGGCACCGATATCGAGGAATGGCGCGCCGCGATCCGGCCGGACACCAAGGCCGTGTTCTTCGAAACCGTCTCGAACCCGACGCTGGAAGTGATCGACATTACCGCCGTGGCCGAGCTGGCCCATGCGGTCGGGGCGCTGGTCATCGCCGACAACGTCTTCGCCACCCCGGTCTATTCGCGCGCGATCGAGCAGGGGGCGGATGTCGTCGTCTACTCCACGACCAAGCATATCGACGGCGCGGGCCGCTGCCTTGGCGGCGTGATCTGCGGCACGCGGCATTTCGTGCGCGAGGTGGCCGAGCCCTACCTGAAACATACCGGCGCTGCGATCAGCCCCTTCAACGCCTGGATCATGCTGAACGGCCTGACGACGATGGACCTGCGGGTGCGCGCCATGACCGACACGGCGCTGGCCTTCGCCACCGCCATGGAGGGCGAGGCCAAGGCAACCCGCGTGATCTATCCCGGCCTCGCCAGCCACGCCCAGCATGATCTGGCCATGCGCCAGATGGGGGCGGGCGGAACCATGGTCGCCATCGACCTCGGCAGCAAGGAAGCCGCCTTCGAGGCGATGAACCGGATGCGGATCTTCCAGATCTCGAACAACCTTGGCGATGCGAAGTCGATCGTGACCCATCCGGCGACGACGACCCATTCGCGCCTGTCCGAGGAGGTGCGCGAGGGCCTTGGCATCACGCCCGGACTGCTGCGCCTGTCGATCGGGCTTGAGGATGCGGGTGACCTGATCGAGGATTTCCGCCAGGCGATCGGATGAGCCGGGCTGCGCCGTTTCCGCATCAAGGCAACGGCGCCCCTTCATTTTTTGGTCCGCAGGCCCCAGATTGTTTCCGATTTGTCGAGGGAGACGACTCATGACCGAGGCACGGCCCATCGCCACGGAACGCGCCTATCCGGCGCTGTCGCGGGAATATCCCGCTGATTTCCGCGTCGATGACAGCTACAAGGACAGCCTGCCGGACCTGCAGAACGGTCCGGCCAGCCTGATCGTGGGCGCGCGCGCGCCGATCCAGCATGTCGGCATCTCGAATTTCCGCCTGCCGATCCGCTACCGCACCCGCGAGGGCGGAGAGGTGACGCTGGAAACCTCGGTCACCGGCACCGTCAGCCTCGAGGCCGACCGCAAGGGCATCAACATGAGCCGCATCATGCGCTCGTTCTACGCTCATGCGGATCAGGAGTTTTCGATGGGCGTGCTTGAGGCGGCGCTCGACGATTACAAGTCCGACCTCGACAGCCTCGACGCGCGCATCCAGATGCGGTTCAACTTTCCGATCCGCATGGCCTCGCTGCGCTCCGGTCTCAGCGGGTGGCAATATTACGACATCGCGCAGGAACTGGTCGAACGGAACGGCGCGCGGCTGAAGATCATGCATTTCGACTACGTCTACAGCTCGACCTGCCCCTGCTCGCTGGAGCTTTCGGAACATGCCCGCCAGATGCGCGGCCAGCTTGCGACCCCGCATTCGCAGCGATCCATCGCGCGGATTTCGGCGGTGATCAATGGCGAGGGGCGCCTGTGGTTCGAGGATATGGTCGACCTCTGCCGCCAGGCTGTCCCGACCGAGACGCAGGTGATGGTCAAGCGCGAGGACGAGCAGGCCTTTGCCGAGCTGAACGCCGCCAACCCGATCTTTGTCGAGGACGCGGTTCGCGCCTTTGCTGGCGGCCTGATGGCCGATCCGCGCATCGGCGATTTCCGCGTCGTGGCCAGCCATCAGGAATCGCTGCATTCCCATGATGCGGTCAGCGTGCTGAGCCGGGGCGAGACCTTCGCCCATACCAGCCTTGATCCCGCGATTTTCGCCGGTTTGCGGGCGTGATGTGAACAAGGCGTGAACATGGGCTTTCCCCATGCGCCGGCAGGGGCTATGTTTGCGAGATGAACGAATTTGACGAAACCGATGCCTTCGAGGCGGCGTCCTCGGCCCCCGTCCCGCTTTCGCAGCGGGCGATGGGCGCGCGACCTGCGCCTTACCTCGACGGGTTGAACCCCGCGCAGCGCGCGGCGGTCGAGGTGCTGGACGGCCCGGTGCTGCTGCTGGCCGGGGCAGGGACGGGCAAGACCCGTGCCCTGACGACCCGGATTGCGCATCTGCTGACGCTGGGCAAGGCGCGGCCGGGCCAGATCCTTGCCGTCACCTTCACCAACAAGGCCGCGCGCGAGATGAAGGAGCGGATCGGCCGCCTGCTGGGCGAGATGGTCGAAGGGATGCCGTGGCTTGGCACCTTCCACTCGGTCAGCGTCAAGATCCTGCGCCGCCATGCCGAGCTTGTGGGCGACGCGACCCTGCATCTGAAGACCAGCTTCACCATTCTGGACACCGACGACCAGATCCGGCTGATGCGGCAGTTGATCCAGGCCGAGAATATCGACGAGAAGCGCTGGCCCGCCCGCCAGCTTGCCGGGCTGATCGACGGCTGGAAGAACCGCTGCCTGACGCCCGTGAACCTGCCAAGGGGCGAGGAGCGGGCCTTTGACGGTAAGGGCGGCAAGCTTTATGCCGCCTATCAGCGCCGCCTGCTGGAGTTGAACGCGGTCGATTTCGGCGACCTGCTGATGCATTGTGTCACGATTTTTCAGGCGCATCCCGATGTGCTGAAGCAATGGCAGGACCGCTTCCGCTATATCCTCGTCGACGAATATCAGGACACCAACGTCGCGCAATATATGTGGCTGCGGCTGCTGGCCCGCGCGCATCAGAACATCTGCTGCGTCGGCGATGACGACCAGTCGATCTATGGCTGGCGCGGCGCCGAGGTCGGCAACATCCTGCGGTTCGAATCCGATTTCCCCGGCGCCAAGGTCATCCGGCTTGAGCAGAACTACCGCTCGACCCCGCAGATCCTTGCCGCCGCATCCGGGCTGATCGCCGGAAACAAGGGCCGGCTCGGCAAGACGCTCTGGACCGAGGCCGAGGCGGGCGAGCAGGTGCGCCTGATCGGCCATTGGGACAGCGAGGCCGAGGCCCGCTGGATCGGCGAGGAGATCGAGGCCTTCCACGGCGGCCATCGTCATTCGATCGGCAAGCGCAGCCTCAACGACATCGCGATCCTCGTCCGCGCCAGCCACCAGATGCGCGCGTTCGAGGACCGGTTCATGACGATCGGCCTGCCTTACCGCGTGATCGGCGGTCCGCGTTTCTATGAGCGGCAGGAGATCCGGGACGCGATGGCCTATTTCCGCCTCGCGGTCTCGCCCAGCGACGACCTCGCCTTCGAGCGGGTGGTGAACCTGCCCAAGCGCGGCCTTGGCGACAAGGCGGTGCAGAAGATCCAGCGCGAGGCGCGGGAGCGCGGCCTCTCGCTGCTGGAAGGCGCGGCATCCGCCGTGGCGACCGGGGTGCTTTCCGGCAAGGGCGCAGGCGCGCTGCGGGTCTTTGTCGAGGGCATGGGCCGCTGGCATGCGGATGCGATCGACAGCCGTGTGAACCATGTCGAGCTGGCCGAGCGGATTTTGGACGAATCCGGCTATACCGCGATGTGGCAGAACGAGAAGTCGCCCGACGCGCCCGGCCGCCTCGACAACTTGAAAGAATTGATAAAGGCGCTGGAAGAATTTGAAAACCTTCAGGGTTTTCTGGAACATGTGTCTCTGGTCATGGATGCCGACAAGGGCGAGCAGGAGGATCAGGTCAGCATCATGACGCTCCACGCCGCCAAGGGGCTGGAATACCCGATCGTCTTTTTGCCGGGCTGGGAGGACGGGCTGTTCCCCAGCCAGCGCAGCATGGACGAGAGCGGGACCAAGGGTCTCGAGGAAGAGCGGCGGCTGGCCTATGTCGGCATCACCCGCGGCAAGGAGCTGGTCTCGATCAGCTTCGCCGGCAACCGCCGCATGTATGGGCAATGGCAGTCGAGCCTGCCCTCGCGCTTCATCGACGAACTGCCCGAGGAACATGTCGAGGTGCTGACGCCGCCCGGTCTTTATGGCGGCGGCTATGGCGCGGCGGCCCAGCCTTTCGCGCAATCCTCGATGCATGATCGCGCCTCGCGGGCGGATGTCTATAACTCGCCGGGCTGGAAGCGGATGCAGGACCGGGCGGGGCAGCGGTCCCAGCCGGTCCATAAGGTGCCGATCACCATTGATGCCGAGCCTGCGGCGAGTTTTGCGGTCGGCGACCGGGTCTTTCACCAGAAATTCGGCAATGGCACGGTCATGGGCATCGCCGAGGATACGCTGACCGTCGAGTTTCCGACCGGTTTCAAGACCATCAAGGCCGGCTATGTCCAGCCCGCCGCGCAGGCAGGCGACAGCATCGACGACGTACCGTTCTGAGAACCGGCCGGGCAGCTTGCGCGTTGGGGCCTGAGACCGAGGAGGTATCCCAATGCTCAACATCGACATAGATCCGGCCCGGAATGTCATTCTTGCCCGGCCCGAGGGCAGTCTGGCCGCCAGCGACTTCGAGACGCTTGGCCGCACGATAGACGATTATAGCGGCAAGCATGGCCGTCAGCCGGGACTGGTGGTTTTTCTGAAGGGGTTGCCGCATTGGGAGGGGTGGACGTCGCTCCGCGCGCATCTCGACCTCGTGCGGCGCCAGTCGGTGGTGCTGCCCCGCGTCGCGGTGGTCACGGATGTGATGGGCCTCTCTTATGTGCCCGGCATCGCCAATGTCTTTGTCCGCGCCCGCCTGCGTCAGTTCGACGTGAAGGAGCAGGAGGAGGCGATCCGCTGGGCCGGTTCGGCCGAGGCCGCGCCTGAGGGCTATCAGATCCTCGACGGCTTTCCCGAGAACGTCATCGCCATTCGCGCGACGGGCGAGGTCACTTCGGCCGATTATGACGACAAGCTGATCCCGCTGGTGACCGAAAAGGCGAAAAGCCACGGCAAGGTGCGGCTGCTGATGGTGCTTGGCCCGGATTTCGAGGGCTACAGCGCCGGAGCGATCTGGGACGATGCCCGCCTTGGCCTGACGCATTGGCGCAGCTTCGAGCGGGTGGCGGTGGTCAGCGACATTGGCTGGATCACGCGGGCGGTGAAGCTCTTCTCGCCCCTGATCCCGAGCGAGGTCGCCGTCTTTCCGCTGGCCGCGATGGAGGCGGCGAAGGCCTGGATCTCGGCCGAGGGCGGGGCCACCGCTGACGGCCATGCTTGACCCTGCCGGGGCGGCGGACTATCTGCCCCTTGCGCGGATGGCCGGATGACCGCGGCGAGCAATCGTCGAGGAAAGTCCGGACTCCATGAAGGCACGGTGCCGGGTAACGCCCGGCGGGGGCAACCCCAGGGAAAGCGCCACAGAGAACAGACCGCCCATGCTTGCATGGGTAAGGGTGAAACGGTGGGGTAAGAGCCCACCGCGGGACTGGCAACAGGACTGGCAAGGCAAGCCCCACCGGGAGCAATGCCGAATAGGGACCGCGCGCCGCAAGGCAGGGCTGCTTTCGCCCCAGCAGGTCCGGGTTGGCAGCTAGATCCCGTCAGCAATGGCGGGGCCAGAGGAATGGTCATCGAAGGGGGCAACCCCGGAACAAAATCCGGCTTACAGGCCATCCGCGCATTTTCCTTTATCTAGGTCGATCCTGGCTTTTGCGGCCGTTTCCGTGTCGGGCGGGCGGCGCCGAGACCAGATCCGAGTGCCCCGGATGCGGGGGACGGCTGCGGCTTGCCCGGATCCTCGTGACCGTCCGTCCCAAGCGGCCTCGTCCGAAAGGGGGAATCGCCATCACCCAAGGAATGGGGCACATAGCGCAACTTCTGCGGTAGGGACGCGCCGAAGCGCAGGTCCGGCGGGCGCGGCCGTGGCGGACCTCATATGACGGAACGAAACTGCCTCTGCCCACGGGGACGATTCGCAGTTTTCTGGGGGAAACGCCGCATTTCGCCCGGATTCGCGGTTGACTTCGGACGCCCTGCGAGTAAAAGGCGGGCTCCAAGAGATTCCACGGGGTTTGCTAAAAGCGTTTTGCCCCGCAGCAGGAGCGAAGCAAATGGCGAAGCCGACGACGATCAAGATCCGCCTGAACTCCTCGGCCGGGACCGGGCACTTCTACGTGACCAAGAAGAACGCCCGCACCATGACCGAGAAGATGACGGTCAACAAATACGACCCGGTTGTGCGCAAGCACGTCGAGTACAAGGAAGGCAAGATCAAGTAAGATCTGCCGACACGTGATCATGCGGAAACCGCGTCTCGAAAGAGGCGCGGTTTTTTCATTGCGGGACGGGGCAGGCCGGTTCGTGGGGTGGAATGAAAAAGGGCGCCCGATGGGCGCCCTCTGGTCTCAGAACGGGATCTCGTCGTCGAAATCGGGACGCTGCCCGCCGCCGCCCGAGGACGAGCCGCCCCGGCTGCCGCCGCCGCTCGAGGAGTAGCCGCCGCCCGACGAGCCGCCCTCATAGCCGCCACCGCCATAGCTGTCGTCGCGACCGCCGCCGCCCGAGCCGCCGCGACCGTCGAGCATGGTCAGTTCGCTGCGGAACGGACGCAGCGCCACTTCGGTCGAATAGCGGTCCTGCCCGCTCTGGTCCTGCCATTTGCGGGTTTCGAGCTGGCCCTCGACATAGATCTTGGAGCCCTTCTTCAGGTATTGCTCGGCCACGCGGACCAGCGGTTCGGAATAGATCGCGACCGTGTGCCATTCGGTCCGCTCGCGGCGTTCGCCGGTATTGCGGTCCTTCCAGGTCTCCGAGGTGGCGATGCGCAGGTTGGCCACCTTGCCGCCGCTGGGGAAGGTGCGGATCTCGGGGTCTTGACCCAGATTGCCAATCAGGATCACCTTGTTCACGCTGCCTGCCATGCCAACGTCCTTTGTCTTCCAGAAGTTTCTTTGTCGGCTGGTGTAACGCGTTGCGCCGGGTGGCGGCAAGGGCTTTGGCCGGATGGGCCGCCGGGTAAGCTGCCGGCGGGCCGCCCGCGCCCTGTGGCAAGAAATCGCCGATGGTGATAGCGCGTGATGCCCGGATGCAAAGGACTTGCGGCGCAGGCCGGACAGTGCGCTATACTGCTGCGCAAAAAACATGTCGGCATGAGGGACGAGAGATGCTTTCGACTGAACGCGCTCGGCTGCGCTACCTGACACATGCGGCCCTGGTGATGGCTCTGGGCTGCGGTCTCGCGGCGCCGGCTGCAGCCGACGGGCTGCGGATGCAGAAAAGCGGCAAGTCCCGCATTGCCCAGTTCGAACGCCAGACGCGGCTGATGGACAGTCGGCTTGCGGGTCAATACCAGCAATCGGCACGGCTGCGGCCCAGCGGCGTCTCGACCAAGAGCGTGGTGGATCTGGACCTGCCCGGCACCATCCCGACCTACAAGGGCAACCGGCGCAGCGAGTATCTGCCCCATGCCCGCGCCATGGCGCGCAAGCATGGCGTGCCCGAGGATCTGTTCCTGCGGCTGGTGCAGCAGGAATCGGGCTGGAACCCTTCGGCGCGCTCGCACAAGGGGGCGCAAGGGCTGGCGCAGCTGATGCCCGGCACGGCGGCGAAACTGGGGGTCAATCCCGGCGATCCCCTTCAGAACCTCGAAGGGGGCGCGCGCTATCTGCGCATGATGTATAACACCTTCGGAAGCTGGCGGCTGGCTCTGGCGGCCTATAACGCGGGTCCGGCGGCGGTGGCGAAATATGGCGGCGTGCCGCCCTATCGCGAGACCACGAATTACGTCCGCATCATCCACGGCAGCTAAGGCACGCTGCCCGATGCGAAAAAGGCCGCGGCAATGCTGCGGCCTTTTCGTTTTCGGGCGGGCAGAACCCCTCAGAAGGTCGAGGGGATGACGCGGGTGTATTTCGTCCCGGCGATCGAGGCGCCCGCCATCAGGCCGGATTGTCCGAAGATCATCGCGACCACCGGCTGCTGGGCCGTGATCGTGTCGGTGCCAAGCGCAAGCCCGCGCGAGGGCAGGGCGTAATAGGCATCAGCCTCGGCCACCCAGCCGGGGGCGGCGCGGAAGGCGGCCAGCGCTTCATCGGTCTGGAAGATCAGCACATGGGCATATTGCTGCGCGCCGATCTGAAAGCCGACGCTGGCCTGCGTGGCCGAATAATAGTCGACCGTCACGTTGTTGATGCGCAATGCGCCCTGACCATAGGCGCCGCCGACGCCGAAGCCCGCCTCGGTCATCAGCGGCATGTAGAGCACGCCCTTGGCGTTCTGGACCATGCTGGCGACGCCGGGATAGTTCTGCAGCAGATAGTTCCGCGTCGCGTCGACGCGCGCATCCAACCGGCCGGACGCATTCTGTCCTACCGCATTGGTGCAGGCGGCAAGTCCCGCAGCCGCCCCGGCCAGAAGCAGGTTTCGCCTGCTCAACCCATTGGCGAATTTCATATTTCACTCATCCCTAATTTCTCGGCGGTTGCACCGCTCGTTGAGCGGGGATGATAGGGGCAATCGCCCCGTCACGCCAGCGCCTCGGCCACCTGCGGGGCGTAATAGGTCAGAATGCCGTCGCAGCCCGCCCGGCGGAAGGCAAGAAGGCTCTCCATCACCACGTCGCGGGAAAGCCAGCCATTGCGGATCGCCCCCTCGATCATCGCGTATTCGCCGCTGACCTGATAGGCATAGGTCGGAACGGCGAACTGGTCGCGGACCATGCGGCAGATGTCGAGATAGGGCATCCCCGGCTTGACCATGACCATGTCCGCGCCTTCGGCAAGGTCGCGGGCGACGCAGCGCATCGCCTCGTCGCGGTTCGCGGGGTTGATCTGGTAGGTCTTCTTGTCGCCCACCAGCCGCCCCGAGGCGCCGACCGCATCGCGGAACGGGCCATAGAAGCCGCTGGCATATTTCGCGGCATAGGAGAGGATCGCCACGTCCTTGTGGCCATTCGCCTCCATCACCTCGCGCAGCGCGCCGATTCGGCCGTCCATCATGTCCGAGGGGCCAAGGATGTCGGCACCGGATTCGGCCTGGACCAGCGCCATGCGGCCAAGCGCCTCGACCGTCTCGTCGTTCAGGATCACGCCGTCCCGGACCAACCCGTCATGGCCATTGGCGTTATAGGGGTCGAGCGCGATGTCGGTCATCACCGCAAGCTCGGGCGCAACCTCCTTGATGGCGCGGATGGCGCGGTTGCCGATATTCTCGGGATCCCATGCCCGCTCGCAGGTCTCGGTCTTCAGGTCGGGATCGGAATGGGGAAAGATGCAGACGGCGGGGATGCCAAGGCGCATCGCCGTCTCGGCCGCGCGCTTCGCGCCGTCCAGCGTCAGCCGCTCGACCCCCGGCATCGACGGGATCTCGCCCGCGCCATCGGGCAGCTCGGTCACGAAGATCGGCCAGATCAGATTGCCCGGCGTCAGGCTCACCTCGGTCGTCAGGGCGCGCAGCGCGGGGGTGCGGCGCAGGCGCCTCAGACGGGCGGCGGGGAACGGGGCGACGATCGGCGTGGGCGACATGACAAGACCTTCCTGACGGGCGGGGACAGGCCCCGGCGGCGCGAATGGCCAAGACCCTGCACCCTGCGTTGCAGCGACGCAACCCCAATGGCCCGCCGCGTCAGTTCGAGGTTTTCCTTTGCGCGCTCCAAGGTTAGGGTCCGCTTCAGCCTACCCGCGGGAGATGACCATCCGTTGACCCAGACTATCCTGGCCATCCTCGACAGCCGCTCATTCGGGTCGATCTGGTTCTGGCTGCTCCTCACCCTTGTCTGGACGCTGGCCGGACGCCGCGTGCTGGGCGTGCCTTTCGAGGTGATCAACGCCGCGCGGAAAAGCGACGCGGGCGCCGGCGACGATCCGGCGGCTGTAAGCCTTCTCGACTGGCTTTCCCTGACCCTGCCGCGCTGGCGCCTCGCCGCGGGTGAGGGCGCCGTCCTGATCGGCGTCGCCTGCTTCGCGATGAGCGCGCTTTTCCTCCTCGGCTTCGTCTACGGGCTGGAGATGGCGCAGGCGATCGTCCTGCTTGTCCTGCCCTTCGTGCTGCTGTTCCCGGTCGAGCTTCGGCTGGCGCGGCGCGTGGCCCGCATCCTCGGCGCTGCCGAGGCCGGGGCACTGCCGGTGAACGAGGCGGCGCGGCAGGCGGCAGGGCTGATGCGTGGCCATCGCCGCATCATTTCGGTCCTTTCGATCGTCGCGGTGGCGCTTACCGCCTATCGCGGCGCGATCTGGGTGATCCAGCATCCCTTTGGCTTCTAGGAGCGTGCCTTGACTTCACCCGCAGCCGCTTTACCTCAACAGCCATGGCCGAACATCTGATCCTGTCCGGGGCCCCCGAGGGGCTGGACGCCGCCCTTGTCCTGCGCGAGCTGTCGCGCGGGCAGCCCGTGATCCATATTGCCCGCGACGACCGGCGCATGGCCGCGATGCGCGCCGCGCTGGCCTTCTATGCGCCGCAGACCGTGGTGCTGGAATTTCCCGCCTGGGACACGACGCCCTATGACCGCGTCTCGCCCGCGCCGGGGGTGATGGCCGCGCGCATGGCGGTGCTGAGCGCGCTGGCGCATGGCGCCTTCAAGGGGCCATTCGTCCTGCTGACCACGCTCAACGCCGCCATGCAGCGGGTGCCGCCGCGCGAATCGCTGCGCGAGGCCAGCTTCTCGGCCGCAGTGGGCGACCGCATGGACGAAAGCGCGCTGCGGGCGTTCCTGGCGCGGATGGGTTTCTCGCAATCGCCGACGGTGACCGAGCCGGGGGATTTCGCCGTCCGGGGCGGGATCATCGACATCTATCCGCCGGGCGATGCCGGCCCGATCCGCCTCGACATGTTCGGGGACGTGCTGGACAGCGCCCGCCGCTTTGACGCCGAGACCCAGCGCTCGGTCGAGAAGCTGGACCGGGTCGAGCTTGCGCCCATGTCCGAGGTGATGCTGGACGAGGCCGCGATCACCCGCTTCCGCCAGAACTATCGCGCCGAATATGGCGGAGGGGCGAATGATCCGCTGTATGAGGGGATCAGCGCCGGTCGCAAGATGGCCGGTATGGAGCATTGGCTGCCCTGGTTCCATGAGCGGCTGGAAAGCCTGTTCGCCTATCTGCCCGGCGCCTCGATCGTTACCGACGACCATCTGGATCAGGTGCGCGACGCGCGCTGGCACACCATTGGCGAGCAATTCGACGCCCGATGCGAGGCGCTGAAGCGCAAGGGCGGGACGGATTCGGTCTATCGCCCGGTCCCGCCGGTGGAAATGTTCCCCGACGAAAAGGAATGGACGGGTTGGCTGGCGGCGCATCGCCTGCTGAAGCTGTCGGTCCTGCCGCAGCCGCCGGGTCCGGGAGTGCTGGATGCAGGGGGGCGCGTCGGGCGCAATTTCGCGCCGGAACGGCAGGCCGAAAAAGGGAACCTCTTCAAGGCTCTGGCCGATCATATTCGCGCGCTTCAGGCGACGCGCAGGGTGGTTGTTGCCAGCTTCTCGGAAGGTGCGCGTGAGCGTCTGGCCGGGCTGATCGCCGATGAGGGCGTGACCGGCGCCAAGCCCATCGCCGACATGCGCGACCTGCCGGCCGAGGTCGGTGCGCTGGGTCTCGCGGTCTGGCCGCTGGACGAGGGCTTCGTCTCGGACGGGCAGGCGACCGGGCCGCTTGCCGTCATTTCGGAACAGGATGTTCTGGGCGACCGGCTGATCCGGGGTGCGAAAAAGCGCCGGCGGGCCGAGAATTTTCTGCGCGACACCCAGACCCTCAGCCCCGGCGATCTGGTCGTCCATGTCGAACATGGCATCGGGCGCTATACCGGGCTTGAGACCGTGATGGCGCTTGGCATTCCCCATGATTGCGTGGCGCTGGAATATGCCGGAGGCGACCGCCTTTATCTGCCGGTCGAGAATATCGAGCTGCTGAGCCGCTACGGGCATGAGGAGGGGCTCCTCGACAAGCTGGGCGGTGGCGCCTGGCAGGCCCGCAAGGCGCGGCTGAAGGAACGCATCAAGCTGATCGCCGACCGGCTGATGCGCGTCGCGGCCGAGCGCCTGCTGCGTCCCGCCCCGGTTCTGGAGCCAGAGCATCACGAGATCGAGGGCTTCGCCGCCCGTTTCCCCTATGCCGAGACCGAGGATCAGGCATCGGCCATTGCCGATGTGGCCGAGGATTTGGCGGCGGGCCGCCCGATGGACCGGCTGATCGTCGGCGATGTCGGCTTCGGCAAGACCGAGGTTGCTATGCGCGCGGCCTTCATTGCCGCCAGCCAAGGCCGGCAGGTCGCGGTGGTCGCGCCGACGACCCTGCTGGCCCGCCAGCATTTCCGCACCTTTGCCGAGCGTTTTCGCGGCACCGCGATCAATGTCCGGCCGCTCTCGCGCTTCGTTTCGGCCAAGGACGCGACCGAGACCCGCAAGGGGCTGGCCGAGGGCACCGTCGATATCGTCGTCGGCACCCATGCGGTTCTGGCCAAGCAGGTCCGGTTCAAGAATCTCGGCCTGCTGATCATCGACGAGGAGCAGCATTTCGGCGTCGCCCATAAGGAGCGGCTGAAGGAGCTGCGCAGCGACATCCACGTCCTCACTCTGACCGCCACCCCGATCCCGAGGACGTTGCAATTGTCGCTGACCGGGGTACGGGATCTCTCGATCATCGGGACGCCGCCGGTCGATCGCCTCGCGATCCGCACCTATGTCAGCGAGTTCGACAGCGTCACCATCCGCGAGGCCCTGCTCCGCGAGAAATATCGCGGCGGGCAGAGCTTCTTCGTGGTGCCGCGCCTGACCGACCTGCCCGAGGTCGAGGACTGGCTGAAGGAACATGTGCCCGAGGTCAGCTTCATCGTCGCGCATGGTCAGCTTGCGGCGGGCGATCTGGACAGCCGGATGAACGCCTTCTACGACCGGGGCGCGGATGTGCTGGTCGCGACCTCGATCGTGGAATCCGGCCTCGACATTCCGACGGCGAATACCATGATCGTCTGGCGCGCCGACATGTTCGGCCTCGCGCAGCTTTACCAGATCCGGGGCAGGGTGGGGCGGTCGAAGACCCGCGCCTATTGTTATCTGACCACCAAGCCCCGCGTGCCACTGACCCCGCAGGCGATGCGGCGGCTGAAATTCCTCGGTGCGATCGACAGCCTTGGCGCGGGCTTCAACCTGGCCTCGCAGGATCTGGACCTGAGGGGGGCGGGGAACCTCTTGGGCGAGGAGCAGTCCGGTCATATCAAGGAAGTCGGCTTCGAGCTTTACCAGCAGATGCTGGAGGAGACGATCGCCAAGCTGAAATCGGGCGAGATCGAGGGCACGCCCGAGGATGAATGGGCGCCGCAGCTGAACCTCGGCGTGCCGGTCACGATCCCCGAGAGCTACATCCCCGATCTCGACGTGCGGCTGGGCCTTTACCGCCGGTTGGCCGAGCTGACCACCAAGGTCGAGCTGGAGGGCTTTGCCGCCGAATTGATCGACCGTTTCGGCCCCCTGCCGCGCGAGGTGAACACGCTGCTGCTGGTCATCCGCATCAAGGCGATGGCGAAGCGGGCCAATATCTCGAAGCTGGATGCGGGGCCGAAGGGCGTGACGATCCAGTTCCACGGCGACAAATTCCCCAATCCGGCGGGGCTGGTCGAATTCATCCACGATCAGCGCGGGCAGGCGAAAGTCACCGACAACAAGATCGTCGTGCTGCGCGACTGGCCGGGCGATGCCGACCGGATCAAGGGCGCCTTCGCCATCGCCAAGGATCTTGCCGCGAAGATCAAGGCCGGGAAGGCGAAGGGCTGATGGGCCGAGCCGGGGGCGCTGCCCCCGGACCCCCGGGGTATTTTTCGAAACGATGAAGAGATGAGAGGCCGGCGCGGATTGCTGGGCCGGGATGCGAAAAGGGCGGCGCTTTCTGCGCCGCCCTTCGGGTTTTTCTGCTTGCCTTAGTCGGCCGTCAGGAGGGGCGGCCTCGATTTGCTGATCCGGGGCGTCTCGGGCCCGGTGATGTCGAAGACGGGCTTGTCGTCCTCGAT
>Ga0182745_1002313_pt1 | contig 17230 bp, 15 predicted proteins | sample eDN3rd30CKraftBY_FD_128523 | JGI IMG/M metagenome (GOLD analysis project Ga0182745, IMG submission 128523) | Enriched backyard soil microbial communities from Emeryville, California, USA - eDNA 3rd pass 30_C Kraft BY (version 2) (version 2) | ecosystem: Environmental > Terrestrial > Soil >...
CAGTTGGAGGCCTTTGAGGCAGTCAGCGATAATCCACAGGCCAAGCTGTCGGCCGTGATCAACTAAACGGCGAACTCAGCGGCCAGAACCATGATGAGTTACACCACTTCCCGGGACACGATCTGCGCCAGCACCAGTAGGTAGGACGTCATGAAGCTAGCGGCGTGCCTGGTGTGCGGGCAGCTCGATCATGCCTGACCAGCGTGCTCTGTCCAGAATGGCCAGCACCCTGGCCCCCTTGACAGTCCTTGACGGAAATTTCTGACCACGCTTGACGGATTCAGCCGCTGACGCTTGAGCATGGTCGGCTGTAAGCCTTGCTGTACAAGGGCTGGCGTCGAGTCTGGTGGACCTGTGGAAGCGGAGACCGTCAAGAATTTCTGGGGGGGCTCGTCAAGGGAAAAAACGACAGTCAGCTACCTGTCAAAACCTCACATGCCGGGCCCACGGGTGGAGCGGCCAGAGTGACCGGCCATGAGTCGGTGGCGCTCGCTGTGGGCGCGGAAACCAACGCCATCACCCTGGCTAAGAGGAGTAGATCACCATTCCCCTATAGCAAAGGTGATCTTGGCACCGAAACTACACCCAAGCCCGAGGGCATTACCTAGTGGCTTAGAGGCCCGAATCCATGTCTACTGTGGGGTAGGTCATCTCGGGCTGGGCACCCGCGTCTACCCATTCCCTAAAACCTTGTACACAGCAATACCGGACAATGGTTGGTTCTGCCCAAATGTTACCTTGGGTAAGAGCTGTGACGCTCATCCGGTCGTTGGGGCGCCGCATTAAAGCCTCGTATCCTGCGCTCGTAAAGTACTTGCCAATCAATGGCAGAAGGTCATCTTCATTTCCCAGAGGTCCCGGTTGGAAGTACCACCCATGTGAAATGAACTTGTTCGCCAATTGCTCCGCCAACCACATCACATGAGAGGGTTGCTGGAACAACCCATAAGCTGCGTTGGTGAAGACCTGCAACGTAAGTGGGGATTTACCTGTCTCAATACTCTCCCACTCCTTCGGTGTTTTCCCTGTGGCATGTGCCAGTTGACCAAGGTGGATGTTGTTATCCAAACGGATTTCTCGGAGCGCAAGCAGTAACAATGTGAATCGGCTTGAGTTGCGTTGCATTGGAGTCGGCAGTCCTTGGCTGGATTAGTGGTGTCCATGGGAAAATGTAATCGCGTTGGGGCATGAGTCAAGATGAATCTGAGGATCGTTGCCTTGCCTAGATCCCGGCGAAATGTCGCTATAGAGTGGGTATCGGATCAGTGAGCAAGCCTGACAGCAAGCCGGAGCATGTAGCCGAGCGACCTGGCACAAACTCCCCGGATGCTGGGTAGTTATCAGATAATCAGGCGCCACCACATCGAGGGCCGCCCCATGTCCGTTATCGACTGCGACTACCTACCCGACCCGGAGCCGGTCCAATCCCGCCCAGGCTGGCCCTACTGATCGTCAGGAAGGCCGCCGCCATGTCGGAGGTATTCGAGAGCAAGGCGCTTGACCAGATGACCACGGACGCCCGCAGGGCGTTTCGCGATGGAATGGAGCCGCGCAGGGTATTCAGGGAGATGGGGCTGTAGATCCCGGCAAACTTTCCGGCATCTGCTTGAGCAAGGGGTTGCTGTCATCGCAACGCCTGGTGCGCCCCACCGTTCGGGTTAGTCAGGCCCGGCTATACACGACCCCCAGGGCATCGCTTAAACAATGGCTATACACAACCCCCCAAGCATCATCATGTTAGAGGCTCTTGGCATGGAGCTGCGTAGGAAGGATGATGGCCCTAAGCCATTGAGTTTGGAGGGAGCAACTGTGACATGAGGTCCGATGATGAAGAGTACAAGCTGTACGAGAAGATCTACCTCGCTGAGGCTGACCGTAAGGAGAAGTTAATCTCCAGGCTGAATCTGCCGCTCGCGCTGATCGTAGCCCTCTTGAGCTTCCTCTCTTACCTCCTTCCCAAGGCCCCGGCGACAGAAACGACCGCGGGTATCTTTTTCTGGATTCTGTACCTAGGGGCAGGGATTTTCGTTGTCAGAGCGATGTGGCATTTCGCCTGGGCCTGGCGCGTCCGCTTTGATGACCTAGCCATACCGGTGGCCGAGAAGCTTGAGGCACATCGGAAGACGCTGATCGACTACTACGACGGAAGCGTTGAGCAGGCAAACAGCTTTTTCATGCAGATCATGATGGACTACTACGTCATGGGGGCAACGAGGAATGCCACCAACAACGATCGACGAAGCAACGAGCTTGACGGTTTGTCGAGGAACGTCATCTACGCTGTGATTTGGTCATTGATCTCCTTCCTGCCGATCTTCATATCAACCAACCCTTAGGAACACGTCATGTCCGAGCAAAAGCCGCCACCACCACCGCCGCCACCGATGAGAAACATCAAGAATGATGTGGATCTGCCAAGACGCGTACCACCGCCGCCACCGCCGCCCCCGAAGAAGGGGTAATAACAAGCCCTCTTAGGAGGGCTCGTTCATGGTCCTCCATCGGGGTACTTTTCGTTTTAGGTATATGTTTAGGTATACAGTGGTGGCATGGTGTCATCGAAATTCCCATTTCTATTGGACTTGAGGTGCCCGATTCGACTCCTGTCTCCGGCACCAGAATCAGTTGGCCTATGGCGATTTCTCGCTACCTGGCACCAATAGAAGCCCGCCTTGTGCGGGCTTTTTTGTTCCCGTTGTCCCGTTCTCAAACCGCTAGGTCGTGCCTAGTCCTAAATCCGCGTTGCTCGTAGGAATCGTCTCGTTAGCTGCTCGAGGCCTCATTTGCCCCTTCTTAGCTGTTAGGTTCTTTCGCTCCTACAGTTCCCAAGGGACTCTGAAATGCGCGTCAGTCTGGATGGGCTTGGCCAAGCAGTAGACGGTGATGTGACCACCACAGGTGCGATTTGCATCGCCACCGGGGAAGGTTACCTCGACGAGGGCCGAATGGTCCTGAGGATGGGGGATCCCACCACACCTTGTCCACTTTGCGGGCTGGAAGGAAAGGTCGTCGAAGGGGTGTGGCACTTCGTCTCGGATGGCCAGCCAGTCGCGATGGATGGCGCGTTAGTTGATTGCGGTTGCCCAGAGGGTAGCAACCGGGTGGTGGCGCCTTTAGGGGAAATGCCCCCGCCGCGGCTGCCGGTTGCCGTACGCACTAGCCTCAAACCCGCTGGCCCTGGGAGATCTAGCGCTTTGGCAGGGGCTTCGCCCGCCATGGTTGGCGGGTTGCCTGGGCAGATGCAGCCGGGATTCTATGTGGTGCCCCGGAGCATGTCGTTCCCGCAGATTCTGTTGGAGCTGGCTAGCCATGATTCGACCTTGCCCATTTCGTACCTGCAACGCCTGAACCCGACTTTCGAGCAGGGGTTCAAGGCAGGGGAAATCTTCGTCATCGGCGATCCGGATAACGGTTATGCCTGCACCCAGGAGGAGGGCCAACTCATGGCGGCCGCCGAGCGCGCGCGACGTTCCTTGGCTGTACTCGATTTTGCCGAGTCAGATTTCATGATGGAGTATCAGGCTGAAATTGCCGGACTGCTTAGTGACGCCAGTCTCTCCATGGGTGTGGGTAAGGACATGATGGACCACGGCCTCCGGCAGCTTCGCAGCACACTTGGCAACATCGAGCGTTTGCATCAGCAAGAATTTCTGCGCCATGGCCATCTGAATAGTCCATCGTTCTTCGCCAAACGACGGCTGTTATTGGAACAGCTAGATGGTCAGCTGAAGGCGACTTTTCTAAATAAACATCTGAATCTAGGGGCCTACGAGCGGCTGAAGAAAAGCTTGAATATCTCGACCAAGAGCCTTGTGCATCATTGGTCGAAAGCCGGTGGGCCAGGGCAGATTCCTGGGTACGCCACATACTTGGACAAAGTGGCGAAGCTTAGTAAGTACCTTCGATATGGTGGGCATGTCGGAATTGGCTTAGGTGGTACATCTTCCTATCTGAAAGTCCAAGAGGCCTGCCGTGCAGGGGAAACCGAAGACTGCAAAAAAATTCGTTTGTCTGAGGCAGGTGCTTTCGCTGGGGGGCTGGCGGGAGGGATCGTGGGTGGCAAGATTGCTGGGATCACTGCGCTCGCTGTATGTGGGGTGTTCTCTGCTGGTACCGCGGGTTTCGGGGCGCCGATATGTGGCATTGCGCTGGTCGGGGGAGGGGCTTTTGCTGGGAGCATCGCCGCTGCGGAGGGCGGTGAGCAAATGGGCGAGCTGATCTACGAATCACATTATGACTGAGTTCGAGAGTTGGCCCGTGTGGCTGAAGTGGATAATGCTGGCGTGTCCGTTCGTGATCGCGTTGGCCGGTTGTGCGGTCAGTGCATTCATCGCGGGTACAAGAAATTTCACTGTTGCAACCTCGGCTATCCAAAGTCATCCCGGCCTGGAGCAAATGAAACTGTTTTTGGGCACGCGGCGCTTTGGCGCTCGGTGGCTGCTGATAACGTTTCTTTGTGGAATACTCATTTGGCCTGGCGTACATATGCGCCGAGGGCATCTGGACATCGAAGAGCTAGAAAACTTCCCTGCAAAACTTAAGTTGGCTCTACAGGTATCCACGTGGCTGACGGCCTTTGGCTTCGCTTGGATGTGGGTGACCTATGTATTCATCAAGGCGTGAACGTTGATGCCACGGCGGTCGTAGCTCTCACTGGATCCTTCGCAAGTCCCGATTCGATTCCACTGAAAGCCATAAATAGCTGATTTTTTGATAGATACCCTATGAGGTACGTCTATAAATCCACCAAATTCCAGCCCCGTGAAAACCGGGCCCTGACGCCCAACAACCGTCCGTCTGTCTCCGCACCAGACAATTTGGCCGATGGTGATTTTTGCTATCGGGCCATCAATGTAAGCCAGCCTAATGCGGGCTCTCTTATGCCTGTCTTTTCTCATCAGGCCTGCAAACCTCGGACTTAGCCGTTCCCCCCCCTGTAGGAGCGGGTTTACCCGCGAACACGGGCGAAGCCCGTGCCATCCACCATCTACCCAGCGCAATTAAACATAGTCCTATAACCCAAAGGCCGAGTCACATGCAGTTCCTGCTTCCCAGGCGCAGTAACGACCTGTAGCACCCACCGGCGCGCTGTGAATGCATAATCGGTAGTGTGGTGCCGGTTTTGCCCGTGCTTAAGCTTTTAATCGGCAAAATATTGCCGATTCCAGTCGTGCGCACTAGTTTAATCGGCATTCAAATGCTGATTAATGGTGTCGCGATGCCGCTCAGACTCACGATCCGGGCTTCTCCGATGGTGCATGGCGCGAGGTAGCGACACTCTCGGTTGAGAACCCTGAGCGTGTTGCTGATGGAAGCTGCCTTGTCGCCTACGACGACTACATCATCTCGATCTGCTGAACCGCATTCTAGGGAACACCGACAACCACGGCCGCAACACCTGCATCATGCGTGTGGGTGGGAGGTTTCGTTTGGCGCCAATCTATGACCTCGCGCCAATGATCCTGGATGAAGAGGGCATCACACGGACGACGAAGTGGGCGGCGGAGCGCAAGGGGTCTTCCAATTGGCGCGATAACTGCGCTGAGCTGGTTGGTTACACCGATCCCGATGTCCTGCTGCAACGGTTGATGCATGCGGCTGAGGCATTTAGGGCGTTGCCCGATCTGCTGACCGATGCGCCCGAATCGATGCGCAATGCAGCCTCTCTACCCGTGAATGACCTGGACAAGCGACTCGTGGAGTGGGGACTGCGATGAAAAAACTACAGCCTGAAGAGCGCGCCCAGCTCGTAGAGGATATCGTCAAGCGCAACGCGGCGGGGCTCGATCCAATTGGCACGTCCATCCGCCGTCTACGGCTCGAAGTCACCGGGCTTGACCAAGAGACCTTCGCGGCCATGTGCAAGATGTCCACGAAAAGCCTGTACGAACTGGAAAGCGGGAAGTCGAACCCGAAGCTCAGCACTTTGGAGGCCGTGCTTCGGCTTTTTGGCGTGCGGATGGGTATGGTGATGACAGCCAAAGATCAGCCCACTGCAACGCTCGTCGGCCAGACGAAGCCTGGTGGGCCAATGGCGGTGGGCGCGCCGCTGGCCAGTTCCGGGGTGGTGGCCGGACCCAAACGCGGGAAAAGCCCTGCGGCAGCCAAAGCGAAGAAGACAGTGTCGAGGCCGGCATCGCCACGGGCACGGAAAAGCAGTCAGGAACAGTGAGATTGATGTGGGATGCAAATAAAGTCTCATCCCATGTTCCTATAAGGATTTGTCCCCGACGCGAAGTTCGGTGCTGAAACTTCGCGTTCGTTTATAAGCAATAACAGCTGCTTCGGCGCCGTTCGTACATTATTAAGAGACGTTTCCTACAACTTCCATACTTGCCCCGCCAAGCAATGTGAGGCTAAATCTCTGCGTCACGGTAAATCCCGTGACCGGGCGTAGGAACCCGTTGGTAAACTTGGCGCATGCACTAGGCGCCCCTGCACCACAGCTGGCGCTTTTTTTGTGTCTGCCGTGCTGTGTCATGGCGGCTGTGTGTGGGCAGGCTTCGGCCTGGCCGGGTTTCCAAGTTTCCCGGTATTCCTACCCTGCACACAGCTGCCACCCAATCCCGTAGGAAGGATCGTGGCAGCTCCAACTAAAACTTGGAGCCTCATGCATGCTTACCTCAAGTCCAAGCAGGACCCTCGCATTCGTTCTCCACCGTTGTTCTTCAACGGCCATCAGCTACCTTGCCGTCAGCCAATCCCGCTCCGTCCCCGGTCATTCGGAGGTGCGGCCATGACTGACCAAGAACGCCTCTCCACCATCCAAAGCTACGCCTGGACCCTAGAACTGCTAGGCGAGGCCCTGGTCCAGCACGATGAAATGCTCGAGTGCGAACACAACCCGCGGCTGAGCTTTCGCAACACGGCCGGTATCCATCAGGCGATCCGGATCATCAGCCGATTGGCCAGTGAGCAGTGTGGGAAGGTAATGGAACGAAGCGAGCAGGATCTGGAGCGTTAGGCCAGATCGTTGCTCGAGGGTGAGGCCAGATTGGGGCTGCTGCGCAGCCCCCGTTGACTCGAGTTCAACCTATGGTGATGGCCGCATTCAACATCAACACCACCATCAGCCCGACCACCGCCACGATGGACTGCACCACCGAGATGGTCTTGGTGGCTTCGCCCACGGTCATGCCAAAGGATTCTTTCACCATCCAGAAGCCTGCATGGTTCGCATAGTTGAAGAACAGCGAACCGCAGCCGATGGACAGGGCCAGCAAAGGCAGGTTAAGGCTGGGGTCTGCACCTGCCAGCGGTGCGAGCAAGCCGGCAGCCCCTACGATACCGACCGTGGCGGAACCGGTAGACACCGAGAGCAACATCGCGATCAGCCACCCCAGGATCAGGGGAGGGAAGGCAGATTGCTGGGTCAGGTGCACAATGGCATCGCCAACCTTGGCGCTGGTCAGCATCTCCTGGAAGGCACCGCCACCGGCAATGATCATGATGATCGAGGCAATTGGCTTGAGGCTTTTGCCCAGTGCATCGCGCAGCTGTTCGGCGTCGCCGCCGCGCGCAAGCACTAGGCTGGCGCCAGCGAACAGCACGCCCAGCAGCATGGCGATCAGCGGGTTGCCCAGGAAGCTGGCCAGTTCCAGCAGTGCATTGCCTTTGGGCAGCAGCATCTCGGCGACGGCATGCACCAGCATCAGGATGGCCGGCAGCAATGCGGCCAGCATGCCGACCATTACCCCGGGGCGGGGGTGGCCATCGGCTTTTTCAGCCAGTGTGAACTGGTCCAGCAATGCCTGATCGGGCCGCGTGTTCATGCGCGGTGAAATGAACATGCCGTACAGCGGGCCGCCCAGGATCATTGCCGGAATGGCGGCAAGGAAGCCATAGAGCATGGTGGGCCCAACCGAGGTCTTGAGCACGGCGATGGCGGTCAGGGGGCCTGGGTGCGGCGGTACCATGCCGTGCATGGCGGCAAGCGCCGAAATGACCGGCACACCTACATACACATACGCCGAGCCTTTGAAGCGCGCCTTGCTTTCCAGTTTGCGCGCCACGCTGAATATCAGCGGCAGCATGATCACCAGGCCGACTTCGAAAAACATGGGGATGCCAATGACGAAGGCAACCAGCATCATGGCCCAAGGGATCATGCGGTCGGAGGTGCGCTTGAGGATGACATCCGCGACCTGTTCCGTGACGCCAGCGTCAGCCAGGATCTTGCCGAGCATTGCACCCAGCGCGATCACCACCCCCACTGCGCCCAGTGTCTTGCCGGCGCCGGTGAGCAGGTGGGCGACTATGCTGCCTGGCGCCATATGCGTCGCGAAGCCCACGCCAATGGACACCACCAGCAAGGCCAGCAGCGGATGCATTTTCAGGCGCGAAACGATGAGCGCCACCAGCACCAGAACACTGGCCAGTGCCGTCAGTAATAGCTGTATATCTAAGGGGGTCATTCAAGGAGTCTCGGTTGGGCTGGCGCTCGGGCTGCACTCAGGGTTTGAAGGCGTGACGGGCGTTTCCACGGGGCATGCCCAGGTGGCTGCCGTTGGGCTGCTGCTACGGTTTCGAGGAAGGGGACGCGGCTTTGCGCTAGCTGCCGCTCACAGGCGGGCGCCTGGTAACGGAAGGTGGGCAGCAGGGAGGCGTGGCGCTGAGGCCGGTGGGCGGCGGTGTGGCGACGGGGCACTTGGGCAGCATAGTCATCGGTTGATTCACCTTGTTGTATGGTCATCTATATGAATCTGACCAAAGTATTTGTGCTGCCGTGGAACACTGTCAAGTGAAGGTCGTCGCATCATCTTGGGTGGCCATTTAGCCCCGGCAGGCAATACTTCTCTCTATACGCAGGCGTGTTCCTGGTGGCGCGCGCCGCTGGGAGGTGTCTGGTGAACAAATTAACGATTGTGGGTGCCGGCCTGGTCGGCGAGGCGGCGGCGCAGATCATCGCCCGGGATGAGTTGTGCCGTGAGCTGGTGTTGATGGACGTGCAGGGTGAACTGGCGCAGGGCAAGGCGCTGGACGTTTGGCAGGCGGCTGTGGATTCAGGTTCCGATACCCATGTTCACGGCGGGGCCAAAGCCGAGATGCTGGAGGGGTCCGAGCTGGTGGTGATCACGGCGGGCGTGCCGCGCAAGCCCGGCCAGTCGCGCCAGGATGTATTGAGTACCAACCTGCCAATCCTCGACAGCATCATGGCGGATATCAAGCACCACGCGCCGACAGCGACGGTGCTGGTGGTGTCCAACCCGGTCGATGTGCTCACCTACCGCGCCTGGAGCGTCAGCGGGCAGGGGCGCGACAAGGTGTTTGGGCAGGCGGGGGTGCTGGATACCGCGCGCATGAAGTGTTTCATCGCCGAGCAAACCGGGTTTTCTGCACGGGATATCACGGCGTTGGTGCTGGGCGGGCATGGCGACAGCATGGTGCCGCTGATGCGCTACTGCCAAGTCGGCTCGGTGCCGCTGTCGCACTTCCTGTCCAGCGAGCAGATCGAACAGATTGTCGAGCGCACCCGTAAGGGCGGCGGCGAGATTCTGGGGTTGAAAAAGACGGGGAGCGCCTGCGATGCACCCGGCGTGGCCATTGCGCAGATGGTCGATGCCATTGCCAATGGACGGAACCGTATTTTGCCGGCGGTGGCGATTCTCGAGGGCGAGTATGGGCGAACGGATATCGCCATGGGTGTGCCCTGTGTACTGGCAGAGAAGGGGCTTGCGCGGGTGATCGAGTTGCCGCTGGATGCGCAGGAACAGGCAATGTTCGATCAATCGGCAGACCAGGTGGCACGGGATATTGCTGAAATGAAGGCGCTGTGACGTTATGGGAGCTTTAGCCGCGAAGAATCCAACGCGGTGCATGGCACCGGCTGCGCCGGTGTTCGCGGCTAAAGCCGCTCCCACAGTGTCCCTGCCAGTTCAGCCTTCAGCGCTGATAAGCCTTGCCAAAATGCCGTTCCAGGCGCGCCTGCAGCAGCTCCAGCAGTATCGACAGCACCCAGTAGATCACGGCGGCGGTGGTCAGCATTTCCAGGTAGCGATAGCTCGAACGCCCATACGACTGCGCCAGAAACATCACCTCCCAAACCCCCATCACGGATATCAGCGACGAGTCCTTGAGCATCGAGATGAACTGGTTGGCGGTGGGCGGAATGATCACCCGCATGGCCTGGGGCAGGATGATGTGGCAGAAGATCTGCGGCGTGCGCATACCCAGCGCCAATGCTGCTTCACGTTGCCCACGGGCCACGCCGAGGATGCCGGCGCGGAAGATCTCGCTCAGGTAGGCCCCGTAGTTCAGCGACAAGGCAATGATGCCGGCGCTGATGGCGCCGGGTACCAGGCCCACCTGCGGCAGCCCCAGGTAGATCAGCAGAATCTGGATCAGCAGCGGCGTGCCACGGAAGAACGAGGTGTAGAAGCTGGCCACACCCACCAGCACCGCGCTGTTGGATAACCGTGCCAGCGCGGCCGCAAAGCCGAGCAGCACGGATACCACCATCGAGCACAGGCACAGGAACAGGGTCAGTGCGGCGCCTTGCAGAAAACCATTGGGCCCCAGCTTGAAACCGGCCAGGTTGGGAAACTTCTCCAGAATGATGGCGAACTTCAGGTCAAAGCTGAGGAAGAAGGCGACAAACAGCCCGAACAGCGCCAGCCAGGTCAGCAGTAACCGGGTGCGAAAGCCGAACAGGCCGGCGCCCGCAGGCTTTGCCACGGGCTTGGGGGAGGGAGGGAAGGTGCTCATTTGCTGATGTCGGCGCCAATCCATTTCTGCGACAGCTTGGCCAGGGTGCCATCAGCCTTCAGCTCGGCGAACACCTGGCGTACCTTGGCATCCCACTCAGGGTCGCCTTTTTCGATGGCTACCGCGTTGGGCTCTTCATACAGCGGCGCGCCGGCCAGCTTGAAGCGCTTGTCTTGCTGCAGGCGCGGCTGCGCGGTCACCAGGTTGGTAATGATGGCGTCCAGGCGCACGCCAGTGCCCAGGCCCAAGTCCTGGAAGGCGACGTTTTCAGTGTCGTAGGGCGCAGCCTGCACGAAGTCGAACGGGTAATCGATCTTCTGGTCTTCCTTGCCTTCAATGACCAGGTTCTTGTTCAGGTAGCTTTCGTAGCTCGATGCACTGATCGAACCTACCTTGCGGCCTTCCAGGTCTTTGGCGCCATGGATGCGCTCATCCGAGGCATTGACCACGATCACGGCGGGCGATGCGTAGTACTCCACAGGGAAGTCGAACACCTCGGCGCGCGCCTTGCTCGGGGTCATCGAGCAAATGCAGATGTCATAGCGCCCGCTCCAGCGGCCAGCGGCAATCACGTCCCAGGACGGTGTTTCCAGGCGCAGTTTGACGCCGAGCTTGTCGGCCACTGCCTTGGCCACGTCCACGTCGTAACCGTCGAGCTGGTTGTGGTCATTGAGGAAGGAAAACGGCGGGTAGCTTTCCATCAGCACGTTGACCATTTCCTTGCGCGATTCAACCCGCTCCAACGTGGCGCCAGCAAAGGCTTGGGTGGCAGTTGCGAGCAGTACAAGGCCCGCACCCAGCAGAGAAGAAAATCGCATGTACATACCTGATATGTTGGGCAAATGGGTGATAGGGTATTTAATAGTTATAACCCTAATCCCCATAATGAATTTTATTCATAAGAACCTTCAGAGAAGTTATATGGCAGAGCGAACGATGGTAATTCTGGACGGTGGCATGGGCCGAGAGCTGCAGCGCAGTGGTGCACCGTTTCGCCAGCCCGAGTGGTCGGCGCTGGCGCTGAGCGAGGCGCCGGAGGCGGTCGTGGGCGTGCATGCAGCCTTCATCGATGCGGGTGCGCAGGTCATCACCAGCAACAGCTATGCAGTAGTGCCGTTCCACATCGGTGAAGAACGCTTTGCCGCCGAAGGGCGACAGCTGGCCCATATCGCAGGCCAGCTTGCGCGGTACGCGGCAGATAGCGGCGCGCACCCGGTCAGGGTGGCAGGTTCGCTGCCGCCGCTGTTCGGGTCCTACCGGCCCGACCTGTTCCAGCCCGAGCGTGTGGCAGAGGTGCTGACCCCGTTGCTCCAGGGCCTGGCCCCGCATGTTGACCTGTGGCTAGCCGAAACCCAGAGTTCCGTGGCCGAAGTGCGAGCCATTCATAGCCACTTGCCGGCAGACGGCAGGCCGTTCTGGGTGTCCTTCACCCTGCAGGACGAGGACGTCGACGAGGTTCCGCGCCTGCGTTCCGGTGAACCGGTGGCCGAAGCCATCGAGGCCGCAGTCAGCCTGGGGGTGGCTGCAGTGTTGTTCAACTGCAGCCAGCCTGAGGTGATCGGCGCCGCCATTGATGTCGCGCGCTCGGTCATCGAGCGACACAACGCCGAGATTGCCATCGGTGCCTATGCCAACGCATTCCCGCCGCAGCCCAAAGAAGCCACTGCCAACGATGGCCTGGACGAACTGCGCGAAGACCTCGATCCGCCGGGTTACCTGGCATGGGCCAAGGACTGGCGTGCGCGGGGTGCCAGCATGGTCGGCGGTTGCTGTGGCATCGGCCCGGAGCATATCGCCGAGCTGAAGCGCAACCTGGCTTAAGCGCCCACGTGGCCGGGCGGCTTTGCTAGAGGCGAACAGTCGCTGACGTTGAGCCTGGCCCGGCGTATCGAGGTCGGCTATCTGGAAGAGGTGCAGGTGTTCGCTGTGTGCCCCGAATAGCCCTTTTCTCTATGACGAGTACCACGGGTCAACGCACAAACCGTGGTACCGCCCGTACATAGATCAGTTCGCTCACCAGCTCTACCAGGGTTTGCGTGATCACGGCTGCCGCTGCCAACCCGCGCATCTCTTCTGGCAGCGCCAGCGCCAGCGGCAGCACCACCAGCGAGTTGCGCGTGGCTGCGCTGAACGTCACCGAGCGTGCCTCGCTGGCCGGCAGGCGCAGCAGGCGCGCACAGATGAAACCGAGCACCGGCGCCAGCAGCATAAAGCCGATGTATACCGGAACGACCGGCAGCAAACGGTCGAAATCACGCAGTACCACGACAATCTGCGAAGCGATCACCACCATCAGCACCAAGGCCATGGCCGGCACCGGCAACCACGCCCAAGCGTCGTTCCAGGTCGCGACTGCGCGCGAGCGCCGGGTACCGGCGCTGGTGAGCACCGCGAGGGCCATCGGCAACACGATCAACAGCGCGAAGGCTTCCACGAACGGGGTGATGGAAATTGCCACCTGGCTGCTGCCACCTAGCATCAGGGCCAGGTACACCGGCAGCAGCACCAGTTGCGCCAGCAATAACAGGGGGGTTGCGGCCAGGGTCAGGCGTGAGTCGCCTTTGCCAATGTGGGTGAACACCACCACGTAGTCGATGCAGGGCGTAAGCAGCACCAGCAAGGCCCCGACGAGGATCGCCGGGTGTTCCACCAGCCCACGGGTGATGGCCCAGACAAGCAGCGGAACGAGAACGAAATTGGCCAGTAGCAGGGCCGTGATGAAGCGGCGGTTACCCAGGCCCTGGCGCAGGTCGAGGAAGGGTATTTGTAGGAACATCGCGTACATCAGCACGGCGATGGCGGGGGTGATCAGGGCTTCAAGCTGGCGCGCAGTGTCGCTGGCCAGCAGGCCGAAGACGATAGCGACCAGTACGGCGGCGAAGTAGATGGGGATCTGCCGGGTTTCGAGTTGCTCTCTGGTCAAGGTGTGGCCTGTGGTTGGTGGTGTCAAACAGGGTAATACGTGATGGCACGTGGCTGCTCGAAATCATTCCCTGTGGGAGCGGGCGTGCCCGCGAACACCGGCGCAGCCGGTGCCATCCACCGCGTAGCCTTCTTCGCGGGCACGCCCGCTCCCACAGGATGTGTATCAGGCCTGCGAACGTGTTTCATGGTCCGTTCACGAAAAAGCCCGGCACTGGGCCGGGCTCTTTCACTTCAGGCAAGCGCCAATCAGTTGCCGTAAACCGGCAGCTTCTTGCAGATGGCCTTGACCTTCTCACGAACGGCGTCGATCACCGCTTCGTTGTTCAGGTCGGCCAGGATGTCGCAGATCCAGCTCGCCAGTTCCTTGCACTCGGCTTCTTTGAAACCACGGGTGGTAACGGCTGGGGTGCCGAAACGCAGGCCCGAGGTGACGAACGGCGAACGCGGGTCGTTCGGTACCGAGTTCTTGTTGACGGTGATGAAAGCTTTGCCCAGGGCGGCGTCAGCATCCTTACCGGAGATTTCCTGCTTGATCAGCGACAGCAGGAACAGGTGGTTCTGGGTGCCACCGGAAACCACGTCGAAACCGCGCTCGATGAACACGCTGGCCATGGCCTGGGCGTTCTTCACGACCTGCTGCTGGTAAGCCTTGAACTCTGGCTGCAGGGCTTCCTTGAAGCAGATGGCCTTGGCCGCGATGACGTGCTCCAGCGGGCCGCCCTGTGCGCCCGGGAAGACGGCGGAGTTCAGCTTCTTCTCGATGTCGGCGTTGGCACGGGCCAGGATCAGGCCGCCGCGCGGGCCGCGCAGGGTCTTGTGGGTGGTGGTGGTGACCACGTCGGCGAACGGAACAGGGTTCGGGTACACGCCAGCGGCAACCAGGCCGGCAACGTGGGCCATGTCGACGAACAGGTAGGCACCGACCTTGTCGGCGATGGCGCGGAAGCGGGCGAAGTCCAGAACCTGAGAGTAGGCCGAGAAGCCGGCAACGATCATCTTCGGCTTGTGCTCGACAGCCAGACGCTCGACTTCGTCGTAGTCGATCAGGCCATTGCCGTCGATGCCGTACTGGATGGCGTTGTACAGCTTGCCCGAGGAGCTTACCGAAGCACCGTGGGTCAGGTGGCCACCGTGTGCCAGGCTCATGCCCAGGATGGTGTCACCGGCCGACAGCAGGGCCAGGTAGACGGCAGCGTTGGCCTGGGAGCCAGCGTGCGGCTGTACGTTGGCGTAGTCGGCGCCGAACAGCTCCTTGGCACGGTCGATGGCCAGTTGCTCGACGACGTCGACGTATTCGCAACCGCCGTAGTAGCGCTTGCCTGGGTAGCCTTCGGCGTACTTGTTGGTCAGGACCGAGCCCTGAGCTTCCATGACTGCCGGGCTGGTGTAGTTTTCCGAAGCGATCAGCTCGATATGCTCTTCCTGGCGCAGAGCTTCTTGCTGCATGGCTTCGAAGAGCTCGGCGTCGTACTTGGCAATGGTCAAATCACGGCTGAACATGGCGGTCCTCAAGGATCGGGGTAATTTGGGTGTGCATTCTAACCGATTGATTCGCGGCTGGCATATGAAGTGGCATCAAGTCGCGGACCAATGGGCTTCATCTTGCATCCCGCGCCGTTTCTGGGCTGGGTGGGGGCAGGAGTTGACTCGCAGGTCCGCTTTTTTATGCACAATTCAGTCGCGGCACCGTACTTGTAGGAGCGGGTTTACCCGCGAAGAAGGCGGCGCGGTGGATGGCACCGGCTTCGCCGGTGTTCGCGGGTAAACCGGCTCCTATGGGAACCTTGTGAACAGGCAGCGTTCGGGTCAGTGGAACATGAACAAGGTCTCGTTGGAGAATTGCGCCTCGAACTGATGCGCCGGCATCGGCCGCCCGAACAGATAGCCCTGCACCTCGTCGCAACCATGCTCGCGCAGAAACTCCAGCTGTTCGTGGGTTTCCACGCCCTCGGCGATGACTGCCAGGTTGAGGCTGTGGGCCATGGCGATGATCGCCCGGGCAATCTGCGCGTCCTGCTCGCCTTCGGGCAGGCCGTCGACGAAGGTACGGTCGATCTTCAGTACGTCGATGGGGAACTGCTTGAGGTAGTTGAGCGACGAGTAGCCGGTGCCGAAGTCGTCTACCGCAATGCTCAGGCCGAGGTTCTTCAGGCTGGCAAGAATCTGCAGCGCCTCGTTTACCTCGCGCATCAGGATACTTTCGGTCAACTCCAGCTCCAGGCATGCCGGCGGCAGGCCGCTTTCATCCAGGATGTTGGCAATCCGCGTGCCCAGCTGGCCGTCGGAGAACTGCCGCGCCGAAATATTCACCGACACTTTCGGCACTCGCACCTTGGCCTTGTGCCAGGCCTTGAGCTGGCGGCTGGCCTCGCGCAGCACCCAATCGCCCACGTCCACCACCAGGCCCAGTTCCTCGATCACCGGGATGAAGTCGCCCGGCGGCACCAGGCCGCGGGTCGGGTGACGCCAGCGCAGCAGCGCTTCGGCGCCGGTCAGGCGCTTGCCGTCGCCGCTGAACTGCGGCTGGTAATAGAGGATGAACTCGTTCTGCTCCATGGCATGGCGCAGGTCGCTTTCCAGCTCCAGGCGCTCCAGGGCGCTGGCGTTCATTTCGGCCTGGTAGAACTGGAAGTTGTTCTTGCCGCGCTCCTTGGCGTGGTACATGGCGGTGTCGGCGTTCTTCATCAGCTGGCTCAGCTCACTGCCATCCTGTGGGCTGAGGGCGATGCCGATGCTGGCGGTGACGAAGAACTCGCGGTTTTCCAGCACGAACGGCCGCACCAGGCTGCCGAGGATGTTCTCGGCCACGTGGATGGCGCGGTTCAGGGCCATTTCGCGGGTGGGGCGCGGCTGCAGCAGCAGGGTGAACTCGTCGCCGCCCATGCGTGCCACCGTGTCATCGTCATCCACGCAGGCCAGCAGGCGCAGGGCCATGTCCTTGAGCATGCGGTCGCCGGCCGCATGGCCGAGGGAGTCGTTGATCGGTTTGAAGCGGTCGAGGTCGAGGAACATCAGCACAACCCAGGCCTTCTGCCGCTCGGCCTGCTGCAGGGCATTGTACAAACGGTCCTGGAACAGTGTGCGGTTGGGCAGGTGGGTAAGGGCGTCGTAGTAGGCCAGGCGGTGGATGCGCTGTTCGCTGGCTTTGCGTTCGCTGATGTCGGTGAAGAAGCACACGTAGCTGGCCAGGTCGCCTTCGTCGTCCAGTACCGCCGTGATGCCGACCCAGGCCGGGTAATGGTCGCCGTCACGGCGCTTGAGCCACACCTCACCTTCCCAGCTGCCGCGCTGGTGCAGTTGCTTGACCACATAGCGCAGGTGGCCTTCCTGCTGTTCGTCGACAGTGAGCATGCCCGGCAATTGGTCGAGCACTTCACTGACGGCGTAACCGCTGACGCGGCTGAACGCCTCGTTGGCCTGAACGATATAGCCGGCCGGGTCGGTGATGAGGATCGCCGACGTGGAATGTTCGAATACGGTCGCGGCCATGCGCAGGTCTTTCTCGGCGCGGCGTTGCTGGCTGATGTCGCGGCCCACCCCAAGTACGCCTTCGAAGCGTTGGTCATCGTCCCACACCAGCACCAGGCGCAGCTCGATCGGG
>Ga0182745_1002317_pt1 | contig 17201 bp, 16 predicted proteins | sample eDN3rd30CKraftBY_FD_128523 | JGI IMG/M metagenome (GOLD analysis project Ga0182745, IMG submission 128523) | Enriched backyard soil microbial communities from Emeryville, California, USA - eDNA 3rd pass 30_C Kraft BY (version 2) (version 2) | ecosystem: Environmental > Terrestrial > Soil >...
AAAAGGCTTTCCATATCTGATTGCTTTTCCTTTGCTAACGCCGCTAATTTTTTCCAGTTCCTCCATTGTTGTTGGATACATAGTTGCCATATCTTCAAGCGACGATTCTAAAAAAATAACAAAAGGAGGCAGTTTCTTTTCTGTTGCTACTTTCTTTCGAAGAGCTTTCAGGCTCTCCATAAGTTTATCATCGGCCGCGCCGGTGCCTGCCTGAATTGCATCTCCTTCTTCATCATCAGCATTTGCTTCTTCAAATAAATTATTAAGTACAATTTTAAACGATACAGGTTTCTTTAAAAAAGCGCTTCCTTTTTTTGTGATCTTTAAAACACCATATTCTACAATATCTTTTTCAAGAATACCATTCAGCAACATCTGCCTGATAAGGCTGTTCCAGAAATGATTTTCTTTATCGTTGCCCGATGCAAAGGCATCAATATTCTCATGCCGGTACATTTGCACCTGCGGTGTGATTTTTCCTGTAAGAATATTTAAAATGTAGTCTATTGTAAAGTGCTCTCCCAAAGCTTTGATAACGTTAAGCACTGTTACAACATCTTTTTTAGCTTCAATTTTTTCTTTCGGATTTAAGCAGTTATCGCAATGCCCGCAACTTTTATTGTCGTTATAATCTTCACCAAAATAATAAAGCAAAGTTTTTCTGCGGCACACGCTGCTTTCTGCATAAGCAATAGTTTCACCAATCAATTGTGCACCTACTTCTCTTTCACTTAAAGGCTTTTCCCTTAAAAAATGCTCAAGTTTTGAAACGTCTTTGTGGCTGTAATACAGTATGCATCTGCCTTCCAGGCCATCTCTGCCGGCGCGGCCGGTTTCCTGATAATAATTTTCTATTGATTTAGGAATGTTATAATGAATAACAAAACGAACATCGGGTTTGTCTATTCCCATTCCAAATGCAATAGTGGCAACAATTACCTGCACATCTTCATTTAAAAACTGGTCTTGCCTTAATGATCTTAATTTACTGTCGAGGCCGGCATGGTAGGCAACGGCTTTTATGCCATTAGCATTAAGCATATCGGCAAGTTCTTCGGTAGTTTTGCGGTTTAATGTATAAATAATCCCGCTTTTATTTTTGTTAGATTGAATAAACCTTACAATACTTGAATTTGTATCCTTAAGTTTAATTTTTGGCAAAACTTCGTATGAAAGATTTGGCCTGTTGAATGATGAAATAAAAACCTGAGGGTCGCGAAGGCCCAAATTTTTTATAATATCACTTTGAACTTTAGGAGTTGCAGTTGCAGTTAATGCAATTAAGGGTGCATCATCATTTATCAATTTCATTGTTTCCCTTAAACGCCTATATTCCGGCCTGAAATCATGGCCCCATTCGCTTATGCAATGTGCTTCATCAACAGCAAAAAATGATATAGTTAACGATTTAAAAAATTCAATATTCTCATCTTTAGTCATAGTTTCCGGCGCCACATACAAAAGTTTTGTTTTGCCTGAAGTAAGGTCATCTTTTACCTGCTTCTGCTGACTTTTATTAAGAGTGCTGTTTAAAAAATGAGCAACATTATCGTTGCTGTTATAACTTCTAACTAAATCAACCTGATTTTTCATCAGAGCGATAAGCGGAGAAACAATTATAGCAACACCTTCCGAAACAATTGCAGGCAATTGATAACAAAGGCTTTTACCGCCGCCTGTTGGCATAATGCCGAAAGTGTCATTTCCTGAAAGAAGGCTTTTAATTATGCTTTCCTGTGTGCCTTTAAAAGCATCAAAACCAAAATATTTTTGCAGTTCAGAAATAAGGTCTGCCTTTTTACCTGTGGCAGTTTTAATCGGTTTTTTATCTGTTTTAGATTTTGGATTATTCATAAGAAATATTTCTCCTTTAAAAAGGGGTTGCGAAGTTACTTTATATTATTTTAGAAACCGGCATCTTTAGCTTTAAGTTAGCAGTTTTTTGGCTAATTCAATTAAAAAATTTACTAACATAAATTCGTGAACTATTAATGACAATAAATTCAATATATCATTCATTTAATTTAGGTTTGCGGCGGATATGGATAAACAAGCCATTATAAATTCTGCAATTAACACAATATCAATTGAGAGTGAAGCAATTATTGCTTTAAAAGAAAATATTGAGAATGGTTTTGCGGAAGCAGTTACTAAAATTTTTGAATGCAAGGGCCGTTTGGTGGTGAGCGGAATTGGGAAAAGTTCCATTATTGCGCAAAAAATTGTTGCTACTTTTAACAGCACCGGAACGCCGGCTACATTTATGCATGCTGCAGATGCCATTCACGGCGATTTAGGAATGATTCAGCCGGAGGATATTGTGCTCATTATCAGCAAAAGCGGCAACAGTCCTGAAATTAAAGTGCTTGCACCTCTTGTAAAAGGTTTTGGAAATACTTTAATAGGCATGGTTGGTAATACATCTTCATTTCTTGCGCTTAACAGCGATGTGGTTTTAAATACCACAGTGAAAGTTGAAGCATGCCCAAACGATTTAGCTCCTACTTCAAGCACTACTGCACAAATGGTGATGGGCGATGCTATTGCGGTTTGCCTGATGAATATAAGAGGTTTTAATAAAAACAACTTTGCAAAATTCCACCCGGGTGGAAACCTTGGCAAAAAGCTTTACCTGAAAGTAAAAAGCATCTGCGGGCCGCAAAAGCCTTCTGTAACGCCGAATTCTTCAATTAAAGATGTTATTGTAGAGATGACTAAAAGCAGGCTTGGAGCTACGGCGGTATTAGATGAAAACAACGAAATTGCCGGAATAATAACTGATGGCGACATAAGAAGAATGCTTCAAAAAAATGATTTGATAAACGAATTGACCGCCTCAGATATTATGGCAAAAACTCCCAAAATAATTGATGATGATGCACTGGCAGTTGAAGCTCTTGAAAAGATGCGTTCAAATAATATAAACCAGCTTTTGGTTGTTAGCAACAATAATTATTCAGGAATTATACATTTGCAGGATTTAATAAGGGAAGGAATAATTTAAAGATGAAAAAAATGGACAAAAACAATTTTGTGGCTATTATGGCAGGAGGTATTGGAAGCCGCTTTTGGCCAAAAAGCCGCACTGAATTGCCGAAACAATTTTTGGATATTCTCGGCCACGGCCGAACCCTTATACAAAGTACTTTCGACAGGTTTGCGAAATTTATTCCACCGGAAAATATTTATGTTGTAACAGCAGATTCTTATAAGGGCCTTGTTGCCGAACAACTTCCGGAGCTTAATAAAAAAAATATTCTTGGTGAGCCGTCAAGAAAAAATACAGCTCCCTGCATTGCTTATATATCATATAAAATAAACGAACTAAACCCGGAGGCGAATTTAATTTGTGCACCGGCAGATCATTTAATAAATAATCATGAAAAATTTGAAGAGGTTTGTTTAAATGCATTGAACTTCACTGCAAACATAAAAGCCCTCGTTACATTAGGTATTAAACCCACCAATCCCAATACAGGTTTTGGCTACATTCAGCATGAATTATTTGCTGTAAGCGAAAATGTTTATAAAGTAAAAACCTTTACAGAAAAACCCGACCTTGAATTAGCAAAAACATTTTTGTCGAGCGGCGACTTTTTATGGAATGCCGGCATTTTTGTTTGGCAAACTCAAAATATTATTTCCGCTTTCGAGAAATTCCTGCCTGAAATTCATGACCTTTTCGATTCAGAAAAAAATCTTTTAAATACTGAGAAAGAAGCTGAAGCGATAGACAGGATTTATCCTCAATGCTTTAATATTTCCATTGATTATGGAATTATGGAAAAGGCAGATAATGTTTATGTTATTCCGTCAACCTTCGACTGGAGCGACCTTGGCACCTGGAAATCGGCTTACGATTGCCTTGAAAAAGATTATCTCGGCAATGCTGTTTCAGGAGAAAATGTTATGGTGATTGATGCTACAAATAACATGATACAGTCAACCGGCAAACGTCTTATGGTTCTGCAGGGAATGGACAATTACATTATTGTTGACACCGATGATGTTCTTTTAATTTGTAAAAAAGATAAAGAACAGGATATTAAAGAATATGTTGCCGAAATAAAAAGAAATAAAGGCGAAAAATATATGTGATTACAAATTGTGAAGTGAATTATAATATTCAATCGCTTTTTCTAAATCTTCCGGAACATCAATTTTTATCATATTTTCATGAGTAATCACCATTCTTAATTTGATTCCATTTTCCAAAAATCGGAGGCATTCTATTTTTTCTGCAGCCTCAAGTTTGCCTTCTTCAAGTTCAACAAATTTCAACAGTGCATGTTTCCGGAATGCATAAACTCCTATATGTTCATTATATATAGAATCAATAGTTTTATCTCGATAAAAGGGAATTGGTGACCGGCTAAAAAAGATTGAGTCATTGTTTTTATCAACCACAACCTTTACGATATTTGGGTTTTGTGCTTTTTCAATATCTACAAAAGGTTTCATTAATGATGCAACCTGAACTTCATTATCATTAAAGGCATCAAGTAAATTTTTAAGAGCAACTTGGTTCACAAAAGGTTCATCACCTTGAACATTTAAAATAATATCTGCATCAATGTTTCGTGCAATCTCTTCAATTCTGTCGGTTCCGCTTTCGTGAGGTAATTTGCTTAAATACACTTCACCGCCGGCATTTTCAATTTCGGAAAAAATTACTTCACTATCGGTAACAACAATAACCGAATCAAACAGGTTTGTTTTTAAAGTGTTTTCGTATGTATGAGTAATAATTGATTTACCCGCTATTTTTTGAATAAGCTTGTATGGGAATCGTGTAGCCGCAAACCTTGCGGGAATCATTGCAATTTTCTTCATTATCAATTGTAAACAAATCCGGCTTCAGGAAGGCTATCACATTCATAGCCGCAGTTTTGGCATTGGTAAACATTTTCAACAGACACGGCATAACTTGAAAACAGCCATGTTAAAAATGCAACGAGATAGTTTTTCCTTGCCGGTTTCGGAATTTCTAAAAAATTATTTGAAAAGCATTTTGGGCAAACGGTATTTTTAAGTTTTTCATATTCAAATTCCGCCAGCAGGCGGCTAGCAAAATCAAAATCTTTATCTGCAACCACAAGTTTTATGTAACCGATTGCAGTAGAAATAACGGGGCCGATAGTAACTGTATTTTCATCAAATAAATAACAGTTCAACCCTCTGTCTTGCAGTTTTGTAAGAAATATTCTTGCGCTAAAATAGTTATCAAATGTTTTTATGACAACCGAATTCATTTTATTATTTTCTACAATTTACATTTAATAACGGGTATAAAAAAAAGAAGCTGAGCCCGTCAACTTCTTCTTTTTTTCCTTTTTGCCCGCTTAGCTATAATACCTCACCGCGTCCGGCATTTCTGTTTCTGCTGCTGGCAGAACCGCCTTTTCTTCCGGCTTCTCTTGCTTCCTGAGAATTAAACTGATGTGCTTTTCCCGCTAAATGTGCAGCCTTTCCTCCTTTAGAAGAAATTTGCCTTTGTTTTTCCTGATCCATAGATGCAAAACCTCTTCTTGAGGTGCGTGAACCGGATTCAGACATTTCCGGATTGTTGCTTTTTCTAACTGGCATGTTTCGTAAATTTAGTAATTAAAGAATGCTTTTAACGCACCACACATTATGCCAGAATTTTATATAAAAGGTGTAACTTATTACCCTTTATTTTTATTTCTAAGAAACTCCTCCACCTTTTCAACACTGTTACTTCCAACGGCATTTACTGCCTCAAAAAGTTGCTGCTCAGAAACGCCAAATTTTTGAGCCCAATAATTCATTTCATATTTTTCTGAGGTATTAATTCTGCTTCTGTCTTGTGGGCCTTTGATGTCTTTATTGTCCATAGTATTGTTTTTAAAACCATAACTATGCACATAGGTTGCCAATTTGAATCAGCCTGATTTATATTAATTGTATTACGCAGAACCTGCGATTACAAAATTAAATCACAAGAAGTGCCGATAATTTTGCACAAAAAAAGGCAACTTGCTACTCGCTTTATTAAAAATTTAATCTTCTTATTGAGCTTATTACTTCACCATCAATGGCATTACAAGCATTAAAAGATCTTCGTCTTCATTTTGTTCAGCAGGCTTTATTATTCCGGCTTTAGATGGAGTACTCAATGCTATTTTAATTTCGTCTGTTTCGGCGCTGTTAAGCATTTCAATGAGAAACTTTCCATTAAATGCAATTTGAAGATCTCCGCCATCAAATTGACAATCCATTCTTTCATTACCTTCAAAATTGTAATCCATATCCTGAGCAGAAAGTTGTAATTCGTTTCCTATAATATTTAATACTATCTGATTTGAACTTTTATTACTGAAAACATTTACTCTCTTCAATGCATTTTGAAAATCAGTACGGCGAACTGTTAATGTGTAAGGGTTATCAGCAGGAATTACAACCTTATAATCCGGGAAACGAGCATCTACAAGACGGCATATAAGCTCGGTGCTGCCATGTGTTACAAATAAATGCTTGTCATTAAAAGATAGTTCAATCTCATCTTCATTTTCCGGCAAAGCCGATTTCAGTAACGACAATGGTTTTTTGGGAACTATAAATGAATCTTTCTTAGGGCTGTTTATGCCGGATAAAGTAAATCTAACCAATCTGTGAGCATCTGTTGCCACGAATGAAATTGAAGTTTTTTCAAGTTCAAAATATACACCTGCCATTGCAGGACGGGTGTCATCTGTACTAATTGCAAATAATGTTTTGTTTATTGCATTCACCAAAGCGCCGCTTGTCATAACAAAAGAATTAGCATCTTCCGCTTGCGGAGCCTTTGGGAAATTGTCAGGGTTTTCACCCATTATTTTATATTTACCCGATTCTGAAGTTATTTCTATAGCAAATGAAGAATCAACATTAAAAGTAAGCGGTTGATCAGCGATATTTTTCAACGACTCCATAAGAATTTTAGCCGGAATACAAACTTTTCCCTTTTCAGAAGCCTCAATTGAAAGCGAAACTTTCATTACAGTTTCAAGATCAGTTGCAACAACAGACAATTTATTAGGTTGTATATCAAATAGAAAATCATCAAGAATTGGGAGAACGCTATTGGAATTAATTACTCCTGCAATTTGTTGTAATTGTTTAAGTAATGCTAATGATGAAACAATAAACTTCATAATAGTTTTTTAAGAGTGTCAAAGATAATATTTACCGTTAAATGGTGGTAAATAAAAAGTTTTTCACAATTACCAAGAGTATGGCAGGTTTATTTCCTCCGGAGGAGAAGGTGAATTTTTGTTTTCTGAAAAAAATTATTGCAACCGGTTCTGATAACTGTCCGTATTATTTCTGATTTTTTTAAGCATCAGGAATATTAGGTTCCACCAACCGCGAAAGTTTATCAAGCGAATCCTGCCATCCCAGATAACAAAAATCTGAAGGGATTGATGGCGGAATATTCTTTTGCTCAATGAAAAGCTCAGTTCCGGCAAGATTTTTTTTAAACCTTATTGTAACGGTCATTTCTTCCGGCATAGAAGGATCGTCAAATTTGTCGCTGATTACCAGCAATTCATTTTCCTTAATTTCCCGAAAAGTGCCACCAAAATATTCGGTTTTTTTAGTGGTAAAATTCATAAAAGCCATACGGTAAGAACCGCCTTCCCGGAAATCCATTGAATCTACTATACCAACGAAGCCATAAGGCGGAATCCAGGATGCATAAGCATTAGCATCAGAAAATGCACTGAAAACTTTTTCAGGCGGCGCCTTAAAAACTTTATGTAATGTTATTGAATTGTCTTGCATGATTTTTAATTTAAATATATTGATTTTAATTTACCATTGGAGATTCCGCCGCTGTTGGTGTTATCACCAACGGCGAATAGCAAATCTCGTTGGAGATAACTCCAACGAGGGCGACAAACAGATAACTCCAACAAGGGCGACAAACAGGTGAAAAAAAATCGGGCCTTAAAAACTTTAAGTAATGTCACTGAATTGTCTTGCATGATTTTTTATTTAAACATATTCATTTTATTTTACCATTGGAAATTATAAAGGCCTGAATATCCAAAATATATTACAGTCAAAAACAAAGAATCAATTAACCCGTGAACAATAATATTTATCCAGATATTTTTATAACGATTGTACAGATATCCGAAAAGAAGGCCCCAAATAAATGTCAAAACTAATCCCGGCCATCCCTGATAAAAATGCGGAATACAAAACAGGATTGAAGTAATTAATATCTTCAAAGGAGCATTTTTTGTTATTGAATTTAATCTTGCAAAAGCAAAACTCCTAAATAATAATTCCTCACCAATTGCTGCACTTAGCCACATTTTCCAAAGCATTTTAAAATATGCCGGAGTGTTTCCTTCAAGTTTTGCGAAATAGGAATAATCAGAAGGCTCATTAAATATTTTATTTACCAAGGGTTGAAAAACAAAGTCAACCGACAGTTCAAAAAGCAGGAAATAAAAGATAATTATTCTTATTTCTTTAATTCCAATCTTTTTAAAGTTTAATTCTCTTACATTACCTGAAATTAGAAATGAAGAAAACAGGATAAATAGAATTATAATTAAAAATGTATAAGGCATTTTGGTTACCGGATTATATATAAGTAGAAATGCAACAGCTAAAAATGCCGCTGAAACTGCCGGGTTTTGCAAAACCTTTTTCATTTTATTATTTTAATTTCAAACAAAAATTAAAATATTTAGCATGCATATCAGAATAAAATTTGATGAATGGCAAATTATTATGGAAGGAAATTTGCAATCGCTAACAAAATAATAGTGGGATGATAAGCAGGTTTTTCTCACGTAAAACAAATGAAATTCTTTCTCCAAAAATTGTTGTAGGAAGATATAGTGACAACAATAAATCTCTGTACCAGGTAAAATTATGGGATGAAGCTGAACGGTTTTTCAAAGAAGGAAAATTTATTGATAGCATCAAATATTTTTTCCTTTATTTAAAAGATGAAAACATAGATAATGTAACTTTTGAAGAACAGAACAATGAATTTAAATTTGAAATAATTCAGGGGCCTAAAATTTTGAGAGGTTTTGGCAACCCAAAATATCTTCACGCAACAGTTGCCCTTGTAGAAATGAAAGACCTGTCTGTTCCCGTTATGCGAAGGCTTCTTGAAGAAAACTTTAAAATGTTTTATTGCAGATTCGCGATGCATGAAAACAAGATTATAATGAAGTTTGATACCGAAACCGAAACAGCAAATCCTAATAAATTATATTATGCTCTTAAAGAAATGGCTGTAGTTGCTAACAGGCAGTCATACATGTTATCAAAAAATTTTCCCTCTTTACGGCGGATAGATTCTGAACATGTTGCCGAACTTCCGGAACATGAAAAAGAAATCAAAATTAAATTCATGAGAAAGTGGATTGCAGATGGCTTTGCAATAATTGACACTCTTGATGCAAATAAAAATGTAAACGGCATATGTATAATACTTTTAAACATCGTTTTTACAATTGATTTCTTTTTGGCCCCGCATGGAAACCTTGCCATTGATTTATATAGAATTCAGGAATTGAATGAAAAAAAAGAATACCCTTCTCAAATACAACGTAACCGTTTAATGAAAGAAGGAATTGAAAAAATTTATAACACCGATGTTTCAGAAATTGCAGCAAACCTTACAGGAGAAATTGCAACGTTTTCTCTTCGTCAGCCAAAAGCAATTACTGAAGTTGAAGAAAATATCCGTAATGCAAACAGCAGTATGGCGTGGTACAAAAGCAACGGTTATTATAACCTCTCAAATATTATTTCAATTTATGGTTTTGCCGTATCTCAATATAAATACAGTTTACCTCGGCCTGTAACGCAGTTTTTTGAAATATTTATGGAAGTAAATTACAGCGATTATTTTTATGAATTTTATGGCCGTTACAATTATTTCGATCCTGAAAAACAACAATTTCATATTCATAAAATTGAAAACGCAATTCACATAGTTGTAAATGTTTGGAGAGCAAAGTATCGTCAGCTTTCATTTCCGGTTGAAAAACTTGAATACAATAATTTGCTTGCTTTTAATTTAAGTTTTACAAGAATTGTTTCAACTCTAAATTTAGATTTGTAATCTGTGGATGTACAAGCTATCATAGAAAAATTCCGTCCTGCCATTATTCAAATTGCAGCTCCCGAAAGCAACGGAACAGGGTTTTATTTAACTGAATATAATTTAATAATAACAAATTTTCATGTTACTGAAGGGGTGTCGGAATTAATAATAAAAGGAAAATCTTTCGACAAAACATTTACAAAGGTTTGGTACACTGATAAAAAACATGACCTTTCATTTCTTAAACCTCCCGATAATGTTGAATTCGGAAATGTTTCTCTTGGTAATTACGAAACTCTAAAAGATGGCGATGATGTAATTGCAATTGGCCATCCCTTTGGGCTAAGTTATTCTGCAACATTGGGAGTAATTAGTAAAGTTGACAGAATAAGGAACGGTTTAAAATATGTTCAAATTGATGCTGCTATTAATCCGGGAAACAGTGGCGGCCCATTAGTTAACAGTTTGGGCGATGTAATTGGGGTAAACTCGTTTATTTATAAAGGAGGAGATAATCTGGGTTTTGCCCTTCCCGTTATGTATCTTAAAGAGGCGCTCACACTTTATATGCCGGTTTATGGGCAGGTTGCAACACGATGTCCCGCTTGCGATTTTCTTGTTACCAAAGCAAACATAGACCTTGAAAGATATTGCCCAAACTGTGGCACAGAAGTTATTCTTCCGGAAACTGAAAGCAGATTTGCTGAACCCGGTGGTATTGCAAAAACAATAGAAGATATTTTGTTAAGCCTTAATAAAAATCCGCGGCTTGCTCGTATTAATACAAATGAATGGGAAGTGCAGGAGGGAAATGAACAGATAAAAATTTCTTATAACCCTGATAATTACTTCATCGCAGGAGATGCTTTTCTTTGCCAGCTTCCACACGACCCTGTTAAAATAAAAGAACTTTACCGGTTTCTTTTAGATGAAAATGATAAACTAAATTCATTAGTCCTGAGTTGTTCAGAACAAGATATAGTTTTAAGTTGTATGTTGTACGATTTGGACCTTAGCTTTGAAAAAGGTAAAGAACAATTCGAAGTGTTGTTTAAGCTGGCAGATAAATATGATAACTTGTTGAAAACGCAATTCGGATGTATTGACAGAATGAGAGAATGATGGAAAACGTAAACCTTGATTTTGCTTTAAATAAAATAAAAGCTTATTGTGCCTATTCAGAAAGATGCCACTTTGATGTGAAAAACAAATTGTATGAAATGAAATTATATCCACATCAAGTGGAGGAAATAGTATCAAAACTAATTGAAGAAAATTTTTTGAATGAGCAGCGGTATGCAACTGCTTACGCAGGAGGAAAGTTTAGAATAAATAAATGGGGAAAGCAAAAAATAATTGCAGGGCTAAAGCAGAAGTATGTAAGTTCTTATTGTATAAAAAAAGCGTTATTGGAAATTGACGAAGATGAGTATTTAAAAACCGCAAGGAAATTAATTGAAATAAAATTCAAACTTCTTGGAAAACATACAGCAGTTAATACCATGAAAGTTAAACAATACATGTTTCAAAAAGGCTATGAAAATTCAGTAATTGATTTTCTTTTGAAAAAATAATTATTCCATAAAAGCACAGTGGACAATCAGACCTTTGCTTGCTTGGGCCTCAGTTTAAAGAGAAGTAATCAAAGAAATTGGGAAAAAGTAACAATGTTGTATCAAAGAACTTAGCGCCCAACTAAGCCCAAGCGTGGCGAAATATTAATAGCCCACAAATACAAAACACATCAAAACTCCGGCGGAGCGATACAAATTAAATCATACAATGTTTTGCTTATCAATCATTCCGTTTAGAAATGACGCCTCTTTGGTTAAAAGAACATTTGATAAAACTCTGAAAAATTAATTATTCAATAATTGCACAATGGTCTGCACATTCAGAACACAGGCCTGCAGCCTCCTTGAATTGGTCTTCCGTAAAATTCATTAATTCTGTTGCACAATCATCGCAAACCTTTGCGCAAATTTTAGATACCTTCTTTGCTTTACTGCTACCCAAACTTAAAAGTTCAGCAACAAACCTGCACATAATTGAACACTCCAACAGAAGTTTCATAGTTTTTGGCGATTTCAATTTTTCTTGCTTAATAAAGTAGCCAACTATATTATTGCAGGCTGAAGCACAGTTGTATAAACTGTTGATGCAAACTTTGTATCTGTTGTATTCTGTCAATGGCATAATGTTAAATTTCAAAATTCAAATTTTAAGCCATTCTGTTTAACTTTATGAATATGGCTGAAAATATTTTAAAAATTACAGGAACCAAAGAAGAGCAGTATTTAGGATTGATCCCTCAAATAGAAGGAGTGATAACAGGCGAAACTAATTTTATTGCAAACCTTTCAAATGTTACCGCAATTCTTAAATTTCAATTTAATTGGCTATGGGTTGGTTTTTATATAGTTGTTGAGGAAGAACTTGTAGTTGGCCCATACCAAGGCCCGCTTGCATGTACAAGAATTAAGGCAGGGAAAGGAGTTTGCGGGAAGAGCTGGTCAACAGCAAAAACAATTATTGTTGATGATGTAAATAAATATCCGGCTCATATAGCATGCAGTAGTTTATCTCAATCTGAAATTGTAGTTCCATTAATTCAGAATAAACTAGTAATAGCTGTTTTAGATGCTGACAGTGAAATGCTTGCTCATTTTGATGAGACAGACAGAAAATATCTTGAAATAATTTGCGGAAAAATTATTGAAACGCTGCAACATTAAATTGTCCACGATGCTGTACCGTCCTTTTCATCTTTTACAACAATTCCGATCTTGTTTAAATGCTCTCTTATTTTGTCGGAGGTAACATAATCCTTATCAGACTTTGCTCTGGACCTTAACTCTATTACAAGGTCCATTAATTCACTAAATTTTTTATTATCAGCTTTAAAAGGATCTTGTAAACCAAGAATATCCTCGAGGTACAAACGAAACATTAATTGCAAACGAGAAATTGTTTCCGCCTTCAGCGACCCTGATGCTATCTGTTTATCTTTTATTGAGTTAATTACAGGAACTATTTCAAACATATTTGCTATAACCTTTGGCGTAGCCAGATCATCATCCATAAAGATTTCAAATTCATCCATCAGGTTATTCACTTGGTTGTCGAGTTCTTCATCAACTGAAATGCTATTTTCCTCAGTTTTTAATGACTGAATTATCCGATAAGCATCCCACAACCTTAAAAATGCCTTTTCGCTTGCAAGCAATGCTTCATTGCTAAAATCAAGAGTGCTTCTATAGTGGCTCTGAAGAATGAAAAACCTAATAGTCATTGGAGAAAATCCCTTTGACAAAAGATCATTTCTTCCGGAAAACATTTCGGTTAGAGTAATGAAGTTATTATAACTCTTGCCCATTTTCCGGCCGTTAATAGTTATCATGTTATTATGCATCCAGTATTTAACGGGAGCTTCATGATTGCAAATTGTACTTTGGGCAATTTCACTTTCGTGGTGAGGGAATTGAAGGTCCATGCCGCCGCCGTGGATATCGAAATAAGGGCCTAAATATTTTGTTGCCATTGCAGAGCATTCTATGTGCCATCCCGGGAAACCCATGCCCCACGGGCTTTGCCATTGCATAATATGTTCAGGAGTTGCTGCTTTCCATAAGGCAAAATCGGCTTTATTTCTTTTTTCGTCTTGCCCTTCCAGTTGGCGTGTAGTTTCTAACAAATCATCAAGTATTCGTCCGCTCAGTTTGCCATAATCATATTTCGAAGCATATTTTTCAACATCAAAATACACAGAGCCATTCACTTCATAAGCATAACCTTCCTCGATTATTTTTTTTATCATTTCCTGTTGCTCAACAATATGGCCGGTGGCGGTTGGTTCTATGCTTGGTTCAATGCAATTAAATTGCTTCATTGCCCAATGAAAGAGGTTTGTATATTTCTGCACAAGTTCCATTGGTTCGAGCTTTTCAAGTTTTGCCTTTTTACCAACTTTATCTTCTGCTTCGCGGCCTTCTTCTTCAAAATGGCCGGCATCAGTTATATTTCTCACATACCTTACTTTATATCCTTTATATGTAAGATATCTGTATAATACATCAAAAGTTATATAAGGGCGTGCATGGCCTAAATGGCTTTCTCCGCTTACGGTTGGGCCGCACACATACATACCTGCATACCCGGGAGTTATTGGAATAAATTCCTCTTTTTTCTTTGTATATGAGTTGTATATTGATAAAGCCATGTTGTAAAAAATTGATTTGCAAAGATAATAATAGTGTATGATGCCTAAATTAATAAATCGCCGGAAAGGCACCGGTTTAAAATGTGGTTAAATACACTGCAGCCATAAGGCTGGATAATGTGTCATCCCTGGTGGATAGGAAATGTTGGTAGCAAACCAGCCTTGCAAAAGTGCCTGACTTGGTGTGTTGACTATATTTCTTTTACTATGTTTATAAAGTCTTCCAATTTATAAGCCCCATCTACTGTTCGTCTTTCGTAAACCATGAAGTAACGATAATTATTTCCTGCCTTACTTGCCCAAAGTCTGCCAAGTCTTATTTTTTGTTCTGCGTCTAAATGGTCGCCTTTGGTTTCCAATAAAATTGTCTTGCTGCTTTTTGTCTGAATGATAAAGTCAGGATAATGATTGATAAAGCCGTTTATTCTAAATCCTTTTCGTTCAATGTTTCTTGTCCAAAAAGCAATGTTTGTCATGTTACCAATTTCATTGATTACACGTTCTTCAAAACCGTTCATGCTTCCTTCTTTCTCGTAAAGCGATTTTGTTATGTCCTTTGCTGTGTCGCCCGGAGAAATGCTTTTGGGTAAAGTGAATGATGATTTAATAAACACTTTGTCGGTGTCTAAAAAGTCTTTGAATTTCTTCTCCGCAAACTGTTCTGAAAGTGCAATTATCTTGAATTTGATTTTGTCTTTGTATGTGTATTCGTTAGCTGCTAAGTCGCTGAATTGCTCGTCCTTGAAATCTTCTAAAATTCGGTTGATGTATTTTTCAATTTCCTTGTCAGGAATTGGAAACATATTCCCGATTAAGTCCATCAGAAGTTTAGTGAAATTCTTTACTCGGCTGTCTTTGCGTGAAGGGTCGAGAATGTAAGTCATTACACTTTCTTTCACTTCTCCGTCAAGCCTTACAAATGTTGGCGTATGTTCTTTTTTGGTTTCGTCCAAGTCAACTTTGTAGAGTTCAGAAGTAATGCTGTCAAACGCAATGTTGGTGTCGGCTTTGCTCAATGCAAAACCTTCTAAAAGATTTTCTTTTTCTAAAGGCAATTCTTCTTCTTTCTTGCCAAACAAGTCGTTGGCAGGAACTTTTAAATAAAACTGTGGCAAATTGATTTGCTCTGCCTGTTCTCTAAAAATGTCTTTAATACTGTATGTTTTCACAAGTTGTTGTATTTCGTTTGGAATGGGCGCTTCCATTTCAGCCCCGCTTATGCGGGATTCAAATGCTTCATTTTGTTCAATGGCGGTATTCTCTATTTCTGAAACGGTCGAATTTGGCAACTCTGTTTCTGATGGTGCAGAAATTCGGGTTGTGTCAATGTCTGAAGTAATATCTTCTGTTGGTGTTTCGGTGGTTGGGAAAACAGTAAGTTGTTGTAAAGGGTCTTGCTTTTTAGCTTCTTCCAACATGGCAGGGTCAGCCAATTTATAATCCTTATCACTGAAACCTGCTTTATTCAAGCCTTTCACAATGTTGTCTAATGTGTCAAGGAATTTTGATGAAGCCGTTAAAACATAACTCAAATTGAGTAGCGGAAAATTATGCTTCATCACATAAGGCTGGCGTAAAACTCTGCCCAAAATTTGTTCAACATCAACTGCCGAACTCTTATCTGCCAACGATGCCAAGATGTAAGCAAACGGACAGTCCCAACCTTCTTTCAGTGCGTTTATGGTAATGATGTAGCGGACTTCACAGTCTTTGCTCATCAGGTCAATGCCTTTTATTTCGTTGATGTTAGCCGTTTTGATTTTGATTTGTTCAGCGGGAATTTTTAACTCAATGAGTTTTTCTTTCAGTTTCTGAACGTTTGTTTTTTCTTCTTCGGCGTTCAAAAAGTCTTTGCCGTTTTTTGGTTGTGCTTGAAATAATACAATAGGACGAATGTATTTACCACCTTTCTTTTCTTCTTCAATGGCTTGCAGTTCCAAACGCTTTTGAAGTTGCAAAGCTGAATTGATTACTTCTGTTTTGTCCTGATGGTTGTAAACAATAACAGGCAGTTTCACCATGTTTTCCTTTTTCAACTCCAAGGCATCTATAAAACTGATGATATTGCTGTTTTTGCGTGGTGTGGCGGTAAGGTCAAGAATGAAACAAGGGTTAAATTCCTTGAGCATATCTACACTTAAATCCGTTTCGGCATTGTGGCTTTCGTCCACCACAATCATTGGGTTTAAGTATTGCATTACTTTCATTAATGAAATTTCTTCGTCTTTGCCGAGTATTGCTTCAAAGGATTGCAACGAGCCGTTTTGCTCAAATACTTTTCTGCCTTCTTTATTGGCTGTGCGTATGCTATCAAAACTCAATACAAAAATATTCAACTGCTCTTTTACCGAAGTGGCGTTAAAACCACTTCCCTGCAATAGTTCTGCTTTGTCAAATACTTCTACTTTGTTACCGAAATGTGAATTGATTTTTTGGCGGTAAGGGTGGTTGGTGTTTTTAAGATTTTTAATGGTTTGGTCTAAAATGGTAATGGACGGAACCAACCAAACTACTGCTTTGGGTTTGTCGTAAGCAAAGGCATCAAAAATGGTTTTAATGGCATTGCAGGCAATAAAGGTTTTACCGCCTGCCGTTGGCACTTTTACGCAAATGTGCGGCACACGGGGAACATTGTTTTTGTAGGGTTCAATGGCTGTGCCCGGAAAAGGTTGCAGCGGTGTTCTTGGATGTAGCGACCAAAAATTATGAAATCCTTCCTTTACATCTTTGGTTTCCTGTATGTATTCAAGAAACAATGAAAGGTCGTTGGTTACCTGCTGTTGATATGGTTTTAGTTCCATGTTACTTTTCAAAAATTAATGATTGAGGAAGCATAAGCAAGAAGGGTATTCCTCTTTCATACTTCAATTCTTCATAAAACAATCCAACACGAGCCAGATT